>Ga0209345_10004531_pt1 | contig 13372 bp, 11 predicted proteins | sample Cruoilmetagenom7_FD_187294 | JGI IMG/M metagenome (GOLD analysis project Ga0209345, IMG submission 187294) | Oil polluted marine microbial communities from Coal Oil Point, Santa Barbara, California, USA - Sample 7 (SPAdes) (version 2) | ecosystem: Environmental > Aquatic > Marine > Oil seeps ...
AATAAATCACATTCTGCAGCCTATGCCATGATAGCTTACCAAACAGCATATCTCAAAGCTCATTATCCTGTACAGTTTATGGCCTCATTATTAACAATGGATATGGGCAACCAGGACAAAACAATAAAAAACATAGCAGAATGCAGGGAGATGGGGATTGAAATCCTCCAGCCCGATATCAACGAAAGCTTGCCCGATTTCTCCGTAGTAGACGGGAAAATCCGTTTCGGCCTTGCGGCTATTAAAAATGTCGGTTTAAAGGCAGTGAATTCAATTATTGAAAAAAGGAATAAAAATGGGTTTTTCAAAGGACTAATCGATTTTTGTCAAAAAATTGAAAGCAGCAAGGTCAACCGAAGAGTCCTGGAAGGTCTTACTCAATGCGGGGCCTTTGATTATACTAATATTGCCAGAGCCCGGCTTTTTACTGCCTTAAATGATGTCCTTCGCTTTAGCAGCGCCCGCCGGGACCCTAATCAACTCAATATGTTTGACTGCCTGGGTCAGGATGATCATTCAGCAACACGTTTCTTTGAATGGCCGGATATAGATGAATGGAATGAAAATGAACGCCTTGGGAAAGAAAAAGATGCCCTTGGATTTTACATTACAGGGCATCCTCTTGATAAATTCAAGGCTGAAATCTCACTTTTGGAGACCTGTATGGTCCAGAACCTTTCGCAGCAAAAAGACAAGAGCCAAGTTAAACTAGCTGGTGTATTGGCATTAATCAAGATTAAAAAGACCAAAAGAGGGAATAAAATGGCTATTCTACGTCTGGAAGATCTTAGTGGAGCCATTGAAGTAATCCTTTTTCCGGAACTTTTTAGCAAAAAGGCTCATCTTCTTAAAAGCGATCAGCCATTATTAATCGATGGAACCGTGGAAATCAGCGAAAGTGCAGTTAAGATAATAGCTAATAATATAGAATCACTCGATTTGATACGGCAAAAAAGGATTAAACAGATCCAGCTTAAATTTCATGAAAAAGACATATCCAATGAGTTTTTAATGTCTTTGCAAGACATTGTCTTTAAATATCCTGGAACATGCGGACTGCGTTTTAAACTCAGATTATCCGATGAAAAGGAAATAACCATAACAGCAAATAAGAGATTTAAAGTTCGCCATTGCCTGGAATTCCAACATGAGCTGGAATTCCTCCTTGGAGACAAATCATATCTGGCAATCTATTAGAGGCCTTTTTTTAATCTTACCTTTCGGAGTCTGTACTTACCTGCTCAATCAAATCGCATAAATTCAACCTAAATCTGAGCGCCAACTTGAGGAAGTTATTTCGTTCCCGTTCCTTAATGGCATTGATTATAAATTATTGAATTTTGCTTTTGCTATAAGTGCTGCGCCCAAGGCGCCAATGATTTGAGGATCATCAGCTACTAATAGTTCTGTTTCAAGCTTTTTTGAAAGAGCCCAAACTATGCCATTGCTCTTTGCTACGCCACCTGTCATGGTCACCTTTTTTCCACTGACAATGTGACTGGCCAGACCTGTTACTCTCCTGGCAATAGCCCTGTATATGCCTGATGCTATCTCTGCTTTTTCAGTTCCTCCAGCAAAAAGAGATATAACCTCTGATTCAGCAAACACGGTACACATACTACTGATTTCCACCTCTTTTTTTGATTGCTTTGCAAGTTCACTCATCTGTTCCAGGTCCATATCCAATGATCCGGCCATGACCTCTAAAAAGCGGCCTGTTCCAGCCGCACATTTATCATTCATAACAAATTTCAGTACACGACCCTTGTTATTAATTTCAATAACCTTGCTATCCTGTCCTCCAATATCGATAACAGCTCTTGCTTCAGGAAATATGAAGCTGGATCCCCGCGCATGACAGGTGATTTCCGTTACCTGTTCATCAGCAATGGGAATCCTTGCCCTGCCATAACCGGTGGATACTATATAATTTAAATTCTCGGATTTTAAGTTTGCATTCTTTAATGCTGCATTCAAAGCCTCCTCACCAGCACCCCTGTATGCGGCACCACTCCTTTTTATTGATGTTCCGATTATAACATCATCTTCATTAAGAATAAGAGATTTTGTACAAAGGGAACCAATGTCTATTCCTGCAAAATAAAGCATCTATTCTTTACCTTTATCCCTTTCTGGCCTCTATCATTTCTGCTAAGGCCTCAAGCCGTGTTTCTATCTGGGCAAAGGAATTCATCCTGGTATCAACCATGTCTCCTTCGATTACTACTCCTGGAATACCATTTTGCCTTTCAATCGCGGCAATAAAATCATTATGTCCCAGGTTCCACATGCGGCAGGATTTGGAGCTGAACATAATGAGACCATCTATATTATAATCCTCGATCCAATTTTGTATTACAGGCAGATTCAGGCTGGGCATATTATCCTTTGCCTGTCCTCCATTGGAATAGACTTGTTTTACAAAGCTTACAACAGGATCACCCTCAGTATCAATGGTTTCAGGATGAGGAAAAAATTCCCATGGATATCTGCCTACAAGGGGGACCATTCCAAGTTTACACATAATACGGCTGAATTTACCCAAAAAGGCCCAAGGTAACCAGCCATCCCAATATACGCGGGACTTTTCAGGTTCCAATGCCGCAATCTTTTTCGCTGCCCGATCTGCCAATTCAGCCTTTAATTTATTATAATAAGGAACGGCTTCGGGGCTACCCATCAAATAAAAGACAGGGGCAATACTGACACCGTAATCCCACAGGGTCCAAGGTGAAGGTTTTAATTTTAAATATTCCCAGCATTCATTACGAAGGATTGCCGTTTCCTTGAGAGTGATAAGGATTTCTGTTAATCTATCATAATTAAAAGGCTTGCCACACACATCTTCCAAAGCAGGTATGAGCGATTCCCTTATCTGCCGTTCAACATATTTTTCGAAATACTTAATCTCAGACTTTTGATGCGGTGGGGGTACATCTACACCTGTGACCCTGACTCCCATTTTACGATATAATCCTTCGGCATAATGAGACATCTCAGGGCATAATCGTCCTGAAATCAGTAAATCAGGCAGAGGAAGGATAACATCTTTTCTCACAGGGATATTTTTCCTCATTGCGGCTGCCATGCCCATATGTAATTTGTGATAGGAGCAAGAATCAATCAATTCCCCATCCTCTTCAGCGATTTCTAGTAATTGCTGAGCAGCTCCCCTTCCTCCAGCATAGGAAGAGTAGCCCGCCATAAAATGACATTTCATATCCATGGCATAAGGAAAAGCAAAAACAGGTCCTGAACACCAGGCTACCTTCTCTCCATTTTCTTTAGCGTGACGCAAGGAGGCCCAATGTTTATCCACAATATTACCTATCAATTTTGTTGTTTCTAAACGATTTAATTTATATTCAGACATTTTATATCCCTCCTATTATTTCAACAAATGATTGCAGCCTTGTCCTGACTTGTTCAAGAGAAATAATCTCATGCTCCACTTCAAGCATTATTTCAGGTATTCCTTTTTTTTCAAAAGTTATCTGATCGTCAGGATAGGCACACATATGGGGAGGGCAATATTTAATCATTAATGTAATAACAGCCTTTGCCTTGTTTTTATTCATAATATCAGAGATATAAGCTGACCAGTTAGATTTATAATCACCTTTAGTGGGGCAAGGCGGAATATGTGAGAAGTAACGATTAGCCATAGATTCAATTGGGTTATCGCTTACATTAAGGGAATTGACAAAATATCTGGAACCAATAAAAATATCATCATCAACAACGACCATTCCAATATTTTCTATTAAATCGAGGAGTTCAGGGTGAGGGGTTTGACAAAGTGAGCCATAAATAACCACAGGGATACCGGATTTAGGATTACCTTCGGCAACCTTAAGATTTAATTCTTCGATAACCTCCAAAAGTAATTTATTATTTTCTTCTTTGGGCATAATCATGCTGGAGTGAACTATCGAAAGTATTTCCCGAGCTGAAATTATCCCGATATTGTTTCTTCTTATTTCATAAATGTCGCTTAATAATTTTCGGTTATGGTTATAAATTTCAATACTGTTGATAATCTTCTCGGTTGTAATTTTATTTCCACTGCATTTTTCCATAGCGATTATAAGGCGATCTAATTCACTTTTGAAAAAGTCATGTATGCAATCACTATCATAAAGTGCCGGTAAGGACATGTATATAATATTTGCCCATTTTGTATTCTGCTCAAGAATAAAAGGGATACCCTGGGCCTGCAAACACATCCTGTTAATCACAACCCCATCCAGGAAGTTAAGTTTTTCCTTGAGAACATCATCAATAAAACTTCTTGTCAGACCACAGTTGAAAGATGCTACACGGGAATGTCCAATCGAAACACTTTCATTGCTACGCCAGGCTATTACCGGTAAAAGTCCTGCAGCATGAATTATTTCTTCCGGAATATTCATGGCAAAACAACTAATAATTTTTTTATTGTTGTTTTGCTTCCATTTCTTAAGATACCCATATGGATCACCAGAAATTTCCATACATTGGTTTAGTGCCCTCTGTTTCATAAAAAATACCTTCCGTCTAATTATTCAGACTTAGTGAATTTATGTTTTCATGGCTTGCATAATATTAATGATATGGATAGATAACTTGGACAAGTATATAAAAGAACAATCTGCCATGTCAATGATACTCAAAACAATTTCTTTGTTCCGCCTTATGAGTCAATAGCCGTTATTCAAAAAAATAATGTTTTATCTCATCTCAGGTAAAAGAGGCACTGTAATAAAATCAGGTGGAATAGGAAGGATAAAAATCGATGGGCTCAATCTTTTTTTGAAAAGCATATGTTTATTAATTATTGTTAATGTTGTATTCACCTTTTCAAGATTCAATCGAACCTTGCAGGCATATGGAATATCCTTGGATTTTGTAAATCCAGAAAAAAAGAACTCTACATTTTGCGATGGAAAAGATACTTGTCGTGGAAAGGTACTTCCTGGATCAAATGACATTTCCTGTATTGTTTTATAACTTTCATTGAAAAGTGTCAGCTGATTTGCTTTTCTGGATATTACCTTGACATGCGGCAAAACAACAGGGAAACACCTTACAAGCATCCATAATTGATCGGGGTCTAATTGAACAGGAAAAAGACTGAACTTACTAAAAGACTCTAACTGGCCAAAATAATACTTTTTTTCCTGTATAGAAAGAATTTCTACACCTGTCTTTTGGATCAGAATCTTAAAAAAAGGCCGACCCCATGGATGATTTATTTCCATTTTGATTTTGAGCGGACTACTTTGTCCTGCTATAAATAGTATTAATCTTGTTTTTTGTATACCTTTTTTTATGTTCATATGCCCGGAAAAAACAAATCCATGGCACATCTTTTCCTGCTCTCTTAATCCGGAGATGATTTTATCAATGTCTTTATGAGGAAAGGGTAAAACAGGAGGATAGACAATAGAAGGAGTAGTACAGGATAAGATAACGAGACTACATAATATTATTAAAATTAATTTTATACAGGCATGTGAGGCTTCTTTTGAAATAAATTTGGGCAAGGCAAGAGATAAATACATCTTATCAATGTTTTTTTCCCATAAGCTGCTCCAGGTTTCTTATTTTATTTTTAATAACATCAAGCAAAATATCCTTGTTTAAAAGAACTTTTTTGTAATGTTTAAGGGCGTTATAATAATCCTTCATTTTCACATAGGCGTCTCCTAAATGTTCATTTATTGTAGGATCGTCAGGTAACAGTTGAGTTGCCTTCTTAAGATAAGTCAAGGCTTCTTTATAATGTTCCTTACGGAAATATACCCAGCCAAGACTATCAATGATATAAGGGCTATCCGGTTTGATTTTTAAGGCCTTTTGTATTAATTGAATGGCTTTATCAAGATTGTGATCCTGTTCCGCTAGTGAATATCCTATATAGTTTAAGCTCTCCGCATGATTGGGATCAATTTCTAGTATTTTTTCCATATACTTAATTGAAGAGATATTATCACCGGTTTTATCAATAAGGATGCCAAGGCGAAAAAGGAGTTCTATATTACCTTTATTCTGCCGAACCCCTTCTTTTATAACCTCAATTGCTTTTTGGTAATTTTCCTGCATTTCATATATGGAGGCTAGCATTAAATTGATCTCAGGTATAGCCTTTTTTCCCTGATTAATTATTTGCTCAAGGATTATAATAGCTGTATCAGCCTTGCCTTGAATTTCCAGAATATGGGCAATGTTCATTCGAGCATTATAATAATATTTAGATTCCTGTTTAATAATATAGAAATGTTCAAGCGCTTTTTCAAGATCACCTTTAGCCTGATAGGCTGCGGCAAGATAATATCTTGATTGATAATCATTAGGCCAGGCAGTAACAACCAGATCCAATTCATAAATAGCCTGATTTAACTTTCCCTGTTTAAGATAAATAGACCCTATAATTTTACGTCCTGGTTCACCAGGTCTTGAATGGCGCTTGATTTCTGCTATTTGCTGATCAGCCTTACTATTCTGACCTAGATTAAGATATAATTTTAATAATCTTTCCCTTGCAGCAAAATTATAGGGATAGTAGTTGATAAGATTTTCATAAATCTTGATAGCATCCATATAGCGACTGGTCATATGATAAAGAGTACCTAGATCGAATAAAGCAGGTTCCATGTTTTCATTATTAAGACTAAGTGCTTTTTTAAATGATTCTTCAGCTTTTCCATACTGTTTTCTGGATAACTCAATTCTTCCGCGGTAATAGTAGGCCATAATGAGATTGGGGTTTTCCTGAATCAGGATTTCGAGGTGAGTCAAGGCTTTTACAAATAATTCTTTTTTGATAAGAATGTTAGTGATAATAAGCCGTAACTGTTGGTTCTTAGGGGTAATATTAAGAGCTTTATTGTAATATATCAGGGATAAATCCTTGTCCTTTTGCAGTATATAAAGATCACCTAATAAGATATAATTCACAGCATTATCAGGTTCTAGGCTCACACATTTCTGCGCGTATTTTAAGGCAGCAGGCGTATCCTTTAGATTTTTCAATAAAACAGCCATTTTTTGGTTCAGATAAACTGAGTTGGGATCTTTCTCCAATGACTGTAACAGATATTTATGTGCTTTGTTGTATTGGCCTCTGGAAACGGTAATACAGGCCATTAGAAAATCTTTATATGCAATTTGAGGCAAGGGTTTGTTTTGAGACAAAAGAGCCTTTTTTTCTGGGGAAGAGATGCCTTGGCTCATTTTTGGAAGATTTGGTGAGAAAGCACAAGCAACAAAAAAAGGCAGAAATAGGATTACAAATATAAATTTCAACAACTTTTTTGTATTAGACATGTGGTTTGTAAAGAAATTGTTCATTTTATATAACCGGAATATTCTTCCTCAAAATTAGAAATTTCTTCTGTGAATGTCTTCTCAATTTTTTTAATAATTCTTTCTTGAATTTGTCGGATTCTCTCCCTGGAAATATGATATCTATCACCTAGTTGCTGTAAGGTCATGGGATTCTCCGACATTATGCGATTATCAAAAATATCTGCCTCTTTTCCTGTAAGCCTTTTGCGAAATTTTTTGAGATTTCGGATAAGGAGATCTCTATTTTGACTAGTAGATAATTGTTCATCAACACCAATCCCAGGGTCAGAAAGTAGCGTTTCATAGGAATCTTTATAATCATCATTTATTGGTGCATTTAATGAAAGTTCCCAGTTCCCAAGGCGTTGGCTCATTTCTATTACGTCTTTTTCTTCAACGTCTAGCCGTTCAGCAAGAAGTTTAGGCTCAGGATCAAATCCTTCGGCAAGAAGACGATTTTTCTCTTTAGATAAATTAAAAAATAATTTCCGTTGACTTTGAGTTGTTCCAATTTTAACAATTTTCCAGTTATCCATGATGAATTTAAGCATATATGCCTTAATCCAGAATGAGGCATAATAGGAAAATTTTATTCCACGGTAAGGATCGAATTTTTTAACTGCCTGTAATAGACCTAAATTACCTTCCTGGATCAGGTCGAGCAAATTTTTTGTCCAATAGCGATGGTAATCCATGGCAATTTTAACTACTAATCTCAAGTTAGAGGTAGCCATCCTGTAAGCCGCTTTTTCGTCCCCATGTTCTCTTATCCTGATTGCTAGTTCAATCTCTTCTTCTCTGGTAAGCATAGGATACTTTCTGATTTCAGAAAGATATATTTGAAGAGGATCATAGGAAACAACAGCCCTCTCTCCTGACTGAACCACAGGAATTAAGTTGGTTTGCGCAGATGATTTTGGACGACCCTTAATATGTTCAGATTTTTTAATACCTTTTGACATTTTTATTTCAATTTAATTATGATGATATCTCAATTTTCATATATCTTTTTTTACCAGCTCTTAATAGCAGATTTCCACTATCTCCAATATTTTTTGTATTAATTATCTGGTCAAAAGAAAGTATTTTCTTATCTTGCATATAGCCTCCTCCTTGTGAAATGAGCCTCCGTGCTTCGCTCCTGGATTTACAAAGGCCTGATTTTTCAAAAAGGATAAAGGCTGGAGTTCCAACATCAAGCTCCTTTTTGTTGAGATAAAAAGAGGGGATAGATTCAGAATCGAATGATTTGGAATCACCAAATAATTTTTTAGCAGCTAGGCGAGCATCTTTTGCCTCATTATCACCATGGCACAATTTTGTTGCCTCATAGGCAAGTATTTTTTTTGCCTCCCTGATCTCAGCACCTTCCAGCTTCCCCAGGGCATTAACATCTTTCATTGGCAGAAGGGTAAAAAGAGCTAAAAACCGTCCAATATCGCTATCGTCCTGGTTAATCCAATATTGATAATAGTCATAAGGTGATGTCAAATCAGGATCAAGCCAAACTGCTCCCTTATGGGTTTTTCCCATCTTTATGCCTGTAGAAGTAGTTAAAAGAGGAAATGTAATCCCATGTACAGTTTCTCTTTCAAGACGACGAATCAAATCCTCCCCTGCCAGGATATTTCCCCATTGATCATTACCACCCATTTGAAGACGACAATTATGGTGCTTAAAAAGATACCAGAAGTCATAGGCTTGCAGGAGCATATAATTAAATTCAATAAAACTTAGCCCTGTCTTTATCCTGGCCCTATAGCTCTCTGCAGTCAACATTCGATTCACACTAAAGTGGCGGCCAAAATCTCTTAAAAAATCAATATAGTTAAGTTTGGTTAGCCAGTCGGCATTATTGATGATAATGGCCTTGCCATTATCAAAATCGAGGAATCTCTCAAGCTGTTTTTTGAGTGCAGATACATTTTCTTGTATCTCATCCCTGGTCATAACTCGCCGAAGTTCGGTTTTCCCGCTGGGATCACCAATCATCCCGGTTCCACCACCAATTACAATAATAGGTTTATGCCCCGTCCTTTGAAAATGAACTAGAGACATAATTGGTAATAGGCTGCCGACATGTAAGCTTTTAGCTGTAGGATCAAATCCAATATAACATACAGTCGGATTATTTAATAATTTTCTGACAAGCGTCTTTTCTGTAACCTGTTCCAGAAAACCTCTTTCTTCATATACATCAAAAACATTTGTCACTGTAATTCTAAAAGCTCCTTCTTTTGTAAGTCTTGGGCAATCTGAGTCGAATCACCTTGCCCTCATCACCCAAAGTATCAATTTTTTTATTATTAAATTCAAGATTCAATCCAGCTGCATTACCCACCAGTATTTCGAAACCATTATCAGCATTCCATTCAGGAGTGCTTCCAGGAAGGAATATATATTCTTTGGGCCTGCGATCATCAACATAAATCTTGACCCAAGTTTTTTTTGTAATATTGGCCTTGAGGATCAAAGGGCTTTTATCATCAATAGGTATGTCTTTTTCAATAAGTGTTGGTTCCTCAACTTTATTTAATGCAGATGAATCATCAATATAGGACATAGGCTGCGAGTCTTTGTCCTTAACATTTTCAGTATCAATAATCATTTCTGTTTTGTCATCCAATGACAGAGGCATCTCTTTACCTGATGAGACCTTTGGTGGTAGATCCTCTGTAGGGAAGGTGCCTGGTTCAACCTCTAATTGATCTGTTGTGGGATTAATTGCTGCAATATCTTTGTTCTCAAAAACTTTCCATAATAAAAAAGCAACGACGATAGATAATAGACAAAAAAATAATAGAAGCGGGATTTTTTTTCTGGTCTCGGTTGATTCCATAAAAGGCTCTGAAAGAATGGTATCAACAGTCCTAATTTCCAGATGGTATTCATCAAGATCTTCTTCCTTTAAATTCAGAGCGGTGGCATAAGACCGGATAAAACCCTTAATAAACACTGGCGATGGCAAATTATCCCAGTCTCCATTTTCCAGGGCCTCGAGGATAAAAGGTCTTAGTTTAATAGTCTCAGTAATTTGTTCATAAGTAAGACCCAGTTCCTCTCTCTTTTGCCGTAATATTTTGCCAAGATCTTTTCGTTCAAATTCTTGTTGTTGCTTTTTATCAGGGGAAGTAATTTGATCTTTTTTTTGATCCATAAGTAATAACTTTTTCTTAAAATCTGAATAATATTGTCGAGTACAGCTTTTTACGTATTCCTTACGCCTTCGGTATTCCTGCGATTAAAATTTTCGCATGCCTTGACCTCGAACCAAAATTCTAATTTCTTGAGATTTTCAAACCTTATATCCATGAGTTAAGTAAGAATTTCCTATGCAATGTGTCATATTTTTTAAGGAACGGATGTAATATCACCCTTAAGGGTGCCCTTAAAAAGATAGAGAATTTATAGTAAATGGATTATTGCAATGTCATCAGGATTTTTAAAAAATTAATTTTGTGTAAGCCTGCTCCCTAAGGTCTTTTAACCACGAAGCATACATTTGATTGACCTTCTCCCTGAACAAAATTCCATAAATAATATTTCTTACCTCTTCCAGGCTTTTCGCTTTCGTTGATTGTCTTTTTATTAACTTGATAATTTTTATTGAAGAAGAACTAATGATAGGATCACTAATATCACCAGGAGTCATATCTTTAATAATTTCTGCAAGTTTAGGATCCAGTTGGGTAACCTTAAAGGATCCCAGATCTCCTCCCTCTTTTGCACCCGGCCCCTGAGAATATTGTTTTGCCAATGCGGCAAAATCATGTCCATTTTTTAGCATCATAATGATCTCTTCTGCTTTTTTAAGAAGAGAAGCAGATCCTTTTAAAGGGTCTGAATCATCCTTTTGCAAAAAAATTGCAGCAATCCTGAGTCCTCCTTCAATCATGAATTGATCCTTATGATCATTATAATAGTCCTTAATTATCTCATCCCTTATGATTATTTTTGACTTTACTTCATAATTAATAAGTTGCTGCCTTTCCAGATCATTCTTAATCTGCTGCCTATAGACCTCATAAGTGATACCTTGCTTTTTTAAATTACTTATTAAGTCTTCATGTGTAATTGAATTGTCTTGTTTGATGCCTTCAATGGCCTTGTCAACCCTTTCTTGAGTCACATCGATAGCCAATTCCGTAATTTTATTACGGGACAGTTTTTCATCAATAAGATGTTCCAGTATCTTTCGCCGTGCATCAATAGCCTTTTGATTATCTTGACGATGCATTTCTGAATATGAATGACCCGTAAATTCTCTTATCTTTAAATCCAATTCGTAAAGGGATATAACCTCTTTATTTACAATCGCTACAACCCTATTACAGATTTCGGCTTTGACATTTGAATGAACCACAAGAGAAAATATAAAAACAAATCGAAGCACTAACACAATTCTTTTGAAATTCATTTACAAAACTCCAATAAATCCAGAACATCATCATAAACATGTATAGTAATTTTTTTTCTTAATCCATTGCCCCATTTATTACAGAATGATTGTTTTCTTGCATCCAAAATTTTAGTCTTAATTTCTGGAAGAACCTGATAAAAAGCTATCCGGCCTCCCGGCCGGATAGAAATCACCTCAAATATATGATATCCATATGGAGTTTTTATAACAGGACTAATTTTTCCAACCGGGAGATTAAAAATGGCTTTTGCCATGCTCTCTTCAAGGTTATCTTCAGTAACCCAATTTACTATGCCTCCTTCTATGGCCTCAGGGCCAATAGAATGAATTCTTGCCAGCTCAGGCATCTGGTCTTTCTTTTGCTGTAGCTGCTTTTTTAGATCCTCTGCTTCTTTTTTTGTCCTGGTCACAATTTGTCTGAATTTTATGGCTTGAGGAAAAGTAAACAGGTTATAATTGGTTGTGTAATATTCCTTAATTTCATTATACTCGGGGGGAGCAATATCTTTTGTTACTATTTTAATAATCTTTTTAACAAGTAATTTTTCTCGGAAGCGCTTTTGCCATTGACTTTGATCTACATAACCCCTTATCAGGGCTTCTCTAAAGGCCGATTCTTCTATATAATCATTATTTATAACCTTCATGGCTGCTTGAAATTCATTTTCGGATAATTTTATACCATTTTCATTACCATATTCTAATATTAAATAATGATCAATGATCGGTTTAAGTAAGAATTTACGAGAGGCCTCTTCTTTGAAAGAAGCAGCAATATTAATGCCATCAAAAATAAATTCCAGATCCTCTTTTAGGGTGACAATAGAAATATTTTTAGATCCTATCGCTAAGGCAATATTATCATCTTTTGAACTCAATATACTACAACCGCAAATAAATGCAAAGCATATCCACCAGGCAATATGAAAATAACGAAGGTTCATGAATCCTTTTCTTTTTTTTGATAATTTATAGCTGAATAATCACCCTTTGAGACCTTTGCAAAACCTCCCCTTTCGAAGTCTGCCCCTATCTGCCCAATTTCGGCGTCAGGCGAAAGTGAAATTGTACCTTTTTTCAAAGATCTCATGAGGTTAAGGGATAAATTCGAGAATTGCCTTTTCTACTCTTATAAAATCTTCCGGCAATTTTATGACACCCATATAAATATTTAACATATTCTGGGACAAAAACCGATACCTGTTGGGTTTTTTCTTTACAAACCGGATAAGTTTCTTGGAATCCAGCTTGTTTTCCTCAAACAATGATAAGGAAATTGAATTTTCCTTAATATCCAATCTGCTGATGCCAAGAGTTTTTAATATAATTCTCATAGACATTAAGTTGAGAAGATTTTGTACCTCAATAGGAGGCGGACCAAAACGATCCCTTATTTCATCAATCATTGCTTCCAGCTCAGATTTTTCAAGAAGGATTGAGAGTCTGCGGTATAAATTAAGTCTGACATCGGTATCCATCACATAATCACTAGGCAAAAAGGCAGATATATCCACATGGATTTCAGGATTAATGTCATCATGCCAATCTTCTCCTTTCAGTTCAGCAATAGCCCTTTCAATGAACTTCAGATAAAGCTCATAACCGACTGCCGCAATATGACCC
>Ga0209345_10004533_pt1 | contig 13369 bp, 15 predicted proteins | sample Cruoilmetagenom7_FD_187294 | JGI IMG/M metagenome (GOLD analysis project Ga0209345, IMG submission 187294) | Oil polluted marine microbial communities from Coal Oil Point, Santa Barbara, California, USA - Sample 7 (SPAdes) (version 2) | ecosystem: Environmental > Aquatic > Marine > Oil seeps ...
AGCAGCGAGCCCATATCGAGCGAATAGATCACCGCATCCGACAGCACGTCGGGCACATCGCCCTCGACGATACGCTTGGCTAGGCCTTCGGCGATCGCGGTCTTGCCGACGCCGGGATCTCCGACATAGAGCGGGTTGTTCTTGGACCGCCGGCAGAGGATCTGAATCGTGCGGTTGACCTCTTCCATGCGGCCGATCAGCGGATCGATCTTGCCGGTCTTGGCCTTCTCGTTGAGATTGACGCAATAGGCGGTCAGGGCATCCTGGCCCTTTTTCTTGCCGCCTTCCTCGCCGGCCGGATCGGCCTTGGCCGAATCGGGATCGGGCTCCTCGACGCCGCGGACCGGACGGCCCTCTTCGGCGCCGGGTCTCTTGGCGATGCCGTGCGAGATGAAATTGACCGCGTCATAGCGGGTCATTTCCTGTTCCTGCAGGAAGTAGGCAGCATGGCTTTCGCGCTCGGCGAAGATGGCCACAAGCACGTTGGCGCCGGTAACTTCCTCGCGGCCAGACGACTGCACATGGATCACCGCGCGCTGGATGACGCGCTGGAAGCCGGACGTCGGCTTGGAATCCTCGTCATAGCCCGTGATCAGGTTGCCGAGTTCCTTGTCGACATAATCGCTCACCGTGCGGCGCAACTGGTCGATATCGACATTGCACGCGCCCATGACCGCCGCAGCATCCGGATCCTCGATCAACGCCAGCAACAAATGCTCAAGCGTGGCATATTCATGATGCCGCTCATTGGCAAAGGTCAGCGCCTGATGGATCGCCTTTTCGAGACTGTTTGAAAAGCTAGGCAATTTCAGGTCCTCATTTCTTTTCCATCACGCATTGCAGCGGATGATGATTTTCGCGCGCAAAATCCATGACCTGGGTCACTTTGGTTTCAGCCACTTCGTAGGTGAACACACCGCATTCACCGACGCCGTGATTGTGGACGTGGAGCATGATCCGGGTGGCCTGCTCACGGTCCTTTTGAAAAAAGCGTTCCAGAACATGAATCACAAACTCCATCGGAGTGTAGTCGTCATTCAGCAGCAGCACGCGGTACAGACTGGGCTTCTTGACCTGCGGCTTGGTACGGGTGATGACGGATGTGCCCCTTTCGGAGTCACCGTCGCCGCTTTTCTTGTCGGCCTGCAGGCGTATCAGATTCATGCTGTCGTTCACTCTGGCCAGTTCCTGTCACTTGCGGCCGGCGCACAAAAACGAAGCACCGGCATTGGCTCTAACTTAATCTTTCCTGCGGCGATTTTAAGCCCCCTTGGGCATTGAAGAAAGAGATTTCGCGCGTCAGGCCAATTCACGAAAAAACCCGGCCGCATTGCCATGCGACCGGGTTGGCATAAATTCACCCCTCCACCGAAGACGGCGGAAGGCAGAAAGGTGTCAGGCAGAAACCTTGGCAGCGGCCTTTTCGAAAGGCTTGTAAGCTTCCTTGGCCATGTCAGCGTAGAGTTCGCTCATCTTGGTGGCCTGGGCAACGAAGGTTTCATAGGAATTCTTGGCGTAGTCGGTCTGAATTTCGATGGCCTTGTCGAGGCTCTTGGCCGAAACCAGCTTCTCGACAACGGCTGCGCTGTCTTCATAGGACTTCTTGGAATATTCGGTTGCTTCAGCAGCGATCTGCTGGAAACCCTTGGTCATCGATGAAACCGTGGTCAGCATGCTGTCCATGGCTTCTTTGCTCATTTTAGATGTGCTGTCAAAGTTCATCATTTCGAAAATTCCTGTCGTTGGTGACGTTGATGTCCACAACTTAGGTGCACTGCACAATTTTGTCAAGTTTATTGTGCGTCGCACCAAAGTCTCAGAGCCAGTATTTCCCACTTTGGTACACATGGCCGGTCAGGCTGCGGACAACTTCGGCACAGATTCCGGAAAGGAACCATTCATCATAAACGGATTGGTAACGACGCGGGACTAAGATTGACCACAATGGCTGATCAAGGAGGGCGTCAGTCAGAAACCCTTCCACCTGCCTGTTCATGAGTGAGTTACCGTGTACCAGCGTAAATCCAGTTCAGTCGACCGGTTTGCCGCCCTTTCCTCCTCCGCGTTTCAACTGCTTGCCCTGATCGGCATCGCATTGGTGCTGGGAAGTGCGCCTGCTGCCGCAAATTCGAAATATGCAGGCATCGTCGTCGATGCCAAGACCGGCAAGACACTCTACGCCCATGATGCGGACGAGCTGCGTTATCCGGCGTCGCTTACCAAGATGATGACGCTGTACCTGGTGTTCGAAGCACTTGAGCGCGGCGCCATCAAGCTCGACACCCGGGTCAAGTTTTCCGCCAATGCCGCCAAGGAACCGCCAACCAAGCTCGGCGTCGGCGTCGGCCGCTCGATCACGGTCGAACAGGCGATCCTGGCGCTCGTGACCAAGTCGGCCAATGACGCGTCCACCGCGATTGCCGAACATCTGGGCGGCTCGGAAGCGAAGTTCGCCAGGATGATGACCGAGAAGGCCCGTTCGCTGGGCATGTCCCGGACCACGTTCCGCAACGCGCACGGTTTGCCGAATTCGAAGCAGACCACAACAGCGCGGGACATGGCGACACTCGGCATTGCATTGCGCGAGCATTTTCCGCGGCAGTACAAATATTTCTCCACCCGCTCCTTCACCTTCGGCAAGAGCCGTTTCGGCAACCACAACCGGTTGCTCGGTGTCGTGCGTGGCGTCGACGGCATCAAGACCGGCTACACGCGCGCTTCCGGGTTCAATCTCGTCAGCTCTGTCAGAGATCGCGACCGCTCAATTGTTGCGGTTGTGATGGGAGGGCGCACTGGCGCAAGCCGCAATCAGCAGATGAAGGACCTGATCGCCCGTTATTTGCCGAAAGCGTCGACGCGCGGCAAGGGCAACCTGATCGCCCGGGGCGCGCCTGCCAATACCGCTGTGGCGATTGCTGCCCTGGAACTCCCGAAGGTCGGGCCGGTTCCATCGCAGCGTCACGAAGGCAACCAGCGCCTGGCAATGGCCTATGCCGCGCCGACACCAGAGCCGGTGGTCGGGCGTGCGGCGCTGGTCAATTCGCTGATCGCGCAGAAGATCGCCATTCCGACCCCTGCCCCGGCCGTGGTTCCGCCAATGCCGGTGGAAACCGCAGCCAACCAGGCGGTCGATCCGGTCACCACGGCTTCCACGACAGCCATGGACGGATGGATGATCCAGATCGGCGCAATGCCCGACCGCAACGCAGCGGTTGAACTCCTGGCGCGGGCCCAGGATGCCGGCGGCAGCGCCCTGTCGGGAGCCGAGCCTTTCACCATGGCCTATGCCAAGAACAACGAACAGCTTTACCGGGCACGGTTTGGCGGTTTTGACGGACAGTCAGCCGCAACACGGGCCTGCAACACACTCAAGAAGAAAGGCTATGCCTGTTGGGCAACAGCCAACTGAACCGCAGCGCTTGTTCAGCGCTGCGTCCGGACAGTCCAGTTCCGGGCAAACCACGATTTTTGTATCGCGTATTCGGGGAATTCAGTCATGTCGACTCAAGAGAACAGCTTTGGCTTCGTTGATCCGGCCAGCAAGAAACGCAGAGCCGCCCGCATCGGGATGCATCCGCTTCATGAGGCGGCGATGCGCCTCGCGGATCTCGGCTTCACTCGCCCCCGGGCCAAGACCAAGGACCTCGTAGGCCTCCTTCTGTGTCATGGCGCCCGAGCCTGGAGAAGCTCCCAGTCCCGCGTCGTCGTTCATGTCAAAGCCGGCACGCCAGTCGGGCGTGCGGCGGTCAAGATACGCTTCCAGTAGCCCAAGGCTTTCTGAATCGCCTGCCAGTTCGGAATGCAGCTGCATCAGGTCGGGCTCGTCGAGATTGTTGAGTTCGCGTCCCTCAAAGCTGCCCGCGAGAACAAGGCCGTTCATTTCGCCGGTATCGAGATCGAGTTCCATTTCGAGCGCGGCTGATCGGACATAGGATTGCCCACCCGGCTGGCGGGTGGCGCGTGATGCCCTGCGAGCGCGCGAAAACATCGCCGCTGCAAATGCCAGCAGCGGAATGCCGATGCTGGCGCGGCCGATCAGTGTGAGAACGCCCCCCACACCGGCCATGGCGACAGGCAGGCCGTAGCGGAGAGTAGCGGCAAGAGCCGAAGGTTTGACGCTGAGCAAGCCGGCCACCACTGCCAGCAGGATCAATGCGCCGCCTAGAAACACTGCAATTGGACTCATGAACGCCCAGAACCTCCGTCACCGTTTTTGCCCGGCCCGAGTTGTTCCAGCAACAACCGCGCCGCCGAACCGCCGGATCTTTCAAGCGCCAGCCGCCCTCCGGTCGCATAGGTTGCGACAGCGCGAAGCAATGCGGCAAGTTCCGAGGCGGCATTCTGATCGAACCGGACATAGGCGCCGCCGGTAACGCGGGCAATCTCGCGAAATCCGATGGCAGCAGCCGGATCCTGGCCTTCGTGGAACATGAAACAGGGTACTTTTCTCAGCGCCAGTTCGCCGGCGACCACAGCCAGCTTGTCGATGTCTTCTTCCATCGCGTCACCGATATAGACCAGCGCGCTGACCGGCTTGGCTTTCGCCTCATCGGCAACATGGCGCAATACCCGGCCAATCTGGGTCTGGCCGCCACGGCAATCGATCCGCGTCATCAGGTCTGAAAGCTGCTTTGTATCATTGACCCAGCGCGAGGCGCGGCATTCGCCCAGACCACGAAAGTAGATCAGCTGCACCGAGAGTGCACCGGCTTTTCCTGCCGCGTTGAACATCTCCGCCTGCAAGGTGCAGGCGCTGTCCCACGTCGGCTGGCGGCTCATCGTGGCATCCAGCGCAAAGGCCAGCCGGCCCGAGCCGGTGGCCGCGGGCACAACCTGCTTGGCGGCCGACAGGAATGCGGCAATCTCGGATTTCGACGACACCGGCGCATTGCCGGGAAGCGCGGTCGTGCCACGCTTCGACAAGGCTCTGTCAGTTCCGGTCTTATCTTTGGCCATGGGATCCGGCTACCAACTTCATCCGCTGCGACAATCCACGTCAAGGTGGCCACTTCAAGGTGGCCCACTTCAACGTGGTCCGCTTCAATGTGGCGCTTTATCCTGACAACACAAGGGTGTGCGGTGCAGGTTTGGCTCACAGAAGCCCGAGACCTGCCAGCTCGCGCTTGAGTTCGGGCGGCAGTTCATCATCCCCGGAGCCGGATGCGCCAAGATCCGGCGGCGCGTCTTTCGGATCGAGGTAGCGCCAACCCTGGAACGGACGGCGCGGTGCCCATGAGGTTTCGTGCAGCACCGGCTCAAGCACCAGATGGCAACGATTGATGCCGTCAACATCGGTAAAGGGACGGATTTCCAGCAGACGCTGCCGGGCCTGGATGTTGCCCTTGATCACCCAGTAGAGCGAGCCGCCGTCGAGCAGTTCCGCAGCCCGCTTCGGCACCATTCGCGTGGTGTGAAACTGTTCGGGCACCTGTCCCGCTGCCGCCATCGTGGCCAGGCGGCGCTGCATCCAGTCGCGCTGGTCTTCGACGCTTTCCGCGCCGACACAAAGTTTGAGAAGATGAAGAGCCATACGACGATACATCGGGTGCCAATGGCTCCGGGTCAAGCCGGGTGCCTACGAAACCCGGTATCGTCCACAGGCCCGGCGCGACTGCTAAAAACCGAGCGTTCAGTCCCGCGTGGCGGAAATCCCCATAAAGCGGGTCAGCACTTGACCAATCGCAGCGGTTTGGTCGCTTCCCGCCGGATTATCCCTTTTGCTTCCAGATCAAGCTGGGCGGCCTTAAGCCACCAACCGGCCTTATCGCCACCGGGGAACAGATCCTGCGGGAGCTTGGGAAGCAACAGGGCCTTGGCCTCGGCCACGGACAAGCCTGGCCCGGATGTTGGCAATACCGCCAAGAGTGCGTCTCGCATGGCCTCGTATTTCGACCGGTCGACACGGTAAACCCGCCCCGGGGAGGTAAAGTTCTCGATTTCGATCCTGTCATCTTTCGAGTTCGCCATCATGCCTCCCGTGGCGTTAGAACTGGCTTTGGATGCTACTCTCAGCACTCCACCACGTTGACGGCAAGGCCGCCGGTGGAGGTCTCCTTGTAGCGCTCGTTCATGTCGAGGCCGGTCTGCCGCATGGTCTCGATACAGGCGTCGAGCGGCACGAAATGCTGGCCATCGCCCTTCATCGCCAGCGATGCGGCGGTGACCGCCTTGACCGCACCCAGCGCGTTGCGCTCGATGCAGGGCACCTGAACCAGCCCGCCGACAGGGTCGCAGGTCATGCCCAGATGATGTTCGAGTGCAATTTCAGCCGCATTTTCAATTTGTTCCGGCGTGCCACCCATGACAGCGGCAAGGCCGGCCGCAGACATGGCGGCGGCGGAGCCGACTTCGCCCTGGCACCCGACCTCGGCGCCGGAGATCGAGGCATTGTGCTTGATGATGCCGCCGACCGCCGCGGCGGTCAGCAGGTAATCACGGACCGACTGCTGGTCCGCACCATCGTGGAACTGCATGACATAGCGGATGGTGGCGGGAATGACGCCGGCTGCGCCGTTGGTCGGCGCGGTGACGACGCGGCCGCCGGAGGCATTCTCCTCGTTGACCGCCATGGCATAGACACTCAGCCAGTCATTGGCGAGCAGCGGGTTGCGCCGGTTCTGCCGCCATTCCTCCTGCAGCTTGTCGTGCAGGATACGAGCCCGGCGACGGACCTTCAGGCCGCCGGGCATGATGCCCTCGCCTGACAGGCCTCTGTCGATGCAGCCGCTCATGGCGCTCCAGATGCGGTCAAGCCCGGCGTCGAGCTCCTCGCGGGACATGTGGGTTTCTTCGTTGGCCCGCTTCATCTGCGCAATTGTCAGGCCGGAGCTTGCAGCCATTTCGAGCATCTGCTTGGCATTGCCGAAGGGATAGGGCACGGACTTGTCGACCGGAGCCCTGGTCTTGCTCTTCAAGGCTTCCAGTTCGGTGTCGGTAACGACAAAACCGCCTCCCACCGAATAATAGATCCGGCGCAGGAGCATTTTTCCGTCACGATCGAAAGCGGAAAACATCATGCCGTTGGCATGACCCGGCAAGGCCTGCTTCTTGTCAAAGACCAGATCCGTCTGCGGGTCGAAATGATAGCCCGGATGGCCAGGAGGGTTGATCATCCGGCTACTCTCGACTTCGGCGATGATCGCATCCATCCGGTCAGGATCAACCTGGTCGGGCAACTCGCCGGTGAGGCCAAGCACCACCGCCCTGCCCGTTCCGTGACCGATGCCGGTAAAGGCCAGCGAGCCATGCAGGCTGACCTTGATGGAATCGATCTTCGCCCCCGCCGGCCGTGGCCATTCAGGACCGGCGATCTCGTCGAGAAAGCGCACGGCAGCGGACATCGGCCCCATCGTGTGAGAACTCGACGGCCCGACGCCAATCTTGAAAACATCAAAAACTGAAAGAAACATGGTTCGTGGCAGCTCCGGTAAGAACGAACACATTACATGCGCGGCCTGCCCCGAACCGTCAATCCACCGACTTCCAATGCCGCGACAGCGACAGGGCTATTTAGGATGCCGGGAAGTGGACAAAGAAAAGCAGCGCCGACCGGTTTGGTCAGGCGCTGCCTTTGTCAGATCATACGTTTGCTCAGATGCCGCCGAAAAGGTAGGCCAGTGCAAGAATTCCCGAAAAACCGATCACTGCGCGGGCGGTAATGCCCCAGCAGGACTTCTGTGCGGTCTCTTCCATGATCACTCCGGTTATCAAACTGTCTGTCAGGCCGCGTCGTCCATGTGGACGCGCTCAGCGCAGGACCGGGTGTTTAACGATGCGGTAATCATTTCGCAACTGCAAAAAAGGCAATTCTGTGGCCGCTTTTTCATATCAGCCCATGCGTTTGTGCATGGCTGCGTGCAAGATCAACAGCTTAGACCAAATTCCTCCAATAAGACCCCACGTTTCCGCCCTCACTTTGGCCACGAACATGAAAAAATGGTTACCGCCCGGAGCCGCAACACAGGCTTTGCGTCGAACCACGCTTCATGGCAAAACCCCTGCATGACAAATTATGATTATCTGGCGATTGCCTGGTTCGGACTGTCGTGGTTCGTGTTCTCGCTGGCGTCCAACAACCGTTTGCCGATCAAGCGGGTGAGTCTGACGACAGCGATGAACCAGCACCGCATCCGCTGGATGCAGATCGCGGCGCGGCGCGACCTGCGCATGATCGATACCGCCATCCTGGCGGGGCTGCAAAACGGGACCGCTTTCTTTGCCTCTACAACGATCTTTGCCATCGGCGGGTGTTTCGCGCTGCTCGGCGCAACAGACCGGGTGCTGGCAATAGCCGACGACCTGCCGATTCCCCTGGTTGCCGACCCGGTTGCGTTCGAACTCAAGGTCTTTGGGCTGATCGCGATCTTCGCCTACGCGTTCTTCAAGTTCGGCTGGTCCTACCGGCTGTTCAACTACACCACGATCCTGTTCGGCGCGATTCCAATGAAAGATGACCTGCCGGATGACCGGATCGAACTCGACGCCGCCGCCAACCGGGCCGCGGCGCTCAATACTCTGGCCGGGCGGCATTTCAATGCCGGGCTGAGGGCCATTTTTCTGTCGATCGGCTATCTCGGCTGGTTTGTCGGCCCCTTCGTACTGATGGGCACAACCACGCTGGTGATCCTGGTGCTGCTCAGGCGGCAATTCTTCTCAAACGCGCGTACCGCGATCCTCAAGGACACCATCAACCCGTGACCCAGTCTCCATCGTTCGACGCACAGGCGCTGCGCGCCGCCATTCTTGACCTGCTCAACAGCCGCCCTGAGGGAAAGAGCATTTCTCCGACCGAGGCAGCGCGGGCACTTGCCGGCTCGGATGAACGGCAGTGGAGCCGGCTGATGAAGCCCTTGCGGGCCGTCGCGGTGGATATGGCCAAGGCAGGCGATCTCGAGATCCTGCGCAAGGGCAAGCCGGTCGATCCATCGAACTTCCGCGGCGTCTATCGCCTTGGCTTGCCGGACGGCAAAGCCAGCGGCAGCTCCGCCGCATGAGTTCAGCCACGCAGCCGATCAGGACGCCAACACGGCTGGACCTGAGCCTCATGGTGATGGCATCCCTGATCTGGGCTTCGGGGTTCATTGCCATCCGTGTGGCCGTCCCCGAAACCGGGCCGGTGTGGCTGGCTGCGATCCGTGTCGGCATCGGCTTTCTCGTGCTTCTGCCTTATGCCATCTGGCGCGGCATGGTGTGGCCCGCAGGCCGCGGCCAGTGGGGCCTGATCGTCGGCATGGCGCTGTTGAATATCGTGGTCCCCTTCATCCTGGTCGCCTGGGCGGGCAAAACCCTGGATGCCGGAGTGCTGGCACTGTTGATGGGAACCGGGCCGTTCCTGGCGCTGATCGGCAGCCATTTGATGACCGATGACGACCGGCTGACCCCGCGCAAGCTGATCTCCGTCCTGCTCGGGTTTGCCGGCATTTTGGTGCTTGTCGGTCCGAGCATCCTTGCCGGGTTTGCCGGCGGTCCGCTGCTGGCCAAGCTGGCAGCCCTTGGCGCGTCGGTCAGTTATGTGACGGCCGGCCTGCTGATCAGGCGGATCGCCATGCCTCCGGCCCGGCTTGTCTGCCTGGCGCTGGCAATCGGGACGGCAGTGCTGATCCCGCTGGCGCTGATGATTGACGGCATGCCGCCTCAAGGGTTGTCCAGTCCCACGCTGTGGTCACTGATCTATCTCGGGCTGTTTCCCACCGGCATCGCCTATATTGTCCGCTTCATCCTGATCCGCGCCGTTGGCTACTCGCGCTTTTCGCTCTCCGCCAATCTTGTTCCGGTGTTCGGGGTGGCCCTGGGGGTGATCATTCTGGGCGAGCCGCTGTCAATAAACCTGATAGCCGCCCTGACGCTGGTGCTTGCGGGGCTCTTCGTCAGCAGCGGCGGCAGGAAACGCGAAGCAGTCGCCCTGTGAAACGGTCCGCGGGCGAATTCTGCTCCGTCCACGGCTGGCGATACGATGACACAAGGCCCGAGGGCGGGCATCATTTCCGGGATGCGATTCGGCCGCCTTGCCGATGGATGGGATGGAGAGACAGGTTTGAGTGACACCACCGGCACCTTGGCGCCACCACAAAAGCCTTCACGACGCATCGGCGTGCTCGACCTGGCCCGGGGCCTGGCCTTGTTCGCGATGGCAACCTACCATTTTTCCTGGGACCTGGAACTGTTCGGCTATCTTGAGCCCGGCACCACGACGCACGGGCTGTTCAAGGCCTATGCCCGCTCCATCGCCGGCAGCTTCCTGTTCCTGGCCGGTGTCAGCCTGGTATTGGCCCACGGCAAGGGTGTGAGACCGACCGCATTCATCAGGCGCGTGGCCATGGTGGCAGGTGCAGCGGCGCTGATCAGCCTGGTGACCTATTTCGCCACGCCGGACAGCTTCATCTATTTCGGCATCCTGCATGCAATCGCCGCTTCAAGCGTGATCGGTCTCGCGTTCCTGCGGCTGCCGGTGCTGCTTACGGTCCTGGCCGGCATCGTCTGCATCGGGCTGCCGGGATTTTACCGGCACGAGCTGTTCAATCCCGCCTGGCTGTCATGGATCGGGCTGTTCACGGTGCCTCCGCGGTCAAATGACTTCGTGCCGCTGATGCCCTGGCTGGGGCCCTTCCTGGTCGGCATGGGCCTGACCAAGTATGCGGTCTCGCAAAACCTGACCGAACGCCTGGCCGCGTTTGACACGGGCACAGGCCCGGCCGCCCGCGCGACACGGTTCTGCGGCCGTCACAGTCTGGCCTTCTACCTAGTGCATCAACCGGTGCTGCTGTCGTTTGTCTGGGTCGCGTCCCAGATCATTCCGGCCACTCCGGCTGATCCGCTGCCGGCATTTGTCTCGGAGTGTGAAATCGGTTGCGAAGCCAACAACAGCGTTGCATTCTGCAAAAGGTTTTGCGGGTGTGTCACCGATGAATTGCTTTCACAGGAACTGTTTCAGCCCTTCATTTCGGGCCAAATTACACAGGATTCAGATGCGCGCATCCCCGCAATCATTGAACAATGCACAGCAACATCACATTAGACGCACATTATTGTACTGATACATTTTTAGAACCGAACCAAATTTGAAAACAGGGGATTCCGATTGATGAATGCCTACCGGGAGAGTCCGAACTTAATACCCTGGCCGCCATTGCTGCTTGCCGGATTTGCGCTTGCAGCGATCATTCTTGATTTCATTGCGCCATGGCCGCTCGAATTCAACGGCATCCAGACGCTGGGGGCGCTGCTGATCGTTGTGGCGCTTGGCATCGACCTGTGGGCGATGAGAACGCTGCACGATTCCCAAACCACGATCCTGCCCAATCGCGGCTCCAGCCATCTGGTTGCGCACGGGCCGTTTGCCTACAGCCGCAACCCGATCTATCTGGCCAACATGCTGCTGCTTGCCGGAATCGGCTGCCTGCTGATGAATGCGTGGTTTTTACTGCTGGCGCCGATAGACGGCATCATGACGTATTTCCTCGCCATCAGGCGGGAGGAAAGTCATCTGCTGGCCAAGTTCGGATACCAGTTCGAAGATTATTGCCGCAGGGTCCGGCGCTGGATCTAAAGCGCGCCAGGGCCCGGAGGGAACATTTGTGCCAAGCTCAGGTGTTGACGCCGATCTCGGCGAGCCGGGTCAGGCAGGATTCCTCGATATGATCGAGCTCAACCAGCGTTTCCTCGATGTCCCGGCGTTTCTGGCGCAGGTCCTCGCGTTTTTCCTCGACCTTGCGCATCAGCAAGCGCAATTGCCCGGCTTCACCCGGGGGATCCTTGTAAACCTGGATGATTTCGCGGATTTCGGCTATGGTGAAGCCTATGCGGCGTCCGCGCAGGATTTCCTGGATCAGGCGCCGGTCGGCTGACCGGAACAAGCGGGTCCGGCCACGGCGTTCGGGCTGGATCAGCCCCTCGTCTTCGTAAAAGCGCAAGGTCCGGGTTGATATCCCAAACTCACGGGTCAACTCGGTGATGGTATAATATTTGTCCAAAGCGGATCGATCCTGCGAAATTTGATGACGACTTACTTTTACGTATAAGTCAAAATCGGCATCATGACCACCGCAGCATTTCAAATCATGCGAGTGACAACCACCACCCGGCCAAGCCGAGAAACGCGAAAAAACCCACGACATCGGTGACAGTGGTCACGAAAACCGCGGACGCAATCGCCGGGTCCGCACCGACTTTCTCCAGCAGCAACGGCAGCAGGATGCCGGCAAGGGCGGCGGCCAGCATGTTGACCACCATCGCAGCCGCAATGATGCTGCCAAGCCCGGAGCTCGAGAACCATGCGCCGGCGACAACACCAATGATCACGGCAAAAAGCACCCCGTTGATCAAGCCGACGGCGGCCTCACGCCGGATGATGCGGCCGGCGTTGTAGATATCGAGATCGCGGGTGGCGAGCGCGCGCACCGTCACCGTCATCGTCTGGGTCCCGGCGTTGCCGCCCATCGAGGCAACAATCGGCATAAGCACGGCTAGCGCCACCATCTGCTCGATGGTGGCATCAAAAAGGCTGATGACGGCCGATGCGAGAATGGCGGTGCCGAGATTGATCAGCAGCCAGGTGAAACGGGAGCGCACGGTTGACAGGATGCTGTCGGAGAGTTCCTCGTCGCCCACACCACCCAGGCGCTTGATGTCTTCCTCGGCTTCCTCGTGAATGACGTCAACCACGTCATCGATGGTCAGGACACCAACAAGGCGTTCGTTCTCGTCAACCACGGCGGCGGAGAGAAGGTCGTACTGCTCAAACAGCTGCGCTGCTTCCTCCTGGTCCATCTCCGCATCGATGCGGTAGCGGGTTTCGTCCATCACCTCCTCGATGCGAACCAGCCGCTTGGTGCGCAGGATCTTGTCGAGAGCGACCGCGCCGACCAGCTTGAAGGTCGGGTCGATGACGAAAATCTGGCTGAAGCTGTCCGGAAGGTCTTCCTCATCGCGCATGTAGTCGATGGTCTGGCCGACGGTCCAGAACGGCGGCACCGCGACAAACTCGGTCTGCATGCGGCGACCGGCGGTGTCTTCGGGGTAGTCCAGCGAGCGGCGCAGCCTGACCCGTTCGGTGAACGGCAGAGCGGCCAGAATTTCCTTCTGGTCCTCTTCATCGAGGTCTTCGAGAATGTAGACCGCGTCATCGGAATCGAGATCGCCCAGAGCTTCGGCGATCCTGGCGTTTGGCAGCGCCTCGATGATATCGAGACGGATGGCCTCGTCGACTTCGGTCAGGGAGGCAAAATCGAAATCGTCGCCCAGCAGTGAAACCAGCGCATGGCGCTGGGGTGCATTGATCGATTCCAGCAGGTCGCCAAGTTCGGATTCATGCAGCCGTACCACATGCTCGCGCAGGTACAGCACGTCGCGGTCTGCGATCGCGGCACCGATG
>Ga0209345_10004534_pt1 | contig 13369 bp, 8 predicted proteins | sample Cruoilmetagenom7_FD_187294 | JGI IMG/M metagenome (GOLD analysis project Ga0209345, IMG submission 187294) | Oil polluted marine microbial communities from Coal Oil Point, Santa Barbara, California, USA - Sample 7 (SPAdes) (version 2) | ecosystem: Environmental > Aquatic > Marine > Oil seeps ...
TTTTCCATTATTAGGGATTTCCCCTTCATTTATCCAAACACTATCTTCTAACTCCGGCATATCATAATAAATCCCAATATCTACTATTGCAACCACAGGTTTTTCTTCATAAGGATATTTATAGTTATTCTCCTCGACATATTTACGATAGCCCAAATAACCTATATCAGCGTTGCTGTTTATATCATTATATAAACTCCATTGGTCAAAAAAGAGAGGATCGGAAGGTTTATAAATGTTTGCTTCATAAGAACTTATTGATTTATCTGATAAAGATTTTTCATGGTTTCCTCCAACAGGAATATCATAAAAAAGATCTTTTGAGACCAACTCTTCAACATAATTTATTTTAGTAATAGAGGAAATATTTTTTATTAGCGAAATCAACTTTCCACTGTCAGAAGAAAATCGTATCAAAGACAAATTCCTCAGAAAAGTAAAATCATTAGCTCCCTTACTTAGTATCGATTCTAAACATGTTTTTATTTTTTTAACATTGACGCCACCGCTTAATGACATAACAAAATTTTTTCTATTGTTTGATGCTACCTTTTTTGTACCTTCACTATACTTCGTATATTCAGTTTTAAACTCAATTATTGGGATATCACTTCCGTTAACCTTCAGAAATTTTATTTTCTTATAGGGCCTTATTTTTTCTTCTATCTTTTTCCAGTATTCTCTACCATATCCCTTTGTTAAAAAATCCTCTTTTATAATTTCAGCGCCTATTGCAGAGACACAATTGATATATATAACAAAAAACAATAATAAAGCAAAAACCTTATTCATCTAGCCCTCCTACGTCTATTAACTTCTTATAAAAAATAAACCTAATATCCACTTTTTCAACACTTATTAATGTGCGCTATCCTTACATTCACAATTCACAAAATATTTTACACACATCAAAACCTTTGAACAGAAAGAAGGTAGACTAGTAGAGGTTATACAACTAATATTAGAAGATATAAAGATTTACTTTGAACGGTTTGGGCGCCTGCTTTTTGCCATGGAGGGCAAAAACAGCAATAGCCTCTAAAACATTACACGATATAATGTGAGAATGAGGTGAAAAGCAAATTTTTATCTCTTCATAAAATAGTTTTTGAATAATGACTGTTCAATATTTTACCGTGCAAAGGTCTAACGGATGGTTTATTTAGATATCTTACTAAGATGAATACTACTCAGAAACTTAGATGATTGACTGCAAAATCAAGTTCAGTTAAGAAATATTTTATATCATCTTCTTCTGTATCAGGATGTAATGATATCCTAATTGCAGTGTCCACTATCACACTTTTAAACCCCATAGATGTTAGCACCCTGCTTTTCTTTTTTCCGCTACAAGCTGATGCTGACGACACATATATATTTTTTGAAGATAATGCGTTGATCATCACCTCTGAAGGCAATTTCATTGTAGAAAAATTGAAGATATAAGGAACCCTATTTTCAGGTGAATTGATATGAAATCTCATTGTTTTACAATGATCCTTAATCATATTATTCAGATTGAGCAAATGATCCCAATGATTTCTAAACTTAGCTCTTGTTATAGTGGACCCTTCAAGCAACGCATATGCGCCCAGGGTATTTTCAGTGCCGCTCCTTATACCAAACTCCTGACCTCCCCCATCGATGAGAGGCCTTAAAATATCCTTATTTTTTACGTATAAAACTCCACAACCCTTAAGTCCACCTACTTTATGTCCGCTAATACATGCAAAATCGATATTTTCAAGGTTGATATGGATTTTTGCATGGGATTGCACTATATCTGAAAAAATCAAAATTTGGTTATCAAATTTTTTTACCTTTTCAGCAATCTCTTCGATATGGTTTATTGAACCCGTCTCATTATTAACATGCATGAGGACAAGAAGTTTAGTATTGTGATCAATCAGGTCTTTTATATCTTTATATTCAATATAACCTTTATTATTAATAGCATAACTCGCACTCATTCCAGCGGAAGTACATTTTTGCAATGTATTTATTATGGCGCTATGTTCCAATGGCCAAGTCACAATTTTGGTTCTACGGGTATAATCTAGCCCTTTAATGACAGTATTACATGCTTCGGTAGCCGATGACATAAAAAGTATATTTTCAGACTTGCAGGACAAAAATATGCCGAGAGAATTCCTTACTGAATCAAAAAATTTTTTTGTAATCACTGATGGCCTATATAAACTCGACGGATTAAAAAAATATTTCTCTGAGATTTCAGGAACATTTTTTATAATCTCAGGATAAACAGGGCATGTTGCCGCATAATCTAAATAAACCATATTTTATATCACTCTCATAACCATTCTATTCATATTTTGGTATAACTGTATTTCGCTACAAACTGTAACACATCTATCAATTGTCTCAAGTAAAATCTATATAAGATTATTAACTCAGAAAAATATTTACTATTCCATCTTGGTTTTACATACCATAACAACTTATTTTTTAATTTTACAACATATTTCTTTGACTGGCAAAAGCCGAAGGCTTTGTATGGCTGGCATGCTCCCTGTGAATTTTATCCAGGATTTGGGAACGTTGTGGAGTGAAATAATCCAATATATTTACAAGTAAACATCTTCTCGTTCCGCATGAGAACAAAATCCCCTTGACAATTCAGTTTGATTTATCTAATTGTTAGATGCTTCTATAGTTAGATGCTTATATAAGTACAAAATAATTTTTTGAGGTGTTATTATGGAATATGCGATAAGAAATAAAGTGTCGGGTAAAGTGGTAGAGATTAAAAAGGGAAACTTAATGTGCGAAGTTATAGTTGAAGTATCCCCTGATTTTGCCGTTACATCAGTTATTACAATAGATTCTCTTGATGAAGCAGGCATCAAAGTTGGTGACAGCGTTACTGCCTTGGTTAAAGCCATTAATGTAGTTTTGGTAAAAGATTAATCTACCCCCCCCAGACCTTTTTGAAGGTCTGGGGGATTGAATCTGGGCATTGTGAATCTAATGAAATACTCTACGATTACAGATAATGCAGGATGATTAAACTGTCAAAGCCCAAACGTAAAAATTAAAAGAGCAATAGCGCTGACTATAACTTATATTAACGCAGTCAAAAAGCAATTAAGAAGATGTTAATTTGCTTTTATATTTAAATACAAATTAATTTTTTGATGTTATTTCTATCCTAATATCCACCTGCCATTTTATATTAGAATGATGGTGCTAGAATCTAAAAAAGACATCGCTATAAACAGTATCTGTATAATCTTCGCAAAATCTGAAATAATATTACTTTGCAGTAACATTATTTTTGACAATAACTATTGATTTTGTTAATATCTTATAATATTTGGCATATTTTTATACTTTACATAATGATAACAATTAAAATACCTCATCTAAATATTTTAAATCTGAATAATCTGGTTTTGGACTATAACGGGACATTAGCAGTTGATGGAAAAATTATTGAAAGTGTTATAAACATACTTAAGAGCTTGTCATTTAACCTAAATATATACATAATAACTGCAGATACATATGGTTTCGTTGAAAAACAAATAAAAGATATCCCTTGTAAATTAATCATATTACCACCTGGCAACCAGGACAAAGCAAAACTTAGGTTCATAGAACAACTGAATGCCAAAGAAACAGTATGCATAGGCAATGGCAAAAATGATCGTTTGATGTTGAAAGAATCATCATTAGGGATAGTAGTCATAGGAAGAGAAGGCGCAGCGTTAGACAGCCTGATGGCAGCTGATGTTGTATGCAATAGTATAACAGATGCTTTAGATATTTTATTACAAACTAAAAGATTGGTTGCCACCCTTCGTTTATAAAATATGGATAACAGGTAGAAATAATAAAATGTTTAAACATATCTTAAAAATTGCAAAATACATTTTTATAACTCTTTTATTTATTCTGGTTTTATCTGTAATATTGGGAAGTCTTCTTGTCTGGAAAATTGATCTAAATATCTTCAAAGAACGTATCTATGAGACTGTAGAAAAAAAAATAGGTTGCAAACTAAATATTGAAGGAAATTTAAACTGGTCTTTTTACCCATGGTTAAATATAGAAACAGGCCCTTTTAAGTTAATATGTCATGAAAACTCTACCAGCCAACCATTAATTGAAACAGAACATGCATCAGTTTCAATTGATTTGATGCCACTGATAATAAAAAGGAAGGTTTTTATAGATTCAATGTACATAGACAGCCCAAATATAAATATAATAAAATTTAAAAATGGTAAAACTAATCTGCCATCTACGTATGAAGATAACAACAACAAAAAAGATAACAGAACTGGCGATAAAACAACAACTATTTCAGAAAAACTAATTATCAATAAGTTAACATTAAATAATGCCAATTTTTCATATACTAACAAAAAAACTGAAAAAAGAATATTACTTAGTAAATTAAATATAAAAACAGGGAAAATTGCCTTAGATGACGAAATACCTTTAAATATAGACGGTCTATTTAATTTCGGTGAACCCCAAGAAAAGATCAAAGCAACCATGCTTGCCAGATTTAAAATAACAGAAAATTTTAAAAATATAGCGGTAGACATTAAAGAAATGACCTTTAATGTACAAAAAGGCACTTTTGTCAAAAAAGAACTCAAAATTGATTCATCTTCGCTTATTAATGTGGATTTAGACAGTGAAGAGATCAATATCCCTATGTTCAAATTCTTATTTAATAATTCCATTTTAACAGGATCGTTCAACGGTAATAATCTTTTCTCAAAACCAGAGTTTAAAGGAAATATTAATTGGGACAACTTTGATATTAGAAATTTTGTGGATAAATATCTCCAAAAACAAGTTGCCCTTGCTGATATGGATGCATTAACAAATATTTCACTTAGCGGTTCTGTTTATACAAACCTATTTGATGAAAAAATTGTAATGCACAATATATTATTCAATATAGATGGGATAAAATTTGATGGTGAACTTTCTATGAGTTCATGGAGTTCAAAAAATATTCAATTCGTTCTGAAGGGAAATGATATCGATTTAGACAAGTACCTGCCAATATCAAACCATAATGAACAGACTGAATCCGTTAATACAAACAAAACCTATAGTGAAATAAACACTGCTCATAAATCAGGACTTAAACTTATAAAAAAATATCTCAATAAGCTTCATCTAAAGGGAGAAATAAATATTGATAAAGTCGATATTTCAGGGATTAAATTAGATAATGTGTTTCTAGATATTGAAACTAGAATGACATCATTGTTATTATCGCACAAATTTGAGCTGTTTAATGGATATTCAGAAGGGAGAATAAATATAGATATTACTGAAGAATATCCATATATAGAGATTAATGAAAAGCTGTCTCATTTAACTGTAAACAAGCTAAAAAAACTTATTGATACTAAACACAATGCAATGATTGGTAATATATCCAATTTTTTAAATATAGATGACACTACTCTATTGGAATTTGATTCACACAGTAAATTGGAACTAGTTTACAAAAATAAACAAATATTATTTGATACTATCAAACTTGATATAACCCTGGAAGATAAAATAACTCCTAAAAAGAAATGGGATCTTTTTTACGAGGGTCCTGCAATAATAGATATGAAAAATGGCAATATCAATCTAAATAATTTTAATGCCGGGCTTAACGCGTTAAAACTATCAGGATCTATTAAAGGTAGCGCTCTACATGATAAACCTATGGTTGCTGGATTGATTTTTTCCCAAAAATTTAACCTTAAGGATATAATATCGGATTTTACTAAAATTAAATTTCATGCAATCAATCCAGAATCGTTATCCAATGTTTCATTTAAAAATACTTTTCACTTTAACAGCTCAAATAAAACCTTAACAATAGATTTTTTAGATACAAGGATTGATAACAGCTTACTAAATGGACAATTATCCACAACCTTAGATAAAAACCCCAACATTGAGTTTAATGCCTCAGTAGATAAAGCAAACCTGGACATGTACATACCAAAAAAGAATATTGAAGCCAAACCCAAAAAAAACACTCAAAACAACTTGGACAACAAAAAAGAAAACCACCTCAATTCGGGAAACAGCTTTATAAATAAATGTAACATCATAGGTAGAATTAAATTTAAGGAAGCTGTACTTCTAAATATTGATATGAACAACCCTGTTGTAGATATGAAAATTTTGAATAACTTTATGGATGTAAATATCCATTCAAATGTCTTTAATGGTAAGGCAGATATAACCCTTAAATCAGACTTGGGGAAGAAACCTTTCACACTAAAAACTCAACAATCATATAAAAATATCAGTCCAACATCTTTAGTTAACTTTATTAAAAACGATCTTAAAGTAGATTTCTTAGAACGGTTAGAACCATCATTTTACAAAGCATCATCAATAACTGGGCTGAAGCTGGAAGGGGCAATGGTCATTGACAAACATGGAGCATCTTTATCCCCGCTCGATTTGGATGTCAATATTATTGGTATAGAGAAGATTGGAGGAATAAAAGAATTTGAAAAGGGGATAAAAGCTCATATTAATTCTTCCATTGATATTGATTTAAATAATAAGATATTTACTATATCAGAGTTGAATAGTAATCTTAATTCAACCAAAATAGAAGGTTTAATCAAATATAATTTTTCACTTCCTAAACCTGTTATTACAGGCAAGCTCCTCGTTTCTGCCGATATTAACCGATTATTAAATAATTTATCCTCAGAAACCCCTATATCTCAAAATGAATCAAAAGATAATCTGCTTACATTAGAGACGTCTTTTCATGCTGACTCAAATAGTGAAAATGTATCGTTATCTGATATTCATCTTTATGGTAGTAATGCTGATATAACAGGTAATTTTTCTGTGACTTCATGGTCTGAACCAAAGATTAACTTTAATATAAATGGTGATAATCTCAATATAGATAATTACATAACAACTCATAAAAATCTTCGAGATAGTGAAAATACTGCAGGCAGCACAGGTATGGAGACCACTCAGCGTTTAGTCAATCATCCTAGACAAACTGCCCTTACAAAATTAATAAGAAAATCAATGATTAATGGTCATATTATTTTAGAAAATCTTCATGCACATAATCTAACTGTCTCAAATTTGGATATATCAATAGCAGGTGATGATGGAATCATAGAAATGTTGCCAATCTTTCACATGTATGGGGGGAAAGCAGAAGGAACCATTACAATTAACGCAAGTCATACTCCTACCATTGTGTATATCGAAGACACAGTCAATAATATTAATGTTGGTGACCTAATATATAATATGGCGAAAAAAGACATCATAAGAGGGAAAGGAAACATTAAACAAAAACTATCTTTAAAATTTAATAATTATGACAAAATAATAAGAGGACTTAATGGCTATACAGAGATAAAATTGACCGATGGAAATTTTAAGGGATTAAATATAGTATCTATTATTAGAGATATCTATTCATTGGTAGAGAAAGGAACGTTGTATAATATAAAATCTGATAACCTTGATGATTTTACTTCTCTCAATGCCACATTTGCGGCTAAAAATGGAATTTTAGAAAATGATGATCTGAAGATGGAATCACCAATATTTAAACTAACAGGTGGAGGGATTATTGATCTGGGCAGTGAATATATTGATTTTAACCTATATCTGAAACTGTTCAAACCCATTTATGGTAATTTTGATAATAAAACATCTGATAATACAACTTATAATAAAATAATCTTTCAAGAATTTATGGGTGAAGAAATACCTATTAAATACAAGGGGAAATTGTCTGATCCTGATGCACATATAGATATGAGATCAATCATAAAATCAAGCATAAAAGAAAAAGCCGTGGATGAAATAATGAAAGAACTGGAACCTTACAAGGAAAAATTGAAAGAAAAATTATTTGAAATTTTTAATTGATTTGAGAAATGTTCATAATTTTGCGTCAACAAAAGAGCTTATTGGGATTTATCACAGTCTTAATAAAAAGTATCCAATAACAGCAAGGCTATTTTATTATCCCTTTTTACTATATATGCATAATATTAATAATCATGCGTAATCCAGCATTTTTTCTATGCACAGGGCGGCCCCGCCCAATATCCCAGCCATATTTTTCAAAGTGGCTATTTCAACCTTAACAAGTCCCCTATATGCAGGATAAATCATTTTATTAAAGTGCTCCATACATTTTCCGAGATAAACATCTTTCATTTCACAAATACCTCCCCCTAGTTTAATAATTTCAGGGACAAAAACATTCGCTACATTTACCAGCCCTTGAGCCAAATAATAGGCATATATATCAAATACAGTTTTTGCGATTTTATTACCTTTCTTAGCTAGTTTATATATGTCAAAAGGCGTCAAATTATGAGGTTTGCCTATAAGTTGTTCATACTCCAACATAATGCTACCCGTATTACAATATGTTTCAAAACAGCCTCGTCTACCGCATCCACATAATCTTCCATCAACTGTAATCACTATATGCCCTATTTCAAAAGGTGATATTTTCCCTCTAAACAGCGTGCCATTTACTACAGCTCCACCACCAACGCCAGTTCCCAATGTGATAAAAACCATATTATCTATATGTCCCTTTTGACCAAATCTATACTCTCCAAGAGCGGCCATATTAGCATCGTTTGCTATAAAGCAGTGACAATCCGAAATAGCCTTAACATCGTCAACGATATTTTTATCTCTAAGATATACTATATTCGGGGTGTAAATAACTTTCCCGGCAGAAAGATCACATACTCCAGGGAAGGCCATGGCTGTTGCTGAGACATCGTTAGATAATTTATATATATCATTTATAGTATCCAAAAAATCCTGGTAGTTGCCGGGAGTCTCAACAGCGCCATTGCTCAATATTTCCCCACTTGCATTAATAACTCCCCATTTAATAAATGTTCCACCAACATCAAAACTCAAATATGTTTTCATATTTTATTCCATGGGAATTTTTTTTCAAATTCTATTCTATCCCCTGGGTCATCACCTAATAATTTTTCCCAGATAGATGAGTGTTCCATACAAAAATAAATAAATGTTTTATTAAAATATTTTTTAATTTCATTAATAACGCACCTGAGCATATAAACTCTGGTTGTTTTGAAATAGCGCATTTTCCCATCAAGACCTTTAATATAATCCACAGATAAAAGGTTTGATTCAGGATGATACTGCCTGATAATATCAATTAATCCAGGCATACATCTAAAACTTGAAACACTGATATATTCTATCATATCTTCATTAAGATATCTAGCAATATCCTCTATCAAAACAGAATAATTGTTAGGGAAATCAATATCATAAATCAACGGATCTAGATGCAATGATATTTTATATCCGTATTCCTGGCACAACCTGGCCGCTAAAAGCCTGCTCTCCAGGCAAGCTGCCCCCTTTTCTTCATTATTTGCAATTTCCTGCGGATTTAAACTCCATGATACAACTATATTCTTTGGGTTTAAATTAAAAAGTCTTTCAACTACCGCTGACTTTGTTTTAAACTCAAATTGAATGTTCTCTAAACTATTAACAACAGGGATAATCGTTTCTGTCAATTTTAAGGTATCATCCAAAGCTAAGCTATCTGACAGTTCACCTGAGCCTAACCTAAACTTTCCTCTTTTGTTTAAAGTAAAAATTTCTTTTCTAATTTCATCAACATGATCATATACCTTTACATAATCATGATCTAAGTAAGATTGGAGAATACAATATGAACAGTTATATGGGCACCCATGTACTATATCCAAAACATGGTAATTACAACATCTATACTCTTTTGTGCCGGGACAAGCATGGATATATCTATCAGATGAGGCGGTAATTAAGATATTTTCTTTAGAATCCTCAATATCCCTGTACGAATCAACAACTTGATATAACACTCCATTTTTATCAAAGGATCTGGAATAATGCCCCCCATATGCTTCTTTTTCAACAAATATCATTTTCCTCAAATAACTTATATATTTTGTTAACTACATCTTTTTTATTATTTAATTCATCTATACACGCTTTATAATCTTTAAAATCCCCCGCCTCAAACACAAAAGACAATTCAGAAGTTTCGAAATTATTGTTAGTTATTGAGATTTTTCTCATTTGTTTTTTATATTTATCAAATTGATTGATAACGTCATATTTTATCTTATTAACTGAACAAAGAATAGAATTAAAATATCCCTCATCAAAATTATTTATTTTGATATATTTACTATAATCATAAAGAAAACACAAAAATTTCTTAAAAGTACTTACTGAAGGATTTTTACCCGATATAAACTCTGTAATAATCTTTTTTTTATCATTATCTATTCGCGTAAGGATATTTATGGTTTTTAACGAAATATTCTTTTGTACTATGTATCTTTTTATTGTTTCGGAAAGATCATCCAATGCTCTTATAGATTCAATATTTTTAGATCCCTCTATACTTTTTTTAGCAAACAGATCTAATTTATCGTAAGATATATCAAAATTATCTGCCAATTTCATAAGATTGGACAACTCAACAAGATTAACTAAATCCGCATTATAGAGGTTTATAGATATATTGACAGCATCATACAGTGAACTTTTTTCCAGCATAAAATAATTCTTAGAGATTTTATCAAAATAGTTAAGCTGGTAATATTTATCATATATGTGAGCCACAACGGGAGGATATGTAAAATCTTTATCTGACAATACACCTGTCGTCCCGGGAATACTGGTGTTTCTAAATAACCAATTGAAGGTTACATTATCAATTTTTGAGCTATCAATTTCTGTCAATATCATAAAGTTTTCGTTGTAAACTTCGGCACGTCAAAAAGAGCATCAATAAACGATTCTGCTTCAAATGATTTCAAATCTTCTATTTTCTCCCCAAAACAAACAAATTTTACGGGGATAGAAAGCTCATTTATAATCCCAATTGTAACGCCTCCTTTTGCTGTCCCGTCTAACTTGGTCAGAATAATACCCGTTATTCCGACCTCCTTATTAAATGTTCTGGCTTGATTTAAGGCATTTTGGCCCGTTGTTGCATCGAGTACCAACAATATCTCATGCGGAGCATCTTCTACCTCTTTTTTCACAACCTTAACAATCTTCTTTAATTCATCCATTAAATTAGTTTTTGTATGAAGCCTTCCTGCGGTGTCAACTATTACAATATCATACTTTCTGGCTCTGGCAAACTGCACTGCGTCAAAAATAACTGCAGCCGCGTCGCTGCCTGTTTTTTGTTTAACAATGGGGATACCTATGCGATTTGCCCATATCTCCAGTTGTTCTACAGCTGCAGCTCTAAAAGTATCGCCAGCAGCAAAAACACAACTAAGACCTTGTTCCTTAAACATATTGCCCATCTTCGCTATCGTTGTTGTTTTACCAGATCCATTTACACCTACAACAACTATTACATAGGGCTTCCTTTTTGCTTCTGCCAGTCCATTATCAATATTTATGGAATCAACTATATTTCTCTTAAGATGTCTGATAAATTCTTCTTTATCATTTAAATTTTTTCTTGATAATTCCTTTTTTAGCCTATCTATAATTGATGTTACTGTGGCAATACCCATATCAGTAGTTACTAAAAGCTCCTCAAGTTCATCCAGCAGACCTTCATTTATCTCTTTTTTACCTAATAGCAGTATCCCAATACCCTTCATAAATTTATTTGATGTTTTAGAAAAACCTTTTGTAAAACTTGATTTTGTGGCTTTTTGTCTATCCTTTATATTATCTTCATTTACCTTGTTTTCATTATCTTGTATCTCAGGATATTCTCCTATAACCTCTTTGTTATCTTCCTTATCCGACATCCTATTATCATCAGATTGTTTATTTTTATTTTTAAATAATTTAAATATACCCACTATAACCTCATTAATTATTCTTTAATCTATTAGTATTTCCCTGAGACATTTCAACAGATAAAACTGAAGAAATTCCAGCTTCCTGCATTGTAACTCCATATAAAGCATCGGCTTCGCTCATAGTCTTCTGATTATGCGTAACAATAACGAACTGTGTATCTTTTGATAATTCCCTGACAATTTTTAAAAATCTAACTATATTTGCATCATCCAGTGGCGCATCAATTTCATCAAGAAAACATATAGGCGTCGGTTTATACAAAAAAAAAGCAAATAACAATGTACATGCTGCCATGGCCTTTTCCCCTCCTGAAAGCAAGCTCATAGATTGTAATTTCTTTCCTGGTGGTTGTATAAAAACCTCAACCCCTGAAGATAATAAGTCTGATCTGTCCGTCAGTTTTATTTCTGCAATACCATCACCAAAAAGTATTGAAAAAACCTTTTTAAAATTTTTTCTAACTGACTCAAAAGTTATACCAAATTTATTCTCACTGTTATTATTAATATCCATTACAAGTTTATTTATTGAATCAATTGCCTTTTCCAAATCATCTTTCTGGGTTTCTAAAAAAGATAAACGATCTTTTATTTCCATCATTTCTTCTTCAGCAGCCATATTCAATGGTCCAAGTCCAGACAATTGACTTTCTAACTTACTAATCAAATTTTTGATTTGATTAGCTTTAAATTGTTCATCAAGATAGTTTTTATATTCATCTTCAATCTTTTTGTAATATTTATCATAAAAAGTTTCTCTTATGCTTGCCAGCACAGTCTCTAACCTTGCCTTAGACACTTCTTTTGCATTCAACTGGGAATTGTAATCAATAATGATATCATTTGCTTTATCTATATTGTTTTTCTTCTCTGCAATTTCTTCTTTTATAAAACCAGTTTTTTCTTCAAAAGCTATCATATTTTGATTAAATTTATCTAATTCATCATTAATAAAACCTATATATGTTTTTTTATCTTCTATATCTTTTCTCCACGCTATAAGATCTCTCTCTTTTAATATTTTCAAGTTACTTACCATCTTTTTAAGGTCATCATGTATCTTATCTATTTCATCTTCCAGATAGGTTATCTCATTATTTATTGACCGAACCCTTTCCTCTTTGCGTAAAAGGTCCATATTAAATTCACTAATAGTATCATTACTATCTTCTAACTCTTTCTGCAATTTCACTTTCGATTTCTCTAAAACATTTTTTTTATGCAGGAAGCTATTATATTCTCCGGTGATATCATTAAGCCTATGACCCATATCAATTTTCTTTCCTTCTAAACTTTTCTTTTCTTCACTACATATTTCCTTCTCTTTCTCTATTATCTGTTTTCTTTTGTCAAATCTCTCAATGACACCTGACATTAAATTATATTCCTTTTCTAAAGAACCCACAGATAAAAATCTCTTATTAAGCTCTCCCTTTATTTTATTCATCTCATTGTTAAATGCTGCCAATTTATTTTTATATTTGTTA
>Ga0209345_10004535_pt1 | contig 13366 bp, 11 predicted proteins | sample Cruoilmetagenom7_FD_187294 | JGI IMG/M metagenome (GOLD analysis project Ga0209345, IMG submission 187294) | Oil polluted marine microbial communities from Coal Oil Point, Santa Barbara, California, USA - Sample 7 (SPAdes) (version 2) | ecosystem: Environmental > Aquatic > Marine > Oil seeps ...
GAGCCCCATCGCTGCTGTTTACAGCGCAGAGTCTGAACAACATCAACTCCTCCAACATCGCTCTGGGAAGACTCTCCAACCAGCTCGCATCGGGACTCGACATCCTCCGCCCGTCCGATGATCCGGTGCGAAGCGCCGCGATCTCGACCCTTGATGGACGCATCGAGAACACCACGCAGATCCTCCAGAACCTCGACTTCGCAGGGAGTTCCGTAGGCACACTCGATCAGATCCTCGCCGATGCCAAATCACTTGTTGACGAAGCAAGCTCAATCGCGTCCTCACAGATCAACTCCGATCCTGATACACGCAAAAGCCAAGCGATCATCATCGATTCGTTGATCCAATCGCTCTTCTCGATCTCCAACCAAGAATCACTCGTCGGCCATGTCTTCGGCGGATCAGCACCGGGACGCCAACCCATCATCTACGACCGAGGCGCGTACCGCTTCGTTGGTGAAGTCGGAGGACTCACCGCAGCGCTCGGTTCAGCAAGCAACATACCCCTCACCCTCGGCGTCGGAAGCGCCATCGGAGAACTCTCCAACCGAATGGAAGGCGTCGTCGATCTCGACCCGGACCTCACCGCAAACACGCTCCTCGCAGACCTTAACGGCGCGAACAATGTTGGCACCAACGCAGGTGTCCTCCAGTTCAGCTTCGACGGCGGACAAGTCGCCCAGGTCGATCTCGCAGGCGCGGTCACCATCGGGGATGTCGTCGATCGACTCAACTCTGCAGTCCAGCAGTACGAAGCGGACAACTCCGTCACCGTGCTCGGCCCAAGCGCGTTCTCCATCACCGGCTCAACCATCAGCGCCGACATCCCAGGCGGGAGTCTTGAGTTCTTCGACATCCCAGGATCCTCCACCGCTTCAAACCTCGGACTGGTCACCGATCCACCCACCTCTTTCACCGCAGGCAACCCCACCGGCATCGATCTGGACCCCAACCTCACGCTCACAACCCCAGTCTCCGCATTGGCAGGACTCGGTGGAGCAGCGCTGGGATCCATCCAGCTCAAAAACAACGGCGCCACGCACACCATCGACCTCTCCGGTGCCCAAACCTTCGCCGACATCAAGAGCGCCATCGAATCCGGGAACACCGGCGTCCGCGTTCTCATCTCTGATGACAAACAATCGATCAACATCGTCACCGAAAGTGCAGGCACCCAAACGCACGCACTCTCCATCTCCGAAGTCGTCGGAGGCGGAGCAACCGCTGAACTCCTCGGCATCCGCACACTCGTAGGCACCACCAATCTCAGCGACTTCAACGACGGCGACGGTGTCAGCGTCGTCTCCGGACGCACCGATCCGCTCACCGGGGTGGTCGATCCATCCCTGAATACCGATTTCGAGATCAAGCTCGCTGATGGATTCAGTATCAGCATCGATCTGAGTCCATCGGATATCACTGATGTCAATACGCTGGTCGCTGAGATCAATGCCCAAGCGGACACCCAGCTCACCGCCGCGGGTCGTCCCACCACAGACTTCAGCGCCAATGTCGGCGCAATCTCCAACGGCATCGAGTTCAACCAGTCCGCAGCGATCGCCGCGAGTGGTCCGATGTCGATCCGTCCTGTGAACAACTCACAAGCCGCAGAAGAGCTGGGATTGATGGACGCAACAAACGATGGAGGCAACACGGTTTTGCGCTCCGAAGACCGCGCCACCATCCGGGTCAACAACCTTTTCTCCCATCTCCTGGACCTTTCCGAGGCATTGAAGAACGACGACACCTTTGGCATCGAAATTGCGACACAGAGACTCGGTGAGAGTCAGGATCATGTGATCCAAGCTCGATCCACCGTCGGCGGCTACGCACGACGCCTCGACGACGAAACCCGTCGTCAAGAGGACCGGATGATCTTCGATGAAGCCATCCGGTCACAACTCAGGGATGTCGACTACGCAGCCGCATCTTCTGAGTTTGCACAGCTGCAACTGCAGCTCCAAGCAGGTCTCTCTGTTGCGGCACAAACGCAGCAGCTCACCCTGCTCGACTTCCTCGGCTAACCCCGAGGACACACAGCCCGACCCGGTGAAAGCCGGGAACGGAGATTGGATCGAGAACCCCCCCACAGTCGGTCGTGAGGGGTGCTCAAGACAGGATGTCGCCCGGTATGGATACCGGCGTCGATCCGACTTGGTCAGACCGGCAATCGGAGCGCACAACAATGGAAGTGCGAACGACAAGATTTGGAGTAATCGACATCGCGGAGGACCGCGTGATTACTTTCCCCGAGGGTCTCCTAGGCTTCGGCGACAGAAACCGCTTCTGTCTGCTGCAACCGGGTGACGACGCATGTTTCTTCTGGCTCCAGTGTCTGGACGATCCGAACCTCGCGTTCGTCGTCACCGACCCGACCTTCTTCGAGCAAGATTATTCAGTCCCCATCCGCCCAGAGCAGATGACCGGACTCAATATCGCCAAGCTCGAAGACGCGCAGGTCTTTGTCATCGTGAACAAAATCGATGACCAGCTCACCGGCAACTTCCAAGGGCCGTTGATCATCAACACCCTGGACAAACTCGGAGAGCAGATTGTTCTCTCAGACAAACGCTGGACCACCCGCCATCCGCTTATGCGTGTCGCGGAGACTTCCGCACAGACCGCGTAAGCTGCAAGCTTACGCACGGGGTACCCATCGTTGCAAACGCGCACAACGCGCTGATTGCGATCGGTGTACCAACATCATCCGGGATTTGAGTAGTTCATCTCGGAACCAGAAGACTCTTCCGCTTGGTACATAGAGACCAGCGCGGATTCGTGTGCAAGGAGTTGACGCATGCTTGTGCTCTCAAGGCAGCGCGACGAGACCATCATGATCGGGGACGAGATCGAAATCTCGATCGTCGATATCCGGGGCGACAAAGTCCGCCTGGGTATCAACGCCCCGACCAGAATTGCGGTACACCGCAAGGAAGTCTACGACGCGATCAAGAGAGAAAATACCGACGCCTCGCGCCTCGGGTCCACAGACCTCGACACGCTCGCCCAGACCATCAAACCTGGACCAGCGCGACGAGGACTCAGGACAACAAATCTCCTCTCATCGTCGGCAGCAACCATGCTGCCCACCACAAAGGTCGGGACCCCAGCGGATCTCGTCCCAACCAATACAAAGAACGATTCATCAATACAGGACACCGCTTAACACCTCATCACCCCCCCGCACCCGCGAGCGATCTCGCGGGACCGCAACAAGCAATCACGGAGGATTGCCATGACACGGATTAACACAAATGTTCCCAGTATGATCGCTCGCCAGAATCTAAACAGCTCTGGCGCCGATCTCCAAGTCAGACTCGAACGACTCTCAACAGGATTGAGAATCAACCGAGGCAAAGACGACCCCGCAGGTCTCATCATCTCTGAGCGCATCAGTACCGAGCTCAAAGGCATCGAGCAAGCGATCTCAAACTCGGAGCGCGCAAGCTCTGTGATTGCGACCACAGAAGGTTCGTTGACCGAGATCAACGACCTCCTCAACTCCATCAAAGCACTCACCGTTGAAGCCGCCAACTCCGGCGCCATCTCCGATGAAGAACGCGATGCGAACCAGCTCCAGATCGATTCAGCGATCCAGTCCATCACCCGCATCGCCAACACATCGACCTTCGGCGGTCAAAAACTCCTCGACGGATCCCTCGGGTATGTCACCTCGGGCATCGCCGTCTCGACCATCACCAAGTCCAACATCACCGCCGCGAGCTTCATCAATGCGGGGTCGATTAATGTCTCGGTCGATGTCATCGCGTCGGCACAAAAGGGCTCGCTCTACCTCAGCGGCGATAACAGTGCCCTTGTGGGACCGCCTGCTGATGGCACCATCGTCTCGGCAACAACCATCCAGGTACGGGGCCCACTCGGTGTTCGAGAGATTGACATACTTAGTGGAACAACCTTTGAATCCGTCGCTGCAAGTGTCAACGCACTGACCGGGCTCACCGGTGTCACCGCAGAACTTGTCTCGGCAAGCGATTCTTCATCAGGTCTTGTATTCAATTCTAACGGGTACGGCTCAGGCAACTTCGTCTCCGTAGAACGCCTCGACAAGCCGGCTGATGTATCACTCGACAACTTCAGTCTTGTCAAGATCGACGCAAACGCCGATGTTCCCACAGATATCTGGACCGCAACTCTGGTTTCCGCAACACGCGACGAGGGACGCGATGTCTCCGCCCTCATCAACGGGAATGTAGCCAGCGGCGACGGACTCACCGTCTCCATCGGCTCCCCTTCCCTCGCGGTCAAACTCGATCTTGCAGAGTCCTACGCCCTCGATCCCGCACTGGCCGTCACCACTTTCGACATCACCGGCGGCGGCTCCCTCTATCAACTCGGACCGAGTGTGAATGCTCTCCAGCAATCAAACATCGGAATCCAATCCACCGCGGCAGAAGCACTCGGTGGCATATTCAAGAACGGCGTTGCAAACTATCTCTCATCGCTCCAAACAGGGAAGTCAAACTCCCTCGCCGCTGCAGACGCGAGCAGAGATTACTCAACCCTCTCTGAGATCGTCGAAGCGTCGATCGACGAGATCTCGATCCTCCGTGGACGCTTGGGTGCGTTCGAGCGAAATGTGCTCGATGCAAACTCCCGTTCGCTGCAGGGTGCCTTCGAGAATCTGACCGCATCGCAGAGTCTGATCCGTGACGCAGACTTCGCGCTCGAATCTTCCGAACTCACGCGTGCCCAGATTCTCCAATCCTCAGGCACCACAGTCCTCTCGCTTGCCAACCAGCAATCGCAGCAGGTCCTCCAACTCCTCGGCTAACCTTCTTTAGTCACAACCTCAACCACACAAGCCCCTCGCAAGAGGGGCTTTTTTGTGCGCTATGCCCCAAATGCCACCCTCCAAAGGTCCAGATAACAACCATTATCTGAAAAAGAATCCTTTCTCTCGGACACCACTAAATTGGGTATAAATCTTCGCCGATCCGTGATCCATCATCAGGGTGTGTACCCAGATGAATGGTCAGCATTGCGATTCACCATCGCAATCACGCCGAGCCGGAAACACCGGCGGAGCACAACGGACGACTAAGGAAAGTCGCCCGATCAATGGACCTCGGACACGCGCCGAGGATTACACGGAGGTTGTCAGCCAATGACACGCATCAACACAAATGTTTCATCACTCATCGCACAGAATGTGCTCGGACGCAATAACAAGGACCTCGGCGTCGCGCTCGAACGCCTTTCCACTGGTCTCCGGATCAACCGTGGTAAGGATGACCCAGCGGGTCTGATCGCTTCGGAAGCTCTCCGCTCCGAAAAATCAGGCCTCAACGCCGCGATCAGCAACGCCGATCGTTCAGAGCAGGTCGTCAACATCGCCGAAGGCGGTCTCCAGGAAGTTTCAAACCTCCTCGTTGAACTCCAAGGTCTCGTCACCACCTCAGCAAACACCGCTGGTCTCTCGATCGAAGAGAAGGAAGCGAATCAGCTCCAGATCGACTCGATCCTCCAGACCATCGACCGCGTCTCGGGTGCGACCGAGTTCCAGGGTACAAAGCTCCTCAACGGCAACTTTGACTACCAAACCACCGCAGTTGCTGCCGGCGTTACAGACTTCGAAGTTCGTGGCGCGAAGCTCGACGGCACCAATGACCTCTCGGTCGACGCAATCGTTACACAATCAGCACAACAAGCAGGCCTCTTCCTTTCATTGGCAGGCCCCCTCAATCTGGGTGACTCCGGCGGCACCGAGCAGTTCGTCTTTGAAATCTCTGGCGCGAAGGGCTCTCGCGAGTTCCAGTTCGCTTCCACCGCTGCAGTCGCAGACATCGCAGCAGCGATCAACACCTTTTCAGATGTGACCGGAGCCACCGCTTCAGTCAGTGGTACCGGCATCAAGATCGTATCGAGCGATTACGGCTCAAACGAGTTCGTATCCATCACTGTCGTTGATGACGGCAACATCGCAGCGGGTGACGGTGTTTACACCATCAGCGCGGCTGACTTCGGTCAAGTCGGTGCTACCGTGACCACATTCGCTCTTGCCGGCAATGGCATCCGTGATGAAGGTCAAGACATCCGCGGCTCGATCAATGGTCTGACCGCGGTTGGTCAAGGCCGTCAACTATCAGTGAACTCCGACTTCCTCGATGTTGAGTTTTCTCTGAACACTACAACCTCACAGACACTCGGTGCCGTCGCGGCATTCGATATCACCGGCGGTGGTGCTGACTTCCAGCTCGCCTCCGATGTGAACATCGCAGGCAAGGTCTCACTGGGAATCGGCGACCTCTCCGCCCGTAAGCTCGGAAACTCATCCGATGGCTTCCTCGATGACCTCGCTTCAGGCAAGTCCTTCAATGTTGTCGACGGCAACAACCTGGACACCGCTCAAAGCATCGTCTCGGATGCAATCAACCAAGTCTCATCGACCCGTGGTCGTCTCGGTGCGTTCCAGAAGAACGTGGTCGGTGCAACCCAGCGTTCACTGAGCACCGCTCTTGAGAACATCACCGCAGCAGAGTCCGTCATCCGTGACGCAGACTTCGCCGCTGAAACCGCAGCACTGACTCGGAATCAGGTCCTTGTATCAGCATCAACCAACGTTCTCTCACTGGCAAACCAGTCGCCACAGAACGTCCTCGGTCTCCTCGGCTAATCCCGAACGACCACCCAAGGCTGATGCCTTCAGAGAGCTGACCCTCGACGCCCCAGTCATTCCCGACTGGGGCGTTTTCATGCGCCCACACCGCTTCACCCGATGAAAACCCAGTGCCGACCGCCCAAAACAACCGAGTAGACCAGCTCTCCGAGCCCAACCAACTCGTTCGCCGACGCTTCATCAACTTCATCCGCATCGAGTGCGGACTCTTGCCCGCATCCATCGAAGCGTACTCCCGCGACCTCGAAACACTCCTCATCGACCTCCAAAACCGAGGCATCAACGACGCGCACAACACCCTTCCAGAACACCTCATCGCCCACATCCGCTCGCTCACCAAAGAACGCGGCTACGCTGGCACCACCGTCTCCAGGCACATCGCAACCATCAAAGTCTTCTACCGCTGGCTCTACGCGAACGAGAAAATCGCGGACAACCCAGCCGACCATCTCGACCAGCCCGCCAAATGGAAAAAACTCCCCGGCGTCCTCTCCCCCAACCAAATCAAAAAACTACTCAACGCCCCACAACCCCCTGAAAAACCCAACGGCCAACCCCCCCTCTACCTCCGCGACCGCGCCATCCTCGAACTCATGTACGCCTCCGGACTCCGCGCCAGCGAAGTCGGGAACATCACCCTATCGGACCTCAAAGAACGCATCGGGGTCATCCGCGTGCTGGGCAAAGGCGACAAACACCGCATCGTTCCGATGGGAACCCCAGCAATCAAAGCACTCGATCAATACCTCAGCGAATGCCGCCCCATGCTCATCACCGCGGAGCGAGCCGCGGAAAAACGCGATCAGGGACGCTTATTCCTCTCTCGCACTGGTCGTCCCATCGAACGCGTCCGCGTCTGGCAAATCGTCAAACACTGCGCCAAGCAAGCGGGACTCGAACGCGTCCACCCCCACATGCTGCGCCATTCCTTCGCAACGCACCTGCTCGCAGGAGGCGCGGATCTCCGCATCGTCCAAGACCTCCTCGGCCACGCGGACATCACCACCACCCAGATCTACACCCATGTCGATCGCAGCAAACTCAGCGAAACCATCAAAAACCTCCATCCCCGCGGCTAGCAGGGTTTTTGCTGGTGCAGCCTGCAATCCGGGTGTATACTCATTACAACGATGAAAATCTCCCGGATCATCCTGATCTTCGCAACCCTTCTCTTTGCGCTGCACGGAGCGGGCATCGTTCGCTCATTTCACTACATCTCCGACCACACCCAATCATCCACGCACCACGGCTGTGCTGATACCCAAAGCTACTCTACCCCTATAAATCAAGCTCCAACAAACGAACCGAAAGAACAACCAACCGACTCAAAAGATGAGCATGATTGTGATATCTGTCTCACAATCAACTCCATCACGCCGACTCAAGACGCCCCCCAACTCACCATTCTACCAACCACTCCCAAGGGCGAACTCTTCAAAATCACCAACCAAACGCTGATCTACTCAGCACAACGCCCCGGCGACAAAGCCGCGCGAGCACCCCCGATCTGCTAACTCTATCGTCTTTCTATGCACCTGATCGGATGCTTGCGGCATCGCGCACATAGTCTCGCGCGGACACACCCATCAAAGGATATTCAATGCCTATCTACATCGAATGTAGACGCGCACGCGCGTTTACGCTCATCGAGTTGCTGGTTGTCATTGCCATCATCGCGCTGCTTATCGGAATCCTGCTTCCGGCTCTAGGCAACGCGCGTGCCTCAGCGCAGCGCATCGTGTGCCAATCCAACATGCGCCAGCTCGAGCTCGCGCACCAGATGTACCTCGAAGACTACAAAGGCCACTTCATTGACGCCGCCCTTCCGCACGGGACCCTGACCGGCGATGTCCGCAAGACCTGGCTCATCTCCCTCCAAGATTACGGCGCCGCTCCAGAATCGCTCTACTCCCCCGTCGACCGCTCCATCTGGCTCAATGTCTCCAAAGGCGGCAGCGACGAGGGCGCCACCCTCCCAGAACTCCGCACATGGTTCGAGACCAACGAAGACATCCTCAACGACAATGACTTCGGAAACGACCCAGACCAACCCGAAATCTCCCGCCTCACCAGCTACGGACTCAACGGCTTCACTGCACAAAGCGTCGCGCCATTCCTCAATCCCGACCCAGTCACCGGCCGTCGACTCGATCAACGGAACGCATACACCAAGATCACACGCATCCCAAGGACATCCTCAACCGTCCACCTCGTCATGATGACCCCGATCGCGCGAAACTTCGGAGAAGAGGTCTACACCGAACCAGACTTCGCCAAATCCGATCATGTCCACCCCGACGAATGGGACCTCTCTTTCCTCGGTCCCGACGCAAGCGCCAAAATCGCAAGCTCCCAACTCTGGCTCAACGCCCACGGCGGAGAACCCACAGAACCTGCCGCCAAATCCAACACCGCATTCTTCGACGGCTCCGTACGCACCCTGTCATTCCAAGAACTCTACATCGACGCAAAGCACAACCTGTTCCACCCCGAAGCAAACCCCACCGGTTCGTATCAACCATAAACGATGAACCATTGAAACTTGGAGAACCCATGAACACCACATTCACACGCGCCCTCGCGGTTGCATGCACCGCCGCATCAAGCTTCGCAGGCACAATCCACAACGCAGACTTCATCCCAGCCGTCCAAAACGGCAAGATCGTCGTCGGCGCTGTAGATCCAGACACAAACGAAGTCGTCTACCCCTCTCAAATCAAGTCCGCAATCCTCGGCACCGAGGGATTCCCAAACTTCACCAACAACCCAGGGTTCAACTCCGAACTCGGCGGATTGGTCCCGGGAATGACCATCGGATTCAACATCCTCAATGCACCCCGCATCTGGGATGAAATCACAGAAGACTTTGAAACCATCGCCGCAGAACAACTGATCGTCCGAGCCGCGGCTCAGAACATCGTCGCGCCATCGACCGACACCGTCGTCCCAGGCATTGTGTTCGGACAAGCATCATTCGACGCAGCCGCATCGTTCCACCACCACATGCAGTTCCTACTCGAGGGAGGACTCCCCCCCGCGATCGACGGCGTCTGGTTGCTCGAACTCGAACTCTGGTCTGAAAGCGCCAGCATCGAAGCATCAGACCCAATCTACATTGTCTTCGGACAAGGCACCGGAGTCGCGAACATCGATACCGCAGTCACATGGATCGAAGACAACCTCATCGCTTCGCCATGCCTTGCGGATCTGACCGGTGACCAATCACTGAACTTCCTCGATGTCAGCGCCTTCCTTGCTGCGTTCGGTGAGCAAGACCCAATCGCAGACTTCACCAACGACGGACAGTTCAACTTCCTTGATGTAAGCAGCTTCCTCTCCGCCTTTGCGAGTGGATGCCCATAACACAAATTTTCGTTTTCGGGTTTGGAGACCCCTTAACCACTATCTAGGAGATAGAGACATGAAACTGGCAGCAATCCTGACGACAAGCGTACTCGCATCCCTCGCACTCGCCGGCGGAGACCATGACCATGACCACGAAGGCGGAGACTACGGCCTCGCCATCATCAACGGCGCTGTCGCCGTCGGTATCGGTGACCACGACGAGGGCGTCGTTGAACACTTCGGCGAGCGTGTCTTCGCCGCAGACATGGTCATCAGCGGATCAAACTGGTACGCAGACGAGCCAGGCATCTTCATCCCAGAAGCCTCCCTCCCAGACAACACCCAAGTGAGCTTCACCCTCACCCAATCCCTGATGTACTGGGATGGAACCGGTGCCGTGAGCTTTAGCCAAGCAGCGGATGTGATGTCACTCGCATTTGGACCAGCAAGCGCAGCGACCTCGCTCGACAACAGCCCGGTCGCTGGATTCTCCATCAACTACGACGCCGATGCAATCGGTGGCTTCGACGAGCACATGGATTACACAATCGACGCATCAGCCGCCGCAGGAATTTACTTGCTCGCAAACACCTTCTCGCTCACAGGTGCGACTGATTCAGATGTGATCTTCACCGTGTTCAACGCAGGACTCGGCGAAGATATCCACGACGCCGCGGTTGAGTACACCGAATCCGTCCTCGTCCCAGCACCAGGCGCCGCAGGGCTCCTCGCTCTCGCAGGACTGGGTGCCATGTCACGCCGACGCAAGGCATAAACAAGCTCCAAACCCAGGGTCTTCGGGTGAATTGCCCGTAGGCCCTATTTCAAATCAGTTCCGTTGCAAATCGATCGTGACCATGATCGCACTCGCGCCATCGCGTTAGACACTCCGTCACGAATGCGACAAACCCATTTACAACGCCCCCGTCCCGCCATCCGTTCAAGGTTGGGATGGGGCTTTTTGTAGATCACTTGCACCCATCCTCCTCATCGCATAGGGTGAACACTCCCCTTCTCCCAACCATTTGAGGTGCCCCATCGATTCCAGCACAATCATGAAACTCGTCGCCATCGGTCTTTACGCAGGAATCCTGCTCCTCATCGGATACTTCGCATCCAAGAAGATGCACAACATCCGCGATTACTTCGCATCCGGAAAGAACCTCGGGTTCTTCAATGTCGCGTTCTCAGCGCGTGCAACAGGCGAATCCGCATGGTTGCTCTTGGGTCTCACAGGGATGGGATACGCAGTCGGCGCCAAAGCATTCTGGGTCGTGCTCGGAGAGATGATCGGTGTCGGCGGCGCGTGGATCCTCATGTCCCGCCGATTCAAACGACTTACCGACCGCTACGACTCCGTCACCGTCCCCGACTACCTCGAGTCACGCCTACGTGATTCTGGTCATTGGTTGCGGCTCATCGCCGCGGGATCGCTCGTGATCTTCGTCCCGATCTACGCCGGTGCACAAGTCTTCGCGACAGGCGGCGCGTTCCACGCATTCCTCGGCTGGGACCACTATGTCGGCGCCGCGGTCGGATTCGGTGTCGTCATGCTCTACATCACCCAAGGCGGATTCACCGCCGTCGTCTGGTCCGATGTCTTCCAAGGCTCACTGATGGTCATCGGTCTCGTCGCCCTCCCCCTCGTCATCCTCAACCATGTCGGAAGCTTCGATGGGATCACCACCGCAGTCTCAGCCGTGGACCCTCACCTGCTCACCTTACACGGCCCAGGCGAAGAAGGACCATCCAGCGGAGGATGGACCACCTCAACCATCATCTCCATCATCGGACTCGCAGCCATCGGGATCGGGTTCTTCGGATCACCACAAGTCTTCGTCCGCTACATCTCGATGAAGAACACCAAACAGATCCTCCCCGGGACAGTCACCGCGCTCACATGGACCCTCCTCGCAGACTCCGGTGCTGTATTGGTCGGACTCTTCGGACGCGCCGTCTTCACCCCCGAAACCCTCGGAGGCATCAACGACAAAATCCTCCCACACGCATCCCTCGAACTCCTCCCCGCGTTCTTCGCAGGGATCTTCATCGCGATGGTCTTGTCCGCGATCATGTCCACCATCGACTCACTGCTCATCGTCGCATCAAGCGCCGGAGTCCGCGACTACTGGCAAAAAACCCGCCATCCCAACATGTCCGACGAACGCCTGATGTCCCTCTCCCGCAAGGTCACCATCGCGCTCTCGCTCGTCTCGTTCGCGATCGGTGTCGGGATCATGCTCTACGACAAAGAGAACGGCGTCTTCTGGATCATCATCTTCGGATGGTCAGGGATCGCCGCGACCTTCTGTCCCACGATCATCCTCTCCCTGTTCTGGAAGAAGCTCACCTCGATGGGCGCCAAGTGCGCCATGATCGCAGGATTCCTCTGCGTCCCGCTCTTCAAGTTCGCGATCCCACCAATCCTCATCCGAACCGGGCACGAAGAACTCGCAGGATACCTCGGAGACCTCGATGTCCTGCTCCCGAGTTTCGTGATTGGATTCATCGTCGCGATCGTCGTCTCCCTCCTCGACAAGCAAGGCCAATCCAAGCTCACCGGCATCGACGATGACTTCCGCTACGCAAAGACGGGTTCAGATCTGTCGGATTCTTAAAATGACAAAGCACTCACAGATCGACATCAAGATCGCCGAGAGCTTTGCAAAGCAAGGACTCATGGGTACCCTCGGTGCACGCTTACTTCACGCCCACGAAGGCGAAGTAACAATCGAGATATTACCCAACGACTCGATCTCACAACAACACGGCTTCATCCACGCCGGTGCCCTCGCCGCCATCGGAGACTCTGCATGTGGCTACGCCGCGATGTCACTCTCGCCACCGGACAAAGCCGTGCTCACCGTAGAGTTCAAAGTCTCGCTGATGGCGCCCGCAATCGGTGATCGGTTCCAAGCACGAGCACAGGTCATCAAGCCAGGCCGAAAACTCCACTTTGCACAAGCCGATATCTTTGCCATCGAGGACGCTCAAGAAAGACTCATCGCCCGTCTCTCAGCAACCATTACAACAGTTGATCAATCCCGGTTTCCAACCACCAACTGAACCCGCCGCTCCAGTCCCTTGATAAATGTGTCAATCGCCTGCGGGAAATACGGGAAGAACAATGAAGGCTCCAACATCTCAAGCTCGCTCAGCATCAGCACACCATCTGGATCTGGCATCACATCAACTCGCGCAAACAACGCTTCACGACCAGCAGCACTCAGCGTTAGTTCCGCGATATCACGCATCTCGTCAGTAATCACTTCACGAAGCAGCACGCTCTCGTCCTGATCATCAAACCGCGGGCGCTTCTCGATCGCATGCGTCAATGTGCCATCAATCACAACGATCGCCGTCTCCCCAACGGTGTTCACAGAT
>Ga0209345_10004536_pt1 | contig 13362 bp, 15 predicted proteins | sample Cruoilmetagenom7_FD_187294 | JGI IMG/M metagenome (GOLD analysis project Ga0209345, IMG submission 187294) | Oil polluted marine microbial communities from Coal Oil Point, Santa Barbara, California, USA - Sample 7 (SPAdes) (version 2) | ecosystem: Environmental > Aquatic > Marine > Oil seeps ...
GACTCAAAGTCGGTCGACCCGTCGTCAAAGGCTTTTGTGCGAATGTCGCCGTCCATTACCGTTTCTCCAGTTCTTGCAGCTTCATGCCCATCCACCACAGCAGGGCAATCGTGCCCAGCGGGATCAGACAGGCCGCCGCCCAGTATTTGTTGATGCCGAAGAACGGCAGGAGCTTGACCATCGGGATGGCGGTCAGCGCAGAGAGGATCAGCCAGCCAAGCCCGCCCATTACTTCGCGTCCTTGCTCACGTGGCCATCAGGGGCCACTTTGTCATCACCTGGAAGAATGTATTCAGCACCCTCCCAAGGCGACATGAAATCGAACTGACGGTATTCTTGCACAAGGCTCACGGGTTCATAGACCACGCGTTTGGCGGCCTCGTCATAGCGCACTTCGGTATAGCCCGTGGTCGGGAAATCCTTGCGCAGTGGATGGCCGCGAAAGCCGTAATCGGTCAGGATGCGGCGCAGGTCCGGGTGGCCGGAGAACAGGATGCCGAACATGTCGAAAATCTCGCGCTCGAACCAATCGGCACTGGGGTGCACGGAGGTCAGCGACGGCACCATGTCCTTTTCGCGGGCCGTGGCGCGCAGGCGGATGCGGTGGTTTTGGTACATCGACAGGAAGTGATAGACGACGTCAAACCGCTTGGCCCGGCCCGGATAGTCGACCGCTGTGATGTCGACGAGCGTGGAGAAGCGGCAGGTCGGGTCGCCTTTTAGAAACTCGACAAGGCCAGCGATATTTGCCAGCGCCACATTCATGTTTAACTCGCCGTGGGTGATGTCCCACCCGAGCACGCAATCGGGGCGTTTGGCTTCGATATATGCCCCGAGTTCCTGCAGTTGTTCGCTCATCGCAAATCTTCCTTCCACGCGCCGATCAACGCCATCTGTCTGTCGCGCGCCTTTGGCGCGTTATCTGTCTTGCCCACGTCGCGAGAGGCGCAGGCCATAGCTTAGCGCACGATGGTCCCGGTGCGGCGGATTTTACGCTGCAACTGGAGAATACCATAGAGCAGCGCTTCTGCCGTGGGCGGGCAGCCGGGAACATAGATGTCCACCGGCACGATCCGGTCACAGCCGCGCACGACCGAATAGCTGTAGTGATAATACCCCCCGCCATTGGCACAGGAGCCCATTGAGATCACATAGCGCGGCTCTGGCATCTGGTCATAAACCTTGCGCAGCGCCGGGGCCATCTTGTTGGTCAGCGTGCCCGCCACGATCATCAAGTCGGACTGGCGGGGGGACGCGCGGGGCGCCGTGCCAAACCGCTCAAGGTCATAGCGTGGCATGGAGGAGTGCATCATCTCAACCGCGCAGCAGGCCAGACCAAAGGTCATCCAGTGAAGCGAGCCAGTGCGCGCCCAGTTGATGATGTCTTCGGTCGAGGTCACCAAGAAACCCTTGTCCTGAAGCTCAGCATTCAAGCCTTGGGTCGCAACCTCACGGTCCGCACCCGCGCCATATTGGCCGTAAGCTTCCGGCGCAGAGGCCCCGGATTTGACACGCGGGCTCTGGTAGCCGTCACCCATGACCGGGGTGACCAAACCGTCATCCTTTACTGCCATTCCAGCGCTCCCTTCTTCCATTCATAGGCAAAGCCCGCCGTCAGTACGCCCAGAAACACCATCATGGACCAGAAACCGACCATGCTGATTTCCTTAAAGGCCACAGCCCAGGGGAAGAGGAAGGCGATCTCCAAATCGAAGATGATAAAGAGGATCGACACCAGATAGAAACGCACGTCGAACTTCATTCGCGCGTCGTCAAAAGCGTTGAACCCGCATTCATAGGCCGAGACCTTTTCGGGGTCAGGGTTGCGCACAGCCACCACCACAGCGGCGAGGATCAGCACAAGGCCCAAGCCGATGGCAACGGCCAGAAAAACGAGGATGGGCAGGTATTCCCGCAGCATGTCGTCCAAGGGGATGCTCCTTTCGCGGTGCGCGGCATTCGACAGGGGTCAAAGCCCCGCGCAGACAAACTTGAAACGGGTTTAACTCTGCCGGTGGGTAGGGTCAACGGGCCAAGGGTGCATAATGTCGCACCCGCGACCCGCGATAACGCTCATTTGAGGGTGTTGCGCCTCAGACCACCCAAGTAGCCTTGCGTTTGTCGAAAAATGCGCCAATTCCCTCGGCGGCTTCTTCGGTTTCCCAGCGTGCTGCAAGGGCGTCAATCGACATTTTCACCGCCTCCGGCGTGGCGATTCCGCCCAAGTCCTGCGCAAGTTTCTTGGCTGCCGCGACGGCACCCGGTGCGCAGGAAAGGTAAGGTGTAACTTCGGCCTCCACCGCCGCATCCAATTCATCTGCCGGAACAGCACGCGCCAGCAGCCCAAGATCAACCGCCTCCGCCGCATCAAACAGCCGCGCCGACATAAAGACCCGCCGCGCACGCCCCTCGCCCATCCGCGCCAGAACATAAGGCCCAATGGTCGCCGGAATGATGCCAAGCCGCGTCTCAGTGAACCCCATCTTGAGGCTATCGACCCCAACGGCCACATCGCAAACCGACGCCATGCCGACCCCGCCGCCAAAGGCATTCCCCTGCAGCTTGCCAATCACCGGCTTTGGCAGCGCATTCAGCGCCCCCAGCATTGTGGCCAGCTTGCCTGCCTCAGCCGAGCGCGTCTCGGCATCCATATCCGCCTGATCGCGCATCCAGCCCAGATCACCGCCCGCGCAGAATGACTTGCCCGCCCCGGTCAGCACCACGACACGCACCGCGTCATCAGCGGCCAGCTTTCCGGCGGCATCCGTCAGGTCCGCCAGCATCTGCGCCGACATCGCATTGTGTTTCTCCGGTCGGTTCAGGGTCAGCACCGCCACCCCGCGCGCGTCCGTCTCGATCGTCAAAGTCTCGTACATGGTTAGCCCCGCATCGCCCGTGCCATTTCGGCGGCCTCTTCGACCACCGCTTGATCCACCCCAGTGTCATAGCCCAGATCCGTCAAATGTGCGTTTACCGCTTCGGTGGCGACATTGCCCGCCGCCCCCGGCGCATAGGGGCAACCGCCCAGACCGCCCACGGCCGCGTCAAAGACCCGCACGCCCATCGAGAGCGAGGCGTCGATATTCGCCATCGCCCGGCCATGGGTGTCATGGTAATGCCCCGCCAGACGCCCCACCGGCACCACATCGCGCACCGCCAGCAGCATCCGTGCGATGCTGTCGGGCGTGCCTGCGCCAATCGTGTCGCCCAGCGAAACCTCATAGCAGCCCATCGCGAACAGCTTATCCGCCACCCGCGCCACTTCGCCCGGATCGACCTTGCCGTCATAGGGGCATTCCACCACGCAAGAGACATAGCCCCGCACCGGCATATCGATGTGCCGCGCCTCTTCGAGGATCGGAGCAAAACGCGCGAAAGCCTCTTCGATGCTGGCGTTGATGTTCTTCTTGCTGAAGCCTTCCGAGGCCGAGGCGAAGATTGCAATTTCATCCGCCTTGGCCTTCACCGCGTCCTCATAGCCGTACATATTGGGCGTCAACGCGGCATAGCGCACCCCTTCGGCACGGTAGATCCCCGCGAGCACCTCGCCCGAGCCCGCCATCTGCGGCACCCATTTAGGGCTGACAAAACTGGCACACTCAATGCGGCGGAACCCGGCTTCGCTCAGCTTGTTGACCAGTGCCACCTTCTCGGAAACCGGGATTTCCCGCTTTTCGTTCTGCAACCCGTCGCGTGGTCCGACTTCGAAAATCTCACAATGTCCAAGGCTCATTGGCCGCTCTCCCCATTAATGTTGGTCCCGTCGCCCGGCTTAGTCCACCGGCCAGGGCGCATAGAAGTCCTGCGCGTAAAGCCGCCCCTCCTCGGGCAGCGCCTGCGCAAAGCTTTCGCGTTCCGTGATCCGTTCATACCACGCCGCAACCGAAGGGTGGTCATCCAATTTCACGAAATGTCGCGCCATATAAACCGCTTGGCCGACCGAGATATCAGCGGCGGAAAACCCAGAGGTCAGTAGGTAATCGCGGTTCTCAAGCGGTGTCGAGAGCCGTGCTTCAAGCGCGTCGTAGCATTTCCCGATCCGCGCCGCCTCAAGCTTCATCACGATGGGGCTGCGCATGGAATCGTCGCGCAGGGCGATATGCTGCTGGGTCAGCGCCGCTGCATGCTGGCTGATGGTTTCGGCAAAATGCACCCAAACGAGCCACGCCATCCGATCCGGACTACCGACCGAACGGCCCATGCGGTCGGGGCTGTAGCGTTCGCAGAGATACTGGGTGATCGCTCCGGTCTCGAACATCCGCTCGCCGTCGATCTCCAGAGCTGGCACTCGACCCGCAGGCGACAGCACCAGATATTCCGGATCGCGCAGGCTGCGGTCAAAGGCATGCATCTTGACCTGAAACTCAACGTCATCCAACTCATGCAGCAGCCAAAGCGTGCGCATTGAGCGGGTCTGTGGGCAGTGGTGGAGCGTGATCATGCCTCTGCCTCAGCCTCCAGCCGCACCAGAGCGGCCCCAGCCTCAACCTGATCACCCGGCTGCGCCAGCACCTCGGCCACCACCCCATCGCGGGCGGCGAGCAAGGAATGCTCCATCTTCATTGCCTCCAGCACCGCCAGCCTATCGCCCTTGGCAACGCTCTGGCCAACTTCGGCGTCAATCGCCCGCACCAGCCCCGGCATCGGCGCCTCGACGATATTGCCATCACCATGCGCTGCCGCCGCTTTTGCCAGCGGGTCGATCACGTCAAAGGCGATCCCATAGGCGTCAAAGACCGTGACCACATCGCCCGCAACCGAAACCGACGGCGCAACATGGCCGTCCACCTTCCAACGCCCGCCGATCCGCTCGGCGCGCACTTCGCTGTCGCCCACGGTCCAAAGCTGCACGTCCTCCGATAGCACCCGCACCTTCAACAGATGCTCTTCGCCCTCGCGGCCCAGCATCACCTGCCGCCGCAAAGGCCGCCACAGGTTGAACCCCGCCTCCGCCGCAGGCTCCAGCAGCCCAAGCGCCGCCATCCCCGCCAGCGCAAAATGTCGCCCCGGCACCTCAGGCTGCGCAGTCAGCGCGTCAATATCCCGCGCAATCAGCCCGGTATCGACATCGCCCTTAGAAAAGCCCGCATGCCCCGCCAGCGCGCCCAGGAAGGCAAGGTTCGTCACCGTCCCGCCAACCTGACACCCAGCCAGCGCCGCCCGCAGCCGCGACAGCGCCACGTCCCGCGTCGGCCCATGCACGATCACCTTGGCGATCATCGGGTCATAAAACGGGCTGATCGTATCGCCCGCCCGCACACCACTGTCAGCGCGGGTCTGGGGCGTGAAGGACAGATGCGTCAGCGTCCCGGTGGCAGGCAAGAATCCCTTCGGCACATCCTCCGCATAAAGCCGCGCCTCGAAAGAATGGCCGTTAATCGTCAGCTCATCCTGCTGCTTCGGCAAAGCCTCCCCAGCCGCCACGCGCAACTGCCATTCCACCAGATCGACGCCAGTGACCAGTTCCGTCACCGGATGCTCCACCTGCAAACGCGTGTTCATCTCCATAAAGAAGAACCCATCCGCGCTCAGCCCGCCCGAGCCGTCCACGATGAACTCCACCGTGCCCGCCCCGGCATAGCCAATCGCCTCCGCCGCGCGCACCGCCGCCTCGCCCATGGCGCTGCGCATCTCTTCGGTCATGCCCGGCGCGGGCGCTTCCTCGATCACCTTCTGGTGACGCCGTTGCAGCGAGCAATCCCGCTCAAACAGATGCACCGCGTGGGTCCCATCGCCAAAGACCTGTACCTCGATATGGCGCGGCTTGGTGACGAATTTCTCGACCAGCACATCAGAATTGCCAAAGGCGGTCTTCGCCTCCGACCGCGCCGAGTCTAGCGCCGCCTGAAAGCCCCCGGCCTCTTCAACCAAACGCATCCCCTTGCCGCCGCCACCGGCAACCGCCTTGATCAACACCGGATAGCCAATGTTCTCAGCCTCACGGGCCAAGAGCGCATCATTCTGATCCGCCCCGTGATAGCCCGGCACCACCGGCACGCCCGCCTCAACCATCAGCGCCTTGGCCGCATCCTTCAGCCCCATCGCGCGAATGGCCTTGGCCGAGGGCCCGACAAAGACCAGCCCCGCCGCTTCAACCGCTTCCACAAAATCCGGGTTTTCGCTCAAAAACCCGTAGCCCGGATGGATCGCCTGCGCGCCACTGTCGAGCGCCGCCTGAATGATCACATCGCCCTTCAGATAACTCTCCGCCGGTGCCGAGCCGCCGATATGCACCGCGGCATCCGCCATCGCGACATGTTTCGCGCCCGCATCGGCGTCCGAGTACACCGCCACACAGCGCACCCCCATGGCCTGCGCCGTTTCCATCACCCGGCAAGCAATCTCACCCCGGTTCGCAATCAGGATCGTATCAAACATGCTCTACCCTTTTCATCTCTTTTTGGCTCCAAATACTTCGGGGGGTCCGGGGGGCTGGCCCCCCGAATCCGCGCCGATCACATCCGGAACAATCCAAATTTCGTTGGCTCAATCGGCGCATTCAAACTGGCCGTGAGGCTCAGATAGAGCACATCTCGGCTCTTGCGCGGATCGATGATCCCGTCGTCCCACAGCCGGGCGGAGGCATAAAGCGGATGGCTCTGCTCCTCGAACATATCTATGGTCGGCTGCTTGAAGGCGGTCTCTTCTTCCTCGGTCCAAGTATCCCCGGCCCGCTCAATTGCATCGCGTTTGACGGTGGCAAGCACGCCTGCCGCCTGCGCGCCGCCCATGACGGAAATCCGGCTGTTCGGCCAAGACCACAGGAAGCGCGGGCGGTAGGCCCGGCCCGACATGCCATAGTTGCCCGCACCAAAGGACCCGCCGACCAGCATGGTGATCTTGGGCACATTGGTCGTAGCCACCGCCGTCACCATCTTCGCCCCATGCCGCGCGATGCCCTCATTCTCGTATTTGCGGCCGACCATGAAGCCGGTGATGTTTTGCAAGAAAACCAATGGGATATTGCGCTGGCTGCACAGCTCCACAAAATGCGCGCCTTTCTGGGCGGCTTCGGAAAACAGAACGCCATTGTTGGCGATGATGCCGATGGGGCAGCCTTTGACATGGGCAAAACCGGTCACCAGTGTCTCGCCAAAGCGCGGTTTGAACTCGTCAAAGCGGCTGCCGTCGACCAAACGCATGATGACTTCGCGGATGTCATAAGGCGTGCGCAGATCGGCAGGCACCACGCCCAGCATCTCATCGGGATCATAGGCGGGCTCTTCGGGGCTAGCCCAATCCACCGTCGCGGGTTTGGTTTTGTTCAGATGCCCCACCGCACGCCGCGCCAGCGCCAGAGCGTGCGCGTCATCCTCTGCCAGATAATCCGCGACGCCAGAGAGCCGCGTATGCACGTCACCGCCGCCGAGGTCCTCGGCACTGACCACCTCGCCCGTCGCGGCCTTCACCAGCGGCGGCCCGGCAAGGAAGATGGTGCCCTGTTCTTTGACGATAATGGTCACATCCGACATCGCGGGCACATAGGCGCCGCCAGCGGTACAAGACCCCATCACGACAGCAATCTGCGCGATGCCCTTGGCGCTCATCCGCGCTTGATTATAGAAAATCGCGCCAAAGTGGTCGCGGTCGGGGAAGACCTCGTCTTGGTTCGGCAGGTTCGCCCCGCCGCTGTCCACCAGATAGATGCAGGGCAGATGGTTCGTCTCGGCGATCTCTTGGGCGCGCAGGTGTTTTTTCACCGTCATCGGGTAATAGGTGCCGCCCTTCACCGTGGCATCGTTGCAGACCACCATGACCTCATGGCCCTGCACCCGCCCGATGCCAGCGATCACACCCGCACAGGGCGCCGCGCCGCCGTAGAGCCCATGCGCCGCCGTGGCGCCAATTTCCAGAAACGGGCTGCCGGGGTCGAGCAGATTGGCCACCCGCTCGCGCGGCAGCATCTTTCCGCGGCTTTCATGCCGCGCGCGGGACTTCTCGCCACCGCCGAGCGCTGCGGCTTCTGCCGCCTCGCGGACCTCGCTGAGCGCCTTGAGATGCGCCATCTCATTGGCCTTATAGGCATCCGAGGATGGCAGGGCTTGGGATGTCAGTTTCATGTTACGTCCTCATTCTCTTGCGCCGCCAGACGCTTTAACTCTTTGCGGATCACCTTGCCGGTGACGGTCATCGGCAGGTCCTTCACGAATGCGATTTCACGGGGGTAGGAGTAGCCTGCGAGCCGTTCTTTCACCCAGTCTTGCAATTCTTTCGCCTCGACCTCGGCACCGGGTTTCAGCACCACATAGGCTTTGACGATCTCAGTCCTGAGCGCATCGGGTTTGCCCACCACGCCGCAGGTCGCGACGGCACTGTGGGTGAGCAGACAGTCTTCGATCTCGGCAGGCCCAATGCGGTAGCCCGCGGAGGTGATCACGTCATCCTCCCGGCCCACAAAGCGCAGATAGTCGCCCTCCCAGATGCCCCGGTCGCCGGTCAGCAGCCAGTCGCCATGGAACTTGGCCGCAGTCTCCTCGGGCCGGTTCCAGTAACGCAGCATCATCGAGGGCGCGCCTTTGCGCACCGCCACGTCGCCCTCGGCATCGGTGGGCTGGCCGTCAGCGTCCAGCACGGCGATCTCGAACCCCGGCACCGGCTTGCCGATGCAGCCGGGCTGGGCGGGGAAATCGGTGCCGCAGCTTGAGGCGACCATATTGCACTCGGTCTGGCCGTAGAACTCGTTGATCTCCAACCCGAAAGCCTTGCGGCCCCATGCCAGCATCTCCGCCCCCAGAGGCTCGCCGCCGCTGGCCACGGAACGCAGGCCCGGCAGCGACACATCCGCCGCTTTCAGCATCCGCAGCGCGGTCGGCGGGAAGAAGACATTGCGCACCTCGCCGCGCGCAATCACATCGGCGCAACCCTCGACGGTGAACTTGGGCATCCGCGCCGCTACGACCGGCACACCAAGCGCCAGCGCTGGCATCGCTACGTCGAAGAGGCCACCGATCCACGCCCAATCCGCCGGGGTCCAGAGGCAATCACCGGTCTGGCCCAGATGGTCGTGGCTCACCGAAACCCCCGGCAAATGGCCCGAGAGCACCCGATGCCCATGCAGCGCGCCCTTGGGCGTGCCGGTGGTGCCGGAGGTGTAGATCAGCACGGCGGGGTCTTCGGGGCCGACCTCGGCAAACTCCACCAGAGCGCCCGCGATGCCGACCTCGGACGCGATCCACGGCGTGGCAAGATCGCCCAGCAGGTCCGCGCCCTCGGCGTCGGTCAGCACAATCGCACAGCCTGCGTCATTAATCCGGCTCGCCAGCGCATCGTGTTTGAACAGTTTGAACAGGGGCACCGAGATCGCGCCGATCTTCCAGATCGCCAAATGCGCGGCAGCACACCACGGCGACTGGCTGAGCAAGACGCCCACCCGGTCGCCGGGGCGCACCTCGGCCAGAAGCGCCCGCGCCAGACCGTCGGCCCGCTCGGACAGATCGCCATATGTCACATCGCGGCGGGTCTCCCCGGTCAGGTCAATGATCGCCAAGGCGTCCTCGGGCAGCGCCAAGCACTGCGCCGCCATATTGCCCTGCCAGATGTTCCAATCGTCAGATTTCATATCAGCTTCGATACTCCGGGTTTTCAAAATTAAAGCGCGCGCCGGCGTCCCAAGCGTTGCGGTCGTTACCTTTTTGCGGATAGCCATTCGCCGCTTTCAGCATCCGCGCCAAATGCATCGCGTTCCACGTCATGATCGTGGTGTTGCGCTGCGTGAACTCGTTGTCGAAACCCGCGCGTTTGCCGTCCACGTCATCGCCATAAGACGGCCCCGGCCCGGCCTCGCCGATCCAGCCGCAATCGGCCTGTGGCGGAATCGTGTAGCCCAGATGGTTCATCGCAAAACCGGTGGTCATGGCGACGTGCTTGATGCCGTCCTCATTGCCCGTCACCACAGAGCCGCCGACCTTGCCGTAAAACACGGACTGGCCCTTGTCGTTCAACTTGCCCGACATGGCATAGAGCCGCTCGATCAAGACCCGGCAGACGCTGCTTTCTTCGCCCAGCCAGAGCGGCGTGCCGATGATGAGGATGTCGGCGGCCAGCACCTTTTCCCAGATCGCGGGCCAGTCGTCGCGGCCCCAGCCGTGCTCGGTCATGTCCGGATAGACGCCCGGCGGCACTTGGTGGTCGAGCAGATAGAGGTGTTCGACGCCCACCCCCTGCGCCTGCATGATCCCCGCGCTGGCGTTGAGCAGCAGTTGCGTGTGGCTGTCGCCGGGGGTCTTTTTCAGCGAGCAATTTACGTAGAGCGCCTTGAGGTCGGAAAAGTCAGTCATCGCCAAGTTCCTTCTTCAGTTGCTCCAACTCCCGGTCGAGGAAGAAAGAGGTGATAGAGCGGATGATGACCAGCAGGAGCAGGAACATCAGATCGGCAAAGCGCAGGCTAATCGCCGTGTGGATCACGTCCGACACGATGAAAAGCTCAAGCCCCGCGAGGATATAGCGCCCCAGTTCGATCCGCTCGCGGTTGGTACGCCTGACTCGTTCCGGGCCGCTTTTGCCGACTTCGGCGATCACAACACCGGTCAGGAAACGCGCGGCACCGATCAGCAGCAGCAGGATGGCAGCAATGTCGATCACCGCCGCCAAGATCTCGAAAATCTCGATCAGCCAAGGCAGCGCGCCATGCAGCACACCGCCTTCGGTTTCCATTTCGATCAGACTCTCCATCCCGGTTCCTCCGTTCCATCCCTGCGCCGCAGGGGGCGCGCCTAGTAAGTCGACCCCAGAAGCAAGGCCTGCTCGCCCGTCATCCGCATGAGACACATCAACGTCGCAGGCCCGCCGCCGGTGCCACCGCCCCATTGACTACGCTCGTAGTCGCAGGCGGCATCGCGGAACGTAATCCACGCGCGCTGCATGTCACGTAAGGCCTCGGCCTGTTTGGGGAGTTCGGGCTGATAGTCCGCCGCATCCGCATCCGCCGACTTCGCCTGAACCATGCGCGCACGGTAGTTCTCGTTCAGCAGGCCGTCCCAAAAGGTCAACTCACCGTCCAGACAGCCGCCCATGCCATAGGTCGAATAGCCCCCCGGCGCCTCCATGCAGAGGTTCGCCGACAGGCCGATGCAGTCGCGCTTGTCGGCGAACTCTTCAGCCCCGGCGAGGCAAGTCGCCGTCGCATTGTCGGAATAGGTGATGTCCTGCGCCGCCGCCGGCCCGGCCAGAAGCGCGAGAGCCAGAAGCGGCGCGCGCATCACATCGCCCCCATCATCTCGCGGCCCACCAACATGCGGCGGATTTCCGAGGTGCCCGCACCGATCTCCATCAGCTTGGCATCGCGGAAGATCCGGCCCACTGGGTTGTCGCTCAGATAGCCCGCGCCGCCCATCGCCTGCACCGCCTGATGCGCCTGCACCATGGCTTGTTCCGAGGCATAAAGACAGCAGGCGGCGGCATCCTGACGGGTCACATCGCCCCGATCACAAGCCTGCGCCACGCTATAGACATAGGCCCGCGCCGAGTTCATCGCGGTGTACATATCCGCCATCTTGCCCTGCATCAGTTGGAAATCCCCGATGCGCTGGCCGAACTGCTTGCGCTCAGCCATATAGGGCATAATCTCATCCAGACAGGCGGCCATGATGCCAAGGCCGATGCCCGCGAGCACAACCCGCTCATAGTCGAGGCCCGACATCAGCACGCGCACACCCTTGCCCTCTTCGCCGAGGATGTTTTCAAAGGGCACTTCGCAATCGTCAAAGATCAACTCGGCGGTGTTCGAGCCGCGCATGCCCAGCTTGTCGAAGTGGTTTGAGGTGGTGAAACCCTTCATCGACTTTTCGATTAGGAAGGCGGTGATGCCCTTGGAGCCTGCCTCGGGGTCGGTCTTGGCATAGACGACGAGCGTCTCGGCGTCCGGCCCATTGGTGATCCAGTATTTATTGCCGTTCAGACGGAAGTGATCGTTCCGCTTTTCGGCATGCAGTTTCATGCTGACCACATCGCTGCCCGCGCCCGCTTCGGACATCGCCAGCGCGCCGACATGCTCGCCGGAGCAGAGTTTCGGCAGATATTGCGCCTTTTGCTCCGGGGTGCCGTTCAGCTTGATCTGGTTAACGCAAAGGTTAGAATGCGCGCCGTAGGACAGCGAGACCGAAGCACTGGCGCGGGCGATCTCTTCCACCGCGACGGTATGCGCGACATAGCCCATGCCCGAGCCGCCATACTCTTCCTCAACTGTCATACCCAAAAGGCCCAACTCGCCCATCTCGGTCCACAGCTCGGCCGGAAAATCGTTCTTGGTATCGATCTCGGCGGCCATTGGCTTGACGCGCTCCTGCGCCCAGCGGTGCACCATGTCGCGCAGCGCGCCGACGTCTTCACCCAGATCGAACTGCATACTTGCGTTAAACACGACTTCTCCCCCGATTTATTGAACGCTTGTTCATTACCTACCGCCCTGCCCGCGATGCGTCAAGCATCAGCACGCGGCGTCACGCGGAACCACGCTGCTATGCCGGGGGTTGGCTTTGCAACTGACCTTACAACAAAGCGAGACCAAAATGAGCGATGATCTGAAGAAAGAGTTCTGGGACCGGATGGACGACACCCGCGCCGGGATGTTGATGACCAAGACCGCCCCAGCGATCCCGATGACCCACTATATCGACGAAGACGACCGCTCTGCCGTGCTGTGGTTCATCACCGCCAAGCAAACCGATCTGGCAAAATCCGCTGAGGGCCGCTCTGAGGCGCAGTATCTCATCGCCAGCAAGGACGAATCCCTCTGGGCGCGGATTGATGGGCATGTCTCGGCGGTGACCAACCCGACCGAACTCGACAAAATCTGGAACGCCATCGCGGGCGCGTGGTTCGAAGATGGCAAGCAAGACCCCGATGTGCAGTTGATCCGCTTTGACCTAACCGAAGCCGAGGTTTGGGCCACCGACGGCGGGTTCAAGTTCTTCTATGAGATTGGCAAAGCACAGTTGACAGGTGTGAAGCCGGATGTGGGCGACCACGGCACCATACGGTTCTAAGTCTAGCCCGCTTGAAAGACCGCGCTGACCTCAGCCCGGATGATCCGCGCAATCAAGGCGCAGTCGTCAAGACTAAACGTCAGCGGCACCCGCATGTCCATCAGCCCCGCCAGCACCGCATCGCTGGCGGGCATTTTTTCGGCCTTCACATAGCGCCAAGTGTCGTAGCGGCTGGTAAAGCCCTTGGGTTCCGCCCCCCCGAACCACTTAAGCTCCACGCCCCGTGCCGCGCAGCGGGAGATGACCTCCTCCACCGCCTCAGCCGACCATCCTTTCAGCAGAAATTGGATGGATGAGCCGACAATGCTCTCGGCCTCGGGCCGATCAATGACCGTCAGCCCCGGCGTGTCGCGCAGACCCGCTTCAATCACCCCGTAGC
>Ga0209345_10004538_pt1 | contig 13361 bp, 9 predicted proteins | sample Cruoilmetagenom7_FD_187294 | JGI IMG/M metagenome (GOLD analysis project Ga0209345, IMG submission 187294) | Oil polluted marine microbial communities from Coal Oil Point, Santa Barbara, California, USA - Sample 7 (SPAdes) (version 2) | ecosystem: Environmental > Aquatic > Marine > Oil seeps ...
TGCTTATTATAATTAATAACACAATAAATAAAGAAGCAATCATTCCTTTTTTAAAAACATAAATAAATAAGCTATCTTTTTCTTCATTAGTTTTTAAGAGAGCACCAAACCTAAGCAAACTTTGGTGCAATCCTAATCCTCCAAATGGAATTATAAATCCAATAATATTAAAAGAAAATAGTACTACACCTAATTCTTTATTAGGTATTAATTGCAAAGCAATCCATGAAGCCAAAAAAGAAAGTAACCTAGAAATTATTGTGGCGATAAAAACATAACCTCCAGAGCGTTTTAAAAAATCTAATATGAAGTATTGTATTTCTTTCAAAGGTTTAAAATTTTGGTATAAAGGCTTGAAAATGTTTTACTAATACTTTCAATCTCAAAATTATGTTTAGCATAATTATGCATTAATTTTTTATTGAAATTTAAGTTGTTATTATAAATGTTTAATATTGAATTTTCTAAAGCAATTTCATCTTTTGGTTGTATTAAATATCCAAAATTTTCAGGGAAATATTCGCTTATTCCACCAACATTTGTAGAGATTACAGGTATGCCACACGCAAAAGACTCTAAAACTACACATGGTAAATTTTCAAAATTACTAAACAATATAAATACTGAAGACTTTTTTAAATAATTAGCAACTTCATTATTAGGAATTTGCCCAATATTTTTTATTGATGTATGTTCAAGTTTTTCAAGCTGAGCTTTATATTGTTTGGTATTATTGCCAATTAAATTAAGTGCTAAATTAGGAATCTTATATTGTAATTTTGAAATAACATTTAATATTCCAATAATATTTTTATGTTCATTACCCATATGTGAAATATGAGTTATTGTAAAATTTTCAACACTACTTTCATCAATATTAAAAATTGAAGTATTAACAACATTAGGCACAGGGTAATAATTTCCTTTTAACCCTAAACCAACCATTTTATCTTGTAAGTTTTTTGAGACAGGACAAACCACTGCTGCATTTTTAGTAATTATTTTGGTTATTGTTAATTGTATAAACCCAATTGATTTTTTACTGAATTTTTGATATCCAGTCCAATGCTCAGAAATTAAATATGATTTTTTTTTGAACCATTTTAAGTACAATGCAATTAAACCTACAGGAAATGTAATATTAAGATGTACTAAATTGAAACCCTTAATTTTTTTTATAACTGTTATATAAGATTTAAAAAAACGAAAAAACTTAAGAATTGGATTTTTAGTAGGAGAAACATAAACAATATAAGTTTTAACATTATTTGTTTTAAATTCAATAATTTCTCTTGGCTTTTTTAAATGCTCATCAGTAATTACATGAATTAAAGTTACTTTGTGTTTGGTTGCAACAGTCTCAGCGTGTCGTTGAACAAAATCTCCATTAGTTGGCGAAACCCTTGAAGGGAACCACTTACTTAAAAATAATATATGAAGTTTTTTATTCAATGTTATTTTAGCTTTACTTAACAAATATAAACACTATATTATTTCTGAGTGTTTAATAAATTTATATTTTTACTAAATGAAAATAAAACACATATTTTTCGATTTAGATCATACCTTGTGGGATTTTGAAGCAAACTCTAATATTGCTTTCGAAACAATTTTTAAAAAATACAATGTTGGAATAGATTTACAAAAGTTTTTAAATTACTACAGAGGTATCAATCAAAATTATTGGAGATTATATAGGAACGAAAAAATAACAAAAGAAGAATTAAGAGTAGGTAGACTAAGAGATACTTTTGTAAAAATCAAGCAACAGTTTGATAACGAGTTAATTGATAATTTATCAATAGAGTATATTGAAGTGTTGCCAAATAACAATTTACTTTTTGATGGCACTCATGAAATTTTAGAACATTTGTACTTAAAGTACAAGCTTCATATTATTACCAATGGTTTTAATGAGGTTCAATATAAAAAGTTAGACAACTCAGGATTAAGCAAATATTTCGATAAAATAATTACGTCTGAAGATGCTGGGGTGAAAAAACCCAATCCAAAAATTTTTAAATATGCGTTAGATTTAGCAGAAGCAACATCAAAAGAATCAATGATGATTGGCGATAATTGGGAAGCTGATGTTATGGGAGCAATTAATCATGGAATAGATGCTATTTATTTTAATTATGAAAATAAAAGTGTTGGAGAGAATATAAAGAGTGTAAATCAGTTAATAGAAATAAAACAATATTTATAAATAAAAAGTATTTTAGCTTTAAATTAGATTTATATGAACCCCAACAAAATAATTTTAACACTATTAGTGCTAGTTTTAAGCTTACAGAGTTGTACTAAAGATGTTGACTTTGATCAGATTGATGATGCAAGCATTCATACAACTTATATTGCAACTTTAATTCATTTAAATTTAAATGTGCCTAATTTTTTAAATGAATTGAATGAAGAAATTACTTTTTCTCAAGACCTTATTCAGGCACCAGTACCTACTGAAACAAGAAGTTATTTAGAAAAAATTGAATTTACTGTTTTAACCAATAATACTTTTGAAAGAAACTTCACCTTAGATGTTGTATTTTATAATGATAACAACCAACCAATATACGTACTTCAGCCTCAAATTTTTATTCCAGAAAATTCTTCAGAAGTAACAACAATTCTAGAAATACCAGAAGAAGATATAGCTGTAATTTATGACACAGCCTATTTTGGTTTTACATTAGTGCTTTCTCAAAGTACAGATGGCAGTGTGCTTTCAGTAAATGGAACGTCAACGTTAGAAATACAATCGTTTTTCAAACTTTTTTTTAATTATAAAAATATATGAGAAAATTAATTATTTTAAGTTTTCTTGTATGTACGTTTTCGTATGCTCAAAACAAACAAGTTTTATATGATTTTTCTAGTTTACCACAAACATTAATTTTAAATCCAGGAGCTGAAGTTAATCATAAAATACATGTTGGTATGCCTTTATTATCTCAGTTAAGTTTTCAGGCTGGTTTCACAGGGTTTTCAGTATATGATATTTTTGCCGATGATGGAATTGATATAAATGATAAAATAAGAAATGCGGTAAACAATTATGGTACAAGTGAATTTATGGCTTTAAACCAACAATTAGAAGTGTTGAATATAGGTTTTCGGTTAAAAAATAACTCATTTTTAAGTTTTGGATATTATCAAGAGTTTGATTTTATAGCTAAATTTCCACGTGATATTGTAGATTTATTTTATGAAGGAAATACGGAAATTAACAGACATTATTCAATTAATAAATTAGCAGCAAGAGCTGAACTGTTTGGAGTATTACACGTAGGTTTATCAAAAAAAATAAATAAAAAATTACAAGTTGGAGGAAGGGTTAAATTGTATTCAAGTGTTTTTAATGCAAACTCAAGGTTAAACACAGGTTCATTTTCCACAAGTGAAGGAGATGATAATATTTATACTCAACATTTAGATAATGTAAATTTTTTAATGCAAACCTCAGGAGTTTTTATAGATGAAGAAGAAGATGTTGATGGAAAATATGTGAAAAACAAATTACTTTTTGGAGGCAATTTAGGATTGGGTTTTGATGCTGGGTTTACGTATCATCCTAAAAAACAATGGACAGTTACTGGAAGTATATTAGATGTGGGTTTTGTTAATTATTCTAAAAATGTTGAGTCATACCGTGTGAAAGGTGATTATGAAATTGAAGGATTTCAGTTGAATTTTGATCCTAATAATCCGCAAGATTATTGGAATGACTTAAAAGATGAATTTGATGACAGCATTGTATTAGATACACTTTATAAAAGTTATATTGCATTACGCCCAATTAAATTAAATGGCTCAATTAGTTATTCATATGGTCAAAAATATGATGATTGTAGGTTTTTAATAGATCCAAATACGTATTTAAATAAAGTAGGTTTTCAATTCTACTCAAACGTAAGCGCTGTACATTCTTATATAGCAGCTACGTTGTTTTATGAGCGAAGATTAGGTAAACACTTACAAACAAAAATTACATACACAGCTGATCCGTATTCATTTTCAAACATAGGAGTTGGGCTTTCAACACAATTAGGTATTTTCAATACTTATTTTGTAGCTGATAATTTACTAAGTTTAAATAATTTATACGATGCTAAAAGTGCTAGTTTTCAGCTAGGTGTAAATTTTATTGTTAAACATAAAAATTAGTACATTTACAATTACTAACATATTATAATTTAATAGCATATATCATTATGAATAAATCAATTTCAATATCTTTTTTCTTTTTGTTTTTTTGTTCAATAGTAATTGCTCAAAATAGCATTAATTCATATAAATATATTTTAGTACCAAAACAATTTGAATTTCAAAAATCTGTAGATCAACACCAACTAAATTCACTTACTAAGTTTTTGTTTGAAAAAGCAGGTTATACAGTTTTATTTACAGATGATCAATATCCAGCAGATTTAGCTATGAATAGTTGCTTAGCTTTAAAAGTAAAATTAAATAATAATCCAAGTTTTTTAAAAACAAAAATGAATATAGATCTGTATGATTGTAAAAATCATTTAATCTTTGCAACAAAAGAAGGTATATCTAAAGAAAAGGTGTATAAAAAGGCTTATTATGAAGCAATTCGTTCAACGTTTGTTGAACTTGAAGAACTCAATTATGCTTATAAAGCTAAAAGTGAAAATCCAGTTATAGAAAAAGTAACTGTTAAAGAACCAAAGGAGGTTAAAATTCAAAAAGTTGAAAAAGCAATCACTGTTAAAGAGGTGAAAATTCAACCTGTTGTTAAAGAAAGTGTGGCTGAAGTAAAACAAGAAGTTGCCGTAATTAAAAAAACTAACCAAGTTGTAAAACCAATTAAAGTTAATATTAAAACTATTGAAGGTACTTTTAATTTTGAGAAATGGGGGTTAAGTAAAATTTCAAAAAAAGATAATGAGTTTAAAGTGGTTAGTGGTGATGAAAATTTTGAGCTTGCAACAATTTACAAAACTTCAAAACCTACAATTTATATTATAAAATGGGTAACAACCAAGCAACCTCAGTTAGTTGAAATTAATAGGGAAGGAAATTTAATAATTGATACTATTACAGGTTCAAAAACATATAACAGAATTAATAATTAGATTCAATTTTTGGAAATTTTAGGAAAGTAAATTAATTAATAGTTATACTTGGTTTTCCATAATTTTTTTAGAAACTCTCTAAATGAATTTTCTCTTGCATTGTTTCCAGGTTCATAAAATTTGGTATTTTCAATTTCAGAAGGTAAAAATTCTTCTGTAGCAAAGTTAGTAGCGTAACTATGGGCATATTTGTAATTTTTTCCATAATCTAATTCTTTCATTAATTTTGTTGGTGCATTTCTTAAATGTAAAGGAACAGATAAATCACCTGTTTCTTTTACCAATGCTTGTGCTTTACCAATAGCTTCATAAGAAGCATTACTTTTAGGTGAACTAGCTAAATACACAGCACATTGACTTAATATAATGCGTGATTCTGGAAAACCGATAGTTGTTACAGCCTGAAATGTATTATTGGCTAAAATTAGCGCTGTTGGGTTTGCATTGCCAATATCTTCTGAAGCTAAAATAAGTAACCTTCTAGCAATAAATTTTACATCCTCACCACCTTCAATCATTCTTGCCAGCCAATAAACAGCTCCGTTAGGGTCGCTTCCACGTATAGATTTTATAAAAGCTGAAACAATATCATAATGTTGCTCACCAGTTTTATCATATAAAACAGTATTTTTTTGAACTTTAGAAAGTACTAAATCATTGGTAATTGTTATGGGTTCATCTTCTGAATTTACCACCAATTCAAAAATATTTAATAATTTCCGTGCATCACCACCCGAAATACGTAACAATGCTTCAGTTTCTTTTATAATTACATTCTTTTTTGAAACAATGCTATCTGTTTTTAAAGCACGTTCTAACAATGCTTCTAAATCGGCTTTATTAAATGAATTTAAAATATAGACTTGGCAACGAGATAGGAGGGCAGGTATAACCTCAAAACTTGGATTTTCAGTAGTTGCACCAATTAAAGTAACCCAACCTTTTTCAACAGCTCCTAATAGTGAATCTTGTTGAGATTTACTAAATCTGTGTATTTCATCAATAAATAATATTGGATTTTTACTGGTAAATAAACCACCGCTTTGTTTTGCTTTGTTTATAATGTCACGAATATCTTTAACACCGGAATTTATGGCACTTAATGTATAAAAAGGTCGTTTAGACTCTTCGGCTATAATTGTAGCTAATGTGGTTTTCCCAATACCTGGAGGTCCCCATAAAATTAACGAAGGAATAACACCGCGTTTAATATGCTGTGTTAAAGCACCATTTTTGCCTACTAAGTGTTGCTGGCTAATATAATCATCTAATGTTTTTGGTCTAATGCGTTCTGCCAAAGGTTCATTCATAGTGTAAAAATAAGAAATAATTTAGAAGCTAATTTAATAGTTGCAGCTTTGTTTCTGACAATATTTCACAAACTAATATTTTGGACTTATATTTGAAATAGTAACTTTAAAAAATGAGCGAAACTAATTTTACATATAAATCTAATGTTATAGCTATTCCATTAATTACTATCATTTTATTATGGACTATTTATTTTATTGAGATTAAGTTGGGTTTAAACTTTAATAACTATGGTATTTATCCAAAATCGTTTGTTGGACTAAGAGGAATTCTATTTTCACCATTTATTCATAGTGATGCCACTCATTTATTTAATAATTCAATCCCTTTAGCTGTTATGTTGGGGTGCCTATATTATTTTTATCAAAAAATAGCGAATAAAGTACTTATTATAGGGTTGGTTTTAACAGGGTTTTTAACTTGGATATTGGGTCGTCCATCTTATCATATAGGTGCAAGTGGAATTATATATATGCTTGTTAGTTTTATTTTTTTTAGTGGAATATTCAGAAAATATTACCGGCTAATAGCACTATCATTAGCAGTTGTTTTTTTATATGGAAGTATGGTGTGGTATATTTTCCCAACTTCAGAGCGTATTTCATGGGAAGGACATTTATCAGGTTTTATAGTTGGTTTCTTATTTGCATTTATTTTTCGTAAAAAAGGGCCACAACCAGAACATTTTACGTTTACTGAGAATGAAGAATTTGAAAACCTATTTGATGAAAATGGAAATTTTAGCCCTCCACAAGAGAAAATAGAAGAAAATTAGTGTTCTTTTTTTAAAAGTACAGGTGAAAATAAAAATCACACCGGTGAAAAAAAATATTTACACCGGTGTAAATAAAATAAGTAACGGTGCTTTTTAAAAAAGTAACGGTGCTTTTAAAATAAGTAACTGAACTTTTTAAAAAAGTAACTGAGCTTTTTAATAGAAGTAGCAGTGTATTTAAAGAAAGTAAATAACTCCCTTTACATTCAGTATACCAGTGATGATTGTTTAATCAACAACTACCAACTATTTCAAACGTTGTCTGGTTGCTTCATATAAAAATGCTCCACAAGCTACAGAAACGTTTAATGATGCAATTTCCCCCAATAATGGAAGCTTCGCTTTATGGGTTACAACTTTTAAAATAGAAGGGTTAATACCTCTATCTTCCGATCCCATAACAATGGCCGTTGGTAACGTTAAATCTATATCGTAAATTAAGTTTTCTGTTTTTTCAGTAGCAGCCACTAATTGAATATCTGCAGCCTGAAATTGAAAAATAGCATCTTTTAAATGATCTACTTTACAAATTGGAATTTTAAAAGCAGCGCCGGCCGAAGTCTTAACTGTATCTGCACTTATAGGAGCGTTTCCTTGTTTTTGAATTACAATTCCATCAACACCAGTACATTCAGCAGTTCTAATCATAGCTCCAAAATTACGAACATCTGATACTTGGTCTAACAGTAAAAATAAAGGTGTTTTTTTATGTTCTAAAGTCGTTGTAATTAGCGTGTCTAAATCAGCAAATTCAATTGGTGAAATTTGAGCAGCAACACCTTGGTGATTACTGTTTTTAGAAAGTCTATTTAATTTTTCAACAGGCACATGACTTGTAGCAATATTATGCTTTTTAATCAATGAATTTAATTCAGAAAATAAGTGACCACTTAAATCTTTCTGTAAGTAAACTTTACTAATTGTTTTACCTGAATTTATAGCTTCTATAACAGCTCTAATACCAAATATTTTTGAAACTTCGTTTTCCATTTTGCAAATGTACTACTTTTGCTTGGTCCGATTCTTGTGCCTTGAATTAAAATTTTTAGAAATACTTAAAAAGTAACATGAATTAGAAAAATAAGATAATTATCAATTAAATTTAAAGATTATCTTGTAAATATGTACCTTTAATTAAGAGAGTAGACTTAAATAGTTTGTAGTACATTAACTTTTTGATTAAGTTTGCTCACACGATACAAAACTTAGTTAAGTTTTGTAGTTATATCAATATAAAAAATAAGAATATAAAAGATAATCAGAATGAAAAAGAAATTAACATATCAGCTTATATTAATTGTTTTATTTTGCCTTCCAAATACAGTTATTGGACAGGTTGAGATTACTACATCAAAAAGTTATCAGAAATCGATACGGTTTGTAGACTCTAATACTATTGATGAGGCTAAAGAAAAATTCATCAGTGAATTTGGCCTAGATGATAACACTACTTTTATTGAGTTTCAATCAAATTCTGATAAAAAAGGAGGGATTCATAAAAAATATCAACAATATTATAAAGGTATTAAGGTTGAATATGGAACAATGATTGTTCATTTAAGAAATGGTAAAGTAACATCTATTAATGGAGAACTGTATAATCCTAAAGATTTAAATTTAGTTTCTAGTTTAACACCTACAAATGCTTTAAATAAGGCAATTACTCATGTAAACGCAAAAGCATATTTATGGGATTCTACTGAGCAGTCAAAAATAAATAACTATAAAAAACCAGAGGGAGAATTAGTAATTTTCCCAGTGTTAGAAAACGGAAATTCAACATTAAAGTTAGCATACAAATTTGATGTGTATGCTACTGTTCCAATAAGTAGGGGATATGTTTATATAAATGCTTCCAATGGAGGTTTTTTGTTTAATGATCCCATAATAAAACATGTTAATAATGAGTATTCAAATCATGATGCTTTAAAAAAAACAAATTCTAATATAAATAAGGCTACCGCAATTATGTCAGCAGGAATAGCTGATACAAGATATAGTGGAAGCCAATCTATTGAGGCTAGGGAAGAATCAAATGGAACATTTACGCTAAATGATGATATAAGAAATGTACACACATATAATGCTCAAAATTCACCAACAAATGGTACATACCAGTTTACTATAGTAGATTTTGTTGATGATGATAATATTTGGACCTCAGCAGAGTTTGATAATGGAGCTAGAGATAACGCAGCGCTTGATGCGCATTGGGGAGCAATGAAAGTTTATGATTTTTGGAACCTTTTAGGTAGAAATAGTATCAATGATACAGGAATGGAAATTAGAAGCTATGTACATGTAGGTACTGATTATTTTAATGCTTTTTGGAATGGATCGGTCATGTCTTATGGAGATGGTACACCAGATCCACTAACTTCAATAGATATTGTTAGTCACGAAATGGCTCATGGTGTAACTACTTGGACAGCTAACCTAGTATATGCAAGAGAATCTGGAGCAATGAATGAAGGTTTCTCAGATATTTTTGGAGCAGCAGTAGAATTTTTTGCTAAAGGAACTGGAACAGATATAAATCCAAACCCTGAAGTATGGTTACTTGCAGAAGATTTTTGGCCAGGAGGTTTTTTACGTTCAATGAGTGATCCAAAAAGTAAGGGAGATCCAGACACATATAATGGTACAAATTATACAGATGCAACAAGTAATTGTATACCTAGCAGTTCAAATGATTATTGTGGTGTGCATAGTAATAGTGGTGTTTTGAATCATTGGTTTTATATCTTAGTAGCAGGTAAAGCTGGCACTAATGATGCTGGTGATATATTTGATGTTACAGGAATAGGTATGACCAAAGCACAAGAAATTGCCTATTTAACATTAAGAGATTATTTATCACCAAATTCTACATTTATTGATGCCAGAGATAGTGCAATTGAAGTTGCTGCAAGTTTGTATGGAAGTAATAGTCCAGAAAGGCAAGCAACACAAGATGCTTTTTACGCTGTAAATGTTGGAGATAAGTTCATTCCGTTTGATACCGATATAAATTTAGTTGAATTCACAGAATTAGTTGATATCACTTGTGGAGGTAGTGTTATTCCAAAAATTTTAGTTCGTAATTCTGGTGCTACTAATGCAATAAATACGATTCAAATAAATTATTCAATTGAAGGTGTTTTGCAAACACCTTTTAATTGGAATGGAATATTAAATATTAATGAAGAAACAGAAATAATCTTACCAGCAATAAATGAAACAACAATTAAAACATATTCTTTAGAAGTAGAAGCTATAGTTGCAGGAGATGGAGATGTCTCTAATAATATAATTATAAGCCCATTTAGAGTTAATAGAGGTGATGATACACCTACGCAGGTAAATACGTTTGATAATTTTCTGGTTGATTATTGGTTAACATACAATGAAGGAGAAAGTAGCAATTTATGGCTTATTACAAGTCCTGATAAAGCAAATCTCAATACAGTAACTTCAGGAGCCAATGCTTATGTTACGGAAAAAACAGCAGATTATCCAAACGAAACAAAAGCATATTTAATATCTCCCTGTTATGATTTAACAACTTTTTCCAATCCTAAAATGAAATTTAATATGGCATTTCAGCTTCAAGAAAATTTTGATATTTTATATGTCGAATATTCTAAAGACGCAATAAATTGGTCATTATTAGGGAGTTCTACTGATCCAAACTGGTATAATAGTAATAGAATTTTTGAAAGTGGAGAAATTTCTAGTGATTGTCAGAATTGTCCTGGAGCCCAATGGACAGGTGCTAGTACTGGTTTTTCTGAATATAGTTATGATTTAAGTTCTTTTAAAAATGAATCAAACATAATTTTTAGATTCGTTTTTCATTCGGATGCAAGTGTTACAGATGAAGGTGTAGTTATTGATGATTTTGTTATAGAAGAAATTGGAGTTTTAGAAGATGATGATAATGATGGCATACAAAACAGCCTTGATTTATGTGCAGGAACACCAAACGGGGAAGCTGTAAATTCAGATGGTTGTAGTGATTCACAATTGGATGATGATAATGATGGAGTAATGAATGCAGATGATTTATGTTTAAATACTCCAACAGGAGAAATAGTTGATATAAATGGATGTTGGATTGGTGAACTTGATGATGATACTGATGGCGTACAAAATAGTCTTGATCTATGTGTAGGAACACCAAGCGGAGAAGCCGTAAATTCAGATGGTTGTAGTAATTCACAGTTAGATGATGATAATGATGGAGTCATGAATGCAGATGATTTATGTTTAAACACTCCTACAGGAGAAACAGTTGATATAAATGGATGTTGGATTGGTGAACTTGATGATGATACTGATGGCATACAAAACAGTCTTGATTTATGTGCAGGAACACCAAACGGAGAAGCTGTAAATTCAGATGGTTGTAGTAATTCACAATTGGATGATGATAATGATGGAGTAATGAATGCAGATGATTTATGTTTAAACACTCCTACAGGAGAAACAGTTGATATAAATGGATGTTGGATTGGTGAACTTGATGATGATACTGATGGTATACAAAACAGCCTTGATTTATGTGCAGGAACACCAAACGGAGAAGCTGTAAATTCAGATGGTTGTAGTGATTCACAATTAGATGATGATAATGATGGAGTAATGAATGCAGATGATTTATGTACAGGAACACCAAGTGGAGAAGTAGTGAATTTAGATGGTTGCAGTGAAACACAACTAGATGATGATAATGATGGCGTTGATAATTCACTAGATCAATGTCCAGGCACAACAGCAGGAGCCACAGTAGATATTTCAGGTTGTTTCACCTTATCAACAGATAATTTTGAAATTGAAGTTGTTAGTGAAACGTGTCCAGATGAAGATAATGGTAAGATAAAAATTTCAGCAAATGAAAATTATACGTATACCACTACAATTGATGGAGTTCCTTATACTTTTACGAATGCTACTGATATAGAAGCTACAGAGTTAACACCTGGAATGTATAATTTCTGTATTGCGATAACAGGTCAAACATTTACACAGTGTTTTGAAGTTGAGGTAATTGAAGGAGAGATTCTGGTTGCTGATGCAACGGTTAATTTTAGTAAAGCTGAAATAGAAATCAAAGTAGGAACTGCACCTTATATAATTTATGTAAACGGAGAGGAAAGTTTTAAAACTAGTTCCCCCGTGTTTAATGTTGATGTGAAACATGGTGATTTGATTGAAGTTAAAACAGCAAAATCTTGTGAAGGGACATTTTCTAAAACTATTGATTTGTTAGATGATATAATTGCTTATCCTAATCCAACCAATGGTATTTTTGAAATTACGTTACCTATATCACAAAAAGAAGTGGTTATTGATTTATATACCATTCATTCACAATTAATTTCAACAAAAACATATCCAGTAGTGTATGGTAAAGTTCAATTAACACTTGAAAATCAACCAACCGGCTTGTATATTGCAAAAGTACATGTAGATACACCAGTAATACTTAAAATAATAAGAGATTAGAGATATAAAAAGTATAAATATACGATTAAAGTATATTACTATAATCTTGTGATGGTAGAATAGATAAAATTTTAACATCACAAGATTTTTTGATATGTAGCACGATTCAACGTTAATTTATCCAATATACTATTGTGTATTAGGTAATATAAATATTTCTTTTTTGATTTTAATCTATTTGTAATAGATATAGAGTTCATACAACTTATGCATAGTGTTGCAACAAATTATATACTAATATTAACTTTTTAAGATTAAGGAGTTTCATAGTATTGGTGGCGAATGCAATAGATAACAAAGATTAGTTGGTTATTCAACTACCAATCCAAGAGAATGAAAATCTAACTATTCACAGTTTACATTAGGTTTAAAAGTCCCAACTATAACGATAATTTTAGTAGTTCTAAAGAGTTAATTAGCAATAGGTGACTTACATTAAGAGGACCCTGTAGCAGCTATATAGAGGTTTCAAGTCGAAGTTCTAATAGAATTGTTGTACAACTTGTAGAGTTTAGCACAATACTAAATAAAATAGAAAAAACCCATCAAAATTTTAATTTTGATGGGTTTTAATTTAAATATATTTAATCTAATTTTAGATTGTGTATTTCTAAGTTAAGATGTTTGCTTTGTGTATACTACATCCATTACTTCTCCAAATGCACTTTCCCAATGAACAGAAATACTTC
>Ga0209345_10004539_pt1 | contig 13360 bp, 10 predicted proteins | sample Cruoilmetagenom7_FD_187294 | JGI IMG/M metagenome (GOLD analysis project Ga0209345, IMG submission 187294) | Oil polluted marine microbial communities from Coal Oil Point, Santa Barbara, California, USA - Sample 7 (SPAdes) (version 2) | ecosystem: Environmental > Aquatic > Marine > Oil seeps ...
CAGCAAATTTAGATGCAACTCTCGCTGTAGCAATCGCAAAGTTTTCAACTCCAAAGTGAGTATCCCCATATTGAAATTCACAATACTGCGAAACTAACTCATCACTCTCATATATATCTGTCAAGTTTTCTTCCTTTTGATTTGATATTACATATCTAAAACCTGCGTTTTGATAAAAATGTTTTCTAAATGCGTAGCGTGAATTCTTCATGATAAGGTTTCCGCTACTTGCCCATGATGAGCCAAGTATAATGGCATGTTTTTCATCAAATGTAGGCGTTGAAAAATCATCATAAGCCTCATGAACCTTAAAACCCTCAAATCCTCTTATAGGTGTTCTACTCCACTGCCATACATTCCCCACTACATCAAATATGCCATTGAAACTAAACTCATCAACTGGGCATGAACTCGCATAATGATAAAAGTTTAAGTTTGCTCTACTCTCATGAAATGCAGGTATATCTTCTAACTTAGCTTCACTGTATATAGCCCTATACTCAGCTTCACTTGGTAACTGATATTTCACTCCATCCTTTTCACTCTTAAATCTACAAAAAGCTTCCGCTTCAAGCGCATTTACATCAACGGGCCAACTGAGTGGTATCTCTATTTCTGAGCTCAAGGTTCTATACTTAAATATTCCATCTTTTAAAATCCAAAAAATTGGATAAGTAGCCCCTGTCTCTTCTAAAAACTTTCTACCCTCTTCATCCCAGTACTTACTATTTTCATATCCACCTGCTTTAATGAACTCCATAAATTCACTGTTACTTACCAGATATTTCGAAGTCTCAAACGCAGCTACTTTTTCTTCATACTCTCCATACTCATTATCCCAACCATAGAGATTATGAGTATCATCTTTTCCTAGTCTCACATTAGCTGCGTTTACTTTGAGCATTGAGTTTATAGGAGCATCTGATTTTATATCACAAATAGGGAAATCTTCAATATCCCTCACTAAAGATATTGGCATTTGACGATGAAGAACTAAAGAGGTCTCTATATGAATTCTCTCATGCTCAATTCCCATCAAAACAACCCACATGGGCGAGTCATCTTTGATAGGTAGGGTCAAAGGCAGAGTCATAATCAAATTATCTACTAACTCCCTTACTTTAGCTCTATACTCACGTACCTCTGAAACTTTAGGCCAGTTATAGTTAGAACCATCCATATCATCCCAAGACATCTCATCTACACCCACAGCGAAGATTGACTCAAAGTCTGGATTAATTCGCTCTTTAATTATCTTCATATTTATGAGTTTATTTATAAAAAAGGTCGCAGTGTGCCCAAAGTAAAATATCATAGGATGACGAGTTATCTCAGACTTTTCATAAAAAACATCATCACTTCTAAGAACTTCAAACACCTTTTCAAAAAGGTCAAATGTATTATGAAAATACTCTCTTATCTCACTGCGTTTATCATCAACAGCATTTCCATTAAGTGTAACTGGATACTTACTTAGTTTACTCAAAAAATACTCCACTTTTAGTTATAATCATTATATGCAAATTACTCAAACAAGTTTATTAAATTCATTTTCAAACTTAACTCATTGCTTTACCACTAAGGATGGTGGAGTTAGCAATGAAACATACTCTTCACTGAACCTTGCATTTCATGTTGATGATGATAGAGAATCAGTAGAAAAGAACCATTCCCTCTTAGCTAATAAATTACAATATAATTATAGAACACTTGTTCATATGAAACAGATTCACTCTGATATAGTGCATATTGTCACAGCAAACGATAACTTTAAGAACCCTCCAACATGTGATGCACTTATTACAGATAAGCCCAATACACCACTTATGGTTATGGTTGCAGACTGCTCCCCTGTACTCTTTTATGATGATGTGAAAAAAGTTATCGCAGTAGCTCATGCCGGACGACAAGGTGCTTTTAAAAATATTGTTAATAATGTAGTCGACAGTTTTAAAAACAACTATGGTTCACAGGCAGAAGATATTTTAGTAGTAATAGGTGCTAGTATTGGAGAATGTTGCTATGAAGTTGGAGTTGAAATATATGAAGAGGCTAAAGAGCTAAACTTAGAATATAGTATCTCAAAACGAGATAGTAGTTACTATTTAAATGTGAGCAATATTTTAAAAAAACAACTTTTAGATTCTGGTGTTCAAAAAGAAAACATAGAAATTTCAGATGAATGTACCCGCTGTAATAACGACAGATACTTCTCATATAGAGCAGATGGTATCACGGGAAGGTTTTCAGGAGTGATAAAACTCTTATAGTCCCTCAACTCTCTTAGCTAATTGCTCAGGAAGAAGTCCTAAAGACTCCTCTACAAGTTTTGTATTTCCGTGAGTAATAAAGTTATCACTATACTCAAAGCTTGTTACGTTTACATCTAAGATATTTTCATCTGATAAAAATTCTGAAATAGCAGAACCAACTCCACCCATTTTAGAACTATCAGAAAACACAAACCATTTTTTATGCTTAATGGCTAAATCTTTTAACATCTCAGTATCTAGTGGTTTTACAAAACGCAGGTCTAATATACTTACATCTTTATCTAAAAGTTCAGCTGTTTCATAAGCACGACCAACTCCATTTCCATAACCTATAAAAAGTATGTCACTATCATTCGAACGAAGAAGTTCTGACTTTGCAAACTCAAATGAGCTTGACTCAGGTAAATTAGTCTCAACAAAAGAGCCTCTTGGGTAACGTAGAGAACATGGATGTTGATACTCTGCAGCAAACGCCATCGCTTGATGGAATGACTTCTCATCACGTGGAGCGAAAAGTGTCATATTCGGAATTGCCCGTAAAAAAGAGATGTCAAATACACCTTGATGCGTTTCACCATCCTCACCAACTATCCCTGCACGATCAAGTGCAAATACAACAGGTAAATCCATCAGACATGTGTCATGAATGACTTGGTCATATCCACGCTGTAGAAATGTTGAGTAGATTGTACAAAATGGTTTAAAACCCTCTTTTGCTAAAGCTGACATTGAAGTTACTGCATGCTGTTCAGCAATTGCCACATCCCAAAACCTATCCGGGTAAGTTTGAATTAAATCTGTTAGACCTGTTCCACTTGGCATAGCCGCTGTTGCACCAACAATTTTTTCATTATTATTTGCTAAATGCATTAAAGCTTCTGTATAGATCTGTGTAGCACTCTTAGCAGCTGATTTTTTAGAGCTTGCTCCATTACTTAAGTCAAAGGGACCAACACCATGCCATTTTTCCTCTTTACCTTCAGCAATATCATAACCCTTACCTTTTAAAGTTTGAGCATGGACAATTACAGGCTGACCCATATTTTTTGCAGTCTGCATAATCTCTATGAGTTGCGATATATTATGTCCATCAACAGGACCTATATAGTTTATTCCCATCTCTTCAAACATAATACCAGGAGTGATAAGCTTTAAACCCTCCTCCATACGTTTAGCAATATAGTGAGCACCCTCACCAAAATTATCAACAAAACTTTCAGTTGTTTTTTTAAATCGTTGATAAAATGGAGATGCCATAGCAGAACTAAGCATACGACTCACTGCACCTATTGGTTTTGCAATACTCATCTCATTATCATTAAGGATAATTACCATTGGGTATTTTCGATCACCAAGTTCATTCAATGCTTCATAAACCATACCGGCCGTCATAGAACCATCACCAATCATTACAACTGGAATTCGACTATCTTGCTCGCCCTTAAGTGCTATAGCTTTTGCGGCTCCAACACCTAAAGAGATTGAAGTTGAACTATGTCCAGCTACAAAATAATCATCATCACTCTCACTAGGTTTTGTATATCCACAAAGACCATTAAACTGACGAAGAGTATCAAACTCTTTCCATCTATCTGTGAGTAACTTATGCGCATATGACTGATGGGATACATCAAAAATAAATGGATCTTTTTTTGAATCAAATACTTTATGCATTGCAACTATTAATTCTGTTGCGCCAAGTGTTGAACTTAGGTGTCCACCATTTTTACTAACAACTCTTAAAATTTCTTCTCTTATATCGCCGCAAAGAGTCTCTAACTCTTCTACAGATTTTGACTTAATATTCATTTATACTCTATTCACTTAAAACAGCTTTTTTAACTCTCTCAAATCTTTTTGAAATTTCTGCATCTATATTGCCCGCATCACTTATAGCGATAACTCCGCCTTCACTTATTGCACTATCTGAAACTACTTCAATGTGCTCTAGTGAACCAACATGCTCAGATATAGCACCATGATCTTTTGGGTTAACTTTCAGGGTTACCTTTGATGCACTCTGTAACTCTTTGATTAACTCATCTGATAGAACTTTAGCAACTTCTTTAGAGTTATCACTAAGTTCAACATTCACAACTTCTTTAGAGATATCTAAAGCCGCAGTAACTAAACTATCTTTTATAGTCTCTAAGGCAGTTTGAAAATCACTTGCGCTGCCCTCTAGTTTTTGAACTGATAGTGAGAATTGCTTAATTGCATCTGTAATACTAACATCACCATCTTCAATTGCCTTAGCTTTTCCAGCTTGCATTCCCTCATTAAAAGCTTCTTCTTTTGCTTTTTCTAACTCTAATTTATACTCTTCTTCTTTTGCTTCAAGCTTCATCTGTAACTTAATAAAATTTGATGACATATCATCAGTTTTTTTCATTAAAGATTCAATCAATGACTCTTTAGAACTTGTACTTAACTCACTAGAATCAATCTCAGTTACTTTTGGAGCACTCTCTTGAATAGATTCGGGAACTAAACTAGAAGAGTGATTCACTCCACCCTCTTCATCTCCATTTGAGCCTAAAGCTATAACTTTAAAATTATACTTATCAACACTGTGCATTGCTACTGAATCATTTGATATTACCGTTGCCATAACTACTCTATCATCTCTTCAGTTGAACCCATCTGTATAACACCGGACTCAGCAAGTGCATTAACAGACTCAACAATTTTTCTTTGTGCAGCTTCAACATCTTTCATCTTAACGGCACCAAGGAACTGCATCTCTTCTTCAAATGCCTCACGTGCTCTTTCACTCATTGCAGAGAAAAACTTCTCTTTGAGCTCTTCGGGTGAAGATTTAAGTGCTAACATTAATTCAGCTTTATCTGCAGCTTTAAGAACTTCAGTAATGGCATTTTTATCAAGAGAAACCATATCCTCAAATGTAAACATCATATCTTTAATCAGAGTTGCTAACTCTTCATCCACCTGCTCAATAGTAGCAAGCGTGGATTTAGAAGATTTTGCACCCAAACGATTAAAGATATCTGCAACCGCTCTAGTTCCACCAACTTCAACTTTATATGAAGCAAGAGATTCAAGCTTAGACTCGAGTACTGCGGAAACTCTTTTAATAACAGACGGAGAGATATCTCCAAGTTTTGCCATTCTCATCGCAACTTCACTACGTAAATCATCCGGGAAGAACTGAAGTGTATCTGCTGCTTCAGTTGCATCCATATGTGCTAAAATAAGTGCAACTGTTTGTGGATGTTCATTAACAATAAAGTCTGAGAGTTGCTGTGGTTTAATTTTGGAAAGATATGCAAAATTTTGAGTATTTTGCATACTTTTAGATAACTTATCTAAGACTTTTTTAGCCTCATCAGGACCAAGTGTTCTGTATAGAAGTTCTCTCGCATACTCCATACCACCAGAAGTAAGATACTGACCAGATTGAAAAATCGCATGAAACTCTTCAAGTATTGAAGTCGCTATTGATCTGTCGATAGTGCTATTACTAGCAATATATTTCGACACCTCAGTAATTGCCTCAACACTCATATTTGAAAATATAGCTGAAGTTGCTTCTTCTCCAAGTTGCAGTAAAAGTATCGCTATCTTTTCTGAGATTGTCATCTCATCAAAAAGAGCCTGTTGTTGCGGGTTTAAACTTGCCATTCCTTACCCCTTCTTTGTAGCAGGAGTTTGTCCCTCTGCTTCTTCCGTTAAGAGTGCTTGAAGAAGTGATGCTACCTCTTCAGGTGAATCTTCTGCCATCGTTCTTACTTTATCAAGGATTACCTCATATTTAAGTTCATCCTCATTAAAGCCTTGACCAACACCAAGTTGATCTTCAACTTTTTTACGCATATCTTGTACTTTTTGAACTAAGTCTTCATCTTCATCATCATCTATCTCTAAAATAGGCTTAGTAAGCTCCTCGTCCTCTTTTGAAACTTCAAGCATACGCTCTGCAAATGGAGTGATAACTTTTTTGTAAATTATAAGAAGAAGCAGAAGAACAAACAGATATTTAAACAGACCAGAAAAAGGTGCTAAATATGTCTCACTAAATGCAACTGCCTGAGAAACACCATCAGAACCTGGTTCACTGTTATCTCTTTTAAATTGTAGATTTTGTACAGATATTTGATCGCCTCTAGTTTCATTTATACCTATAGATTGGCTTACTAATGATGTCAAAGCCAACAGGTCAGTTTCATCTAGTGATTTATACTCTAACTCATCAGTGACTGAGCCATCGTCGCTAAGTTTATACTTATATTTTCCATCTACCATAACAGCTGCAGTGATTCTTTTTATTCGTGCAAACTGACTCTTTGTAGTAGATACTGTCTTACCAACTTCATAGTTTGTTGTACCACTGTTTTTTTCATACTTTTCACTAGTCTGATTACCCTTAAGTCCTTGAACTGGACCAATATTACTTACAGTTCCCGGGACTCCACCAACAACTTCGGGTGAAGCACCTTCACGTTTTTCTTCGCTTATCTGCTCACTTCTAACAACATTTTCGGGGTCAAAAATTTCTGATGTAGAATTTTTAATAGAGAAGTCATACTCAATTGTAACTTGAGCAACAACCTTGTTATCACCACCCACAAACGGTGAAATAACTTGAATTATTTTTCTTTGTCTTTTCTTCTCTTCTTTGTTTTTAAACTTCTGTTGAACTGATGAAAGTTCACCCATCTGTGCCATCTCATCTTCATCACCCAGTGTTTCACCATCACCATTAACTAGCATAACATCTGTTGAGGACATTTTTGGCACTGCAGAAGCAACAAGGTTTTTTATACCTCTAATCTGTTTTGATGAAAGGCTTCTTCCATCTACAAGCTGAACCATTACAGATGCAGTTGGATCAACCTGCTTTGAAACAAAAAGAGTCTCTTTTGGAAGTGCTAAACTCACCGATGCAGAGTCTATAGGAGCTAGTGCATTAATAGTACGAGAGAGTTCACCTTCTAGTGCGCGAAGATGTTTAATTTTTTGATCAAAACTAGTAGCTCCAAACTCTTGGTTGTCAAACAACTCAAATCCAACACCGTTATCCTTAGGAATACCTAATGAAGCTATAGATATTCTCTGCTTATAGACTACATTTTTTGGTACTTTGATTACATTATTTGCTTCTAGTTTATAGTCAATGTTCTCTTTTTCGAGTTGTTCTACGACCTTGGCCGCATCAGAGGAGCTTAGTGAGTCAAAAAGGACTTCATACTTATTAGGTTGATTTTTTTGAGCGGTATATACAACTAAAAATAGAAGAAAAGCCACTATTCCAATAACAGCAAATGCGATAATAACTTTTTGCTGCTTCGTTAGCTTTGCATAGAGAACAACTAACTGTGAAAAAAGTACCTTAAAATCCATTAATTTCCCATTCTTTTAGATTAATTCATCTGTCAGTTCAAAAAAACGGCTGTTTTGTTCTTTTGTTCCAACTGTTACACGTAAAGCATTCATACCATATCCACTCAAATCTCTGACAATCATTCCACGTTTAAGTAAGGCATCTGCAATACTGCTCGAGTCATGGTTATTATTTAGACATAATGTAACAAAATTTGTATAACTCTCTATTATATCTATTTTTTTGCTCTTTGCAAACTCTTCGTAGCGTTTCATCTCATCAAAACAATCTGCGATACAATTATTTACAAATTCTTCATCTTCCACAGCAACACTTGCAGCTTCAAGTGAAAGAGTAGTAATATTAAAAGGTGGTCTCAACTTATAAAGTTCTTTAATAATTTTAGGGCTTGATATTCCATATCCAACTCTCATCCCACCAAGTCCATAAGCTTTAGAAAAAGTACCTAAATAAATAACATTCTCAAACTTTTTTATTAAATCTTTTGGTTGAACTTTTTTAGACTCATCTTTAAAAGCTGCATACTCCATATAAGCACCATCAACCACAACTAAAGTGTCACTGTCAATCTTGGAAATAAAATCAAACATATCAGCTGCATTTATGGCGTCACCAGTTGGATTATTAGGAGTACATAAAAATATGATATCAGGTTTTTCACTCTTGTATAGCTCATAAAACTCATCTAAGTCATGCTCTTGAGCTTGCGTTCTTATAATCTGCGCACCTATATGTTTAGCATAGATTTCATACATTGCGAATGTTACACTGTTGATTAAAATTTTAGAGTTTGAGTTAGCTTTTGCATGCATTAAGAACTCAATTACCTGATCGCTTCCACTTCCAATAATTAAGTTTTCTTCTTTTATCTCAAACCTTGCTTGTAGTGCATTTTTTAGTTTCATCATTGAGTCATCAGGGTAAAGAGCCATATTAGCAACTATATCCCCAACAGCTTTTTGAACCTTTGGTGAACATCCATGAGGATTCTCATTTGAAGCTAGTTTTACTATATCTTTTGGCTGGATTCCAAACTCACGTACTACAAGTTCTATTGGCTTACCAGCTTCATAAGTTTTTATATCTTTTAGTTTTTCATTAAATTTCAATCTTCACCCTTCACATAACTACCAAGCCATTTATATTTCGTGTTAAGCATTAGTCCTCGCCTTTAACATAACTACCAAGCCATGTTACCTCACCCTCATGTTTAGAGAGAACTTTTTGTATATTTGAATCATCAATATGACCATAAAAATCTATATAGAACCAGTAACCAAAGCCACCTTTATCTTTTGATGGACGTGATTCTATTTTAGAAAGGTTTATCTTCTCATCATCAAAATCTTGTAAGAAATGAACTAATGAACCGGCTTCAACCGCATCTTTGAGACGAACCAAAATCGATGTTTTATCGTGTTCACTCGGGCTATTTTTAAAGTCACTTAAAATTACAAAACGAGTTGAACTGTCATGCTCATCTTCTATATTTTCAAACATAGTTGGTACACCGTAAAGCTTGGCCGCGATATGTGCACAGATTGCACCAGCTGTCGGGTCCTCTGCTGCTAAAATTGCAGCCTTTGCAGTTGACTCAACAGGAATCTGTTCAATATTTAAAAAGCCATGTTGAGATAAGAACTCTCTACACTGACCAAAGCCCTTATCTTTAGAGTAAATCTTTGTAATATTTTCTAGCTTTGTCGCCTTTGTAGCAAAAGCCATATGAATAGGCATATAGAGTTCAGCAACAATCTTTACAGAACTTTTTGCAAGCAAGTCTAGAGTTTCACCAACAATTCCATCTCTAGAGTTTTCAATAGGTACAACACCAAACTTAGCACGACCAGCTTCAAGAGTTTTAAATACCGAGTGAATAGAGCCAAGAGAGAGATAATCACTCATACCGCCAAAACGACTCTCTGCAGCCTGATGAGTAAAACTCCCTTCAGGTCCAAGATATGCTATACGCTCTGGCAGTTCCAGGTTACGTGAGACTGCAAATACTTCTAAAAATATAGCTTCAATAGCACCTTTATTTAGAACACCCTCACTCTCTTTTGAAAGCTTAGTCAATCTGTCAATAATATCTTTTTCACGCTCAGGTCTATATACAGCAGTCCCGCTGTCATGTTTTATTTCACCAACTCTCTCAACAACTTTCATACGTTTGTTGAGTAGTTTTAACATCTCGTTATCAATCGAATCTATCGCATCTCTACAATCATCTAAAGTTTTCATATTGCCTCCAAAATCTCTTGCATATCACTATATACTTCATCAGGTTTAAGTTCTTCTTTTAAAAATGGAACTATCTCATTCGCACTTTTATATTTTCCACTTGTTACAAAAATTGTTTTTACCCCAAGCTCTTTAGCCCCACCTAAGTCACCTTTCACATCATCACTTATCATTGTGATATCATCAAAAACTGCCTTATTATTCTGTTGTTTAATTCTTTTTAATGATTCATTATAAAATGCGATACTCGGCTTTCCAACAACTGTGTAAGAACAAGATGTTGCAAATTCTAAAAGTTTTAAAACTGCTCCAACACCAGGATAGCGTTTACTGTTTTTAGCGTAAATAGATGTCTCATGCATTCCCACTAGAGAAGCACCATTTAAAATAAAGTCTATCATCTGAGCATACTCATCCGCACTAAAATCTTCTTTTATTGCCACAAGTACTGTTCTTGGATTTTCGTAATCTAAGATATAGCCCATCTTCACCAAAGTATCTAAAAACTCCTCTGCACCATAAGCTGCAACTGCTTCTTTTGCAACATGTGATTCAAGAAGCATAAGAGGGTCGAGGTATTTATCAAAAGAAAAATTAAAACCTATAGAGTTCAAATAAGCATAAAAATCTTCTGAAGACTTTTTGGTGTTATTTGTAATAACCATATAGGGGGTTTTTGTCTCATTTAACATATCTATAAACGCAAGGCTACCGCAAATAGGTGATTTATCAATATCGCTGATTAATGTGCCTTGAACATCTATGAAGTACATCTCTCTTAACTCTCCAAAAACTCTTTCTCTAAAGCTATTAAATCTTCAAAGTTTTCACGTTTACGGATAAGTCTTGCTTTTCCATCTTTTAAAGCAATCTCTGCACTTCTACCACGAGTGTTATAGTTACTTCCCATACCAAAGCCATAAGCTCCAGCACTGTGAATTACAACTAAATCGTTATGTGCCAACTCTGGAAGTGGGTAATCTTTTGCAAAGAAATCTCCACTCTCACAAACCGGACCAACAATATCAACAGCTCTTGGCTCACTTGTAGCATCTGTAATAGCTTCTATCTTGTGATATGCACTATATAGAGCTGGACGTAAGAGGTCATTCATCGCACCATCAACTACTACAAATTTTTTATCACCATTTTGTTTCTCATAAAGAACTTTACTTACAAAGTATCCTGCGTTTGCCGTTAAAAATCTACCCGGTTCACAAAGAATGGTTAAATCAAGTGCAGTAAGCGTTCCTAAAATAGCTTGAGCATAATCATATGGTTTAATTGTTGTTTCATCATCATACTTAATTCCAAGGCCACCACCAATGTCAAAAAACTTCAGTTCTATTTTTATTCCCGCTAGTGAACGAACAAGGTCGGCAACAATCTCTGCTGATTCACGAATAGGCTGCAACTCAGTTAACTGAGAACCGATATGAAAATGAATTCCAACCGGGTCTAAAAACTCAGAGTTATTTGCCATAATATACATGCGTTTTGCAGTTGAGAGATCAACCCCAAACTTGTTATCATGAAGACCTGTTGAGATGTAAGGGTGAGTTTGTGGATCTATGTTCGGGTTTACTCTTATGCTTATACGTGATTTTGCTTTTAACTCACGTGCTATCATCTCAACACGGCCAAGTTCAGCTTCACTCTCTACATTGATATAGAGAATATCTTTCTCTATCGCTTCACGAATCTCATCATCACTTTTACCAACACCTGAAAAGATAATTCTATATGCAGGGATACCCGCTAAAAATGCGCGACGAACTTCACCGATAGAGACACAATCAGCTCCGCTACCCATCTTTGCAAAATGCTGAACAACACTGAGGTTGGAGTTTGCTTTAACAGCGTAAGCTATAATAGACTTTCTGCCTTTAAAAGCAGACTTCAGTTCTTCAAACTGTGCTGTCATATAGTCAAAGTCGTAGATATACAAAGGAGTTTTATACTCAGTTGCTAACTCTTTAAAATTAATCATTTAAAATTTCCAAAATATTTTTAAATGATTCTATCCAAAAAGTACTTATAATCGTCTAAGACAGAACTTTCCGGTACTTTCTCCACTGTCTAAATGCAATAAGAAACAGGATTACAACCGGTGCGATTACACCTACCTCACTTGAAATTGTTTTATTATTTGCTAATTCAATAAGCATAAATAAAACACCCCAAACTAAAAGTGTTGAAAGAATAGCTCCAAAACTAAAAAGTGAAACATTTAAAAATCTTACACTCATTGGGACAAAGAAGAAGATAATTACTACTAAACATGGAACAAAAAATGGATAAATAAATATTTTATAGAGTGCCCCTTTTATACTGTTTGTATTAATGTTTTGTCCATCTAGAAGTATCATCGCATCAATAGCATCAATAATAGTAAAGTTTACTTTTCCCTCATAAACCTGGTCAAGCATTTTTGGTCTAAAATCTTGCAAAATATTTAGGTTTTTAGACTCATCTACTCTTATTCCCAAAGATGCAAAACTCAAATCATCAGGTTTAGTAATAATATCAGCCTCTTTTATATGCCAAAAATCATCTCTATATATCGCCTCTTTAGCTACTAAAACCTTTTTTAAAGAGTTCTCTTTTATAGTGAAAACACGTATACCTTCTGCTTTTTGCTGAAGAGGCAGCATTTTAGAAAAGTAGACATATTGACCCTTATATGTAAAAAAAAGGTCTCTTGTTGGGCTTAAATATTGAGCATTATTGCGTATATTTTTTGAAAACTCATCTGCTCTTGAAAAGCTTGGAAGTGAATGCATAGCAATAAAAAGAACTATAATTGAGGATGAGACTACAACAAAAGGACGAAGAACATCAACTCTTGAATATCCTAGCGAATAGAATGAGACCAGTGCATTTGAGCGTATTAAAAATATTTTCGTTGATATCATGGCAAAGACAAGAGCTAACGGCAACAGTGTTTCTATCGCAAAAAAAGATTTATATACTAAATAGATCAAGAGCAGATTGGCTGATTTTGAGAGTTTGTCTGCATTGTCCATATAGTCAAAGCCGACCATAAACATAACTAATGCGATTAATATAACTAGAAAGTACTTTATATAGTGCAGAGATATATATTTGAATGCCAGCAAACTATTCCTTCTCATATAATCTGAACAAGTCCAGCTTATATTCAATCACTAAAGCTACGCCTATCGGCGAGAAAATTATTTCATAATTATACACGTTATTTTAGCTGAAATTTTTTAATTGCGTATTTAGAGCTTGTATCTTCCATAGAGTTTTCAAGTAAAAACTCAACTGCTTCACAGGTGTGAGTTATCCAATCTTTTATGTGAGTCTGCTCGTTCGAGTTAAAATCACTCAAAACATAAGAAGAGACTTCCCCTTTATGCTCCGGTTTTCCTATTCCCATACGAACTCTTGTATACTCTCTTGATATTCTCTCATCCGTAGACTTAAGCCCATTATGTCCGCCATGTCCACCACCATGCTT
>Ga0209345_10004541_pt1 | contig 13357 bp, 13 predicted proteins | sample Cruoilmetagenom7_FD_187294 | JGI IMG/M metagenome (GOLD analysis project Ga0209345, IMG submission 187294) | Oil polluted marine microbial communities from Coal Oil Point, Santa Barbara, California, USA - Sample 7 (SPAdes) (version 2) | ecosystem: Environmental > Aquatic > Marine > Oil seeps ...
CTTGGCACAGTGGGCCAAGATAAGTGCGAAGAAGGCATGGCCCTAAACGGACGAAACCCCCACGTTTCCGTGAGGGTTTCGATGGTGGAGCCGGACGGGTTTTCCAGATCGGCTAACATTTTCGTTTAATAACAACGCCTTAAATGCCCTAAGTACACACGAAGTGTACCACTTGTGTGTGATGCTGATCCAGTGGTTTTTCTGGGTTATTTGGCTGAGGACGAGCGAAGATTACAATTCGTTTTCGGTAGAACGTAGTTCTGTTTCTAAGATTTGAAAATCAAGTTTGCCGTTCGGCAGAACTTCAAACATAACGTATCGTTCGATTGTCCCTTCACCATTCATATCACTACACCCTCGATATACAGACCATTGAAATGTATAGTTGAGGCTGTATTCGCTCCCTGCTTCATGGGTCACGCTCTCGACCTCTGCACCGTTAGCACTGTCGGCCCTGTGGTCAATGTAAGATATGTCGCCAACGAGATCAGAGGAGATTTCAGAAATGTTTTGTTTGATGATTTTTTCAAGTGCAGCACAAAGGCACGGTCCGTGAGAGTAATCAGGGGAACTGATTATGTTTTGAGGTAAGTGCATAGGTGTTACTCCGGACGTTCGAACCACTCGTGAACTTCGTATATTTTGTACGCTACGGGCTGTTCGTCCGCAGTCATAACCTTGCCACTTACGATGAAGATCAAGTGAAAGAGGTCCTGGTCCAAGATGGCCTTCTTCGCCTCATCGTTCTCGAACAGAAGTTTTAGTGGCTTCTCTGAGTATCGGTCGATCTTGCCCTGGTCCCCGGCTTTTGACCGCAGGTCGTTTCGTGCCTGCCAGATGAGCAGCAGTTCTTCATGGAAGTTATGTTCGTCTTCCTCTGGCGGCTTATTTATGTCTCTCTGGATGCCATTTTGAATTGCGCGTGCTTCTGTTGACGTGACGTTCACGTTCAGGATCACTTGTCCGCCATCCTTCACGATTGTGTTGATCTGTGACCCCTGATCCTGGGCCGTGATCTCGTAAAAATCCGAGACCCGCTGCAATTCCTTATCCGATACTTCCGACTTGGTTTCACGTTTACCGAGGTAGTACTCAGAAATTTCACGAATATGGGTCACAAACCCACCCAAGGCATCAAGGTGGTCGGCGACCAACGAAATCTGCTCCGCCAAGCTAATAAACTCAGCAATGATGCTTCCCGAACGCATTTCTTGAACGTAAAGGCGGACATTTTCACCCTCTACGTCGTGTCCCGTGCTTCTCACAAACGTCTGATATTGATTGGCATACGCTTCAAGGCTTGCCGCCAATACAAGCAAATCGACAGGCTTCTCGTTTTTGATCTCCAACGTAAGTGTTGGGCCTTGAACTTTATCCATTCCTACCTCTACACAATGCTAGTGAAAATGTAGCTTCAGCAACTATAGGGATATGGTCTCGATTTGGCCAGCTTGAACAAAACCTAGCGTTTCCGCGATGCCCACGGCATTTCAAATCCACCACTCCACATTCCGCGCATGGCCTTTTGGGCCTCAGCCTCGATCTTCACGTAAGCCTTCGAATACCTCCGGTAAGCCATGGCCCAGCCCTGTCTGACCATTTTAGCATTCAGATCAACACCACCCGCAAAGCACACAGCAATCAGCCGCTTATAACGGTCATGGTGCTTGCCTTTGCAATGAACCATAACCAAAGGGTCCATAAGCGCTCTTAGAGACGTCGTAGAGGCCTTGTCGCTCATGTAGGGTTGTTGGTGTGGTCTAGCATTGTTTCGGGGCGTTTATGCCGTGAAGGCGAATACTGGTCTTGCCTGTGACGTCCGCAACAGCGATGCACAAACATGCATGCGGTTCCACAACCCTGCTCATCAATTCATTTCAAGGACATTCAGTACCCATTTGCTTTTCGACTGCCTTGTGACGGATGCTGAAAACGGTGTGCGGATTTCAACGCCAAATGAATTTTGAGCATCCACGTATGAAACCACATTCCATGTTCCGCATTCGCTCATGCCAGCACGGGTATCTATTAAACTGAAGTCTGCACTTGAGGGTGACTTCAGCCGTTTCTCAACAAATATCTGTGCATAGGTGATGGCTTCAATTCGATCACCACATGTTTTGGCGAGTGTAGCCTTGCACATGGCAAGACCAGCCTTCAATAACGGATCAAGCATTTTATCGTCGTAGGGCGGAACCCCGGCATCACCCGCCAACAATGTGTGGGCATCGGTGTAACCATTCGTTTGTGCCACACCGTTGATGCCATAACTTTGCCCCCCAGCATCCAACAAAACGAGAGGCCTTGGCTTGCCATTTGCCATAGGCCCATGTTCACAATGTAAACGCGCTTCATTGACGGAAAGGTTCCAAGTGCCCGCAAAATCCTGCGCCTTAAGGTCAATGCCATATTGACCTGTGTCACTGGCGGTTTTGTAGAGTTGATTGATACGATCTTGACGGCCTTGTTCAAACCTTTGGGCTTGTTGACGTCGAGCAACCTCATCCCGGCGTGCTTTTTCAGCGGCGTATTCTTCGGGGTGAACATCCTTCAGGGCTGCAAACCACTCATCATCTCGACCTAAGATTTTGAGTTTATCGACATAGGCTTCGGGACTGAAAATCTTGAGGTTGGCGAGTTCGAGTTCTTGTTCTTTCTCAGCTTGATCGTTCATATCGAAGAGGATGAAGACAAGCGCAAACAATGCCCCAACAACCATGCTTTTTGAAACGATGGGAACTTCCATAAATGGAGCAGAGCGTGGCTTAACCGCGGCGACAGCGAAGATGATTATGACAACGCCAGCAATCCATGGTCCACCAATTCCCATGACATACAAAAGGTACAAAATAGGCGGAAAAACGAATATGGCTAGAAACAGGTTGATACCCGTAGAAATCGCACGTCCAGCACGTTTCCCAAGGGGTTTTTGATCTGACATTGAAATTTTCCCCGGAGCCAAACTTCTCAACGCGCCCGTTGGAAGATGGCGGTCTAACTGGTGACCGGGGTGTTAGAAAAACCGTACAAGGACGGCCCCTACGGCTTTTAACCAAGGGCCTATTGTATAACCATAGGCACCCCGACCATAAAAAGTCAGAAGTGCCACTATTTACGGTCAGTGACTGACCGCCCTGTAAGAGGTTTTCTAAGCCCCAGAACCATGCGTCTTGGTTCCGTGGGATACGTTAAAGGTGTTTATGTTCAAAGGGAAGGTTTGAAGCTTATGGGGGCTTTATTTTTTGCTTGCTGTCTCTAAGTGACCCGCAACCTCATGGGCTAACGCCACAAAGGCGTCGTACGTTTTTAGGTGATGTTCCAACATTGTTATCCGTTGAGGTTGCTCTTGTGTGTTCCACTCACCCTTATCCATGCACCTACGATCAGCCGCTATGACTTCATATTCATAGGATAGCCTGACCATTTTTTCAGGTATAGGAACCGGAAGTGTTCCGATGTGTGAAAGGTTTGTGTAATAGACGCTACGGGCGGGGTTCGTCTCATAGCTGATATTGGGCATTGGCACGGCCTTGCCCTTATTGATGCGAGTTAGCGTGTCTTGATACAATGCACGGTAACTGTGTGCCTCCTCAACATGAACCATTGCCTTTACCTCTGCCAGAAGTGCTGATGCAAGCCCTTGGCAATCACGCTTCTCACGCCTTCTATCAAGAGCGAGCACGCCAAACTGAGTAATTGCGGCACCAATGATCGCACCCATAAGACCAATGCCCGCCGCCACAACTGCTCCAATGTTTTGATTAATAATGTCCATGTTCAGTTTTAGGCCTCAGTCTGCTTACTTGGCGTCGGTGCTCGTTGCTCGGATATGCGCTTGATAAGTTAAAGGCCTGTTGTTAACTAAAGGGCAGAGCGTCTAGCACATCCTTCATCCACACGAACTTGCCCTTAAGAAATCCCCAGAGGCCCGTGTCGAGCAGATACCAAAAGGTAACGGCGGCTGTTGTCGAAATCGCAATTGACGTTTTCCAGTATCTTGAAGCCGCCGCCCATATAATGCTTTTCAACTTAATGGCGTAATACTCATCGTCGAATGCAGGTATGTTCATGAAGCTAGGAGAGAAGTCTACATGTGAGGCTGTTTCAAGTTCCTTGATGTACTTCAGCCGATCAACACTTTCATCGAAGGGGTGATGTGCAGAAACGCCATCGTGCTCAATGAAGGCTATTCTGAAGAACTTATCCCCTACATCAATTCGCCTTGGCCTGTCTGAGAAGTTGATAAGGGCCGTGCTGATTGGCCCAGAAAACATTGGGTCTATGATCCCTACGTTAAGGGCCAGTAGACCTGATCTCGTGTAAGATGTTCTTAGGGTTGCAAGTCCTGTCACGTTGTTTGGCAACTCGAATTCTTCTTTGGAAAGCACCCAGACCATCTCTCTAGGTTCAAGGAAGTACGTCGCAGGTCTTTCGTTTTTATGAATATCTTTGCCAACTGGAAATATGTCACTAACGGTAATGTCATAGGTGCTGTTCTTGAGGTTGCTCTCGCAGCCATTTTTTATGAACCCCTTATCTAGTATCGCCTTACCTGTAATCATGCCCAACCCCTTCAAATACCTCTTCATTGCAACCTTATCGCCTTCGTGCACTATAGGGTTGCGTGGGAACTACTTCTAGTAGCAAACTTGCTCACAAGAATTTCGGCCATGTATGGCGTAAGCATGGCTGTTTGATGTTTGAATGATCTCGCTGAACTGGGTACAAATAATCATGGCGACTAAAATAGCACTTAAGAGGCTTACCAAATCAGACCTGACCATATTCGAGTGGCAGTTCAGGAACCGTAATGCGGGCAATCAGAAGTCTATCAACCTCAACGCCGACGTCTTCTTGGACCAGCTTTACCCGCTTGCCTACAGCCATGTGCCCACTGAAGGCGTCCCGGTATCTGTCACTATTTGTGGCCCGGGTGTCGGTAATGGAGTTCGCGTCGCGAGTACCATTACGCCAAAAAGCGAAGAGACAAACCAGAAAAACTGGCGACTAGGTGGACCGTTTATACCCGACCCGATAGATACGCCCGATAGGTTTCACGTTCTTGAACCCGGCGATCTCGTCCTCATGAGTTTTAACGGTGACCCTGTTCCTACCGAGGCAAGCTTAGTGTTTGTTGCTCACGGCCACCCAGACGATGCGCTTCTCCATGAGGCCCTTGATGAGTTTATCCCGGGGGGTAAAAGGACAATGGTTCAACTTGCCAGTGGCGACCTTGAAGCAGTGGCGGCCTCTGTACCACTGACAACAGGCCACCCCTTCCCCGACGCAGTTCTGGAGGGTGGCAAGGCGGACATTGAGGATGCCACTTTTGGCAGTGAGGCCGGGGTCCGACGGGCAACAGGTGGTGGGCGTAGGAATGTCTCTGCCGCAGAACTAGAACAAGCCCATACGAACGCACAGAGAACAGGACGGGACGGTGAGGTGCTTGTAAACGCATACCTGACCGCACTGGTGGATGCAGGCACCCTAACCGAGGCCACATGGTTAGCTGATGACAATGCCGCTGCCCCGCTCGATTTCCACATCACTATGCCAAGCGGCAATGGAACCTGTATTGATGCAAAGAGCACTACGGGTCCCTTCCGACGAAACTTTCATATCTCTGCGGCTGAGGTCGCTTATGCTGCGGCATCTCCCGAGCCTTATGTCATCTATAGGGTATTTGAACTTAACGAGGAGGGGGCGCGGCTGAGGGTGTCTGACGACATTCGCCCTGTGGCTCAAAGTCTCATCCGGTCCCTAGATGGCCTTCCTAAAGGGTATAAGCCTGACAGCTTTAGTGTTGACCCTGATAGCCACAACTGGGGCGATGAAGTTCCGCTCGTACGACCCGACGAGTAGGGTAGCAGTCTACTCAGCCGCAGTTGACTGGCGAGTTTTACTAAGGGCCGCAGTCAATGACACCTTGATCTCTTCGGCAATCTTCTTTGCCATCATCGGTGGGACAGCATTGCCGATTTGACGAAACGCAGGGTTCATGGTTCCTGCAAAAACAAATCCATCTGGGAAGCTCTGTAAACGTGCCGCCTCTCTCGGTGTAATCACACGACCCTGCTGGCTATCATAGTGAATGTGAGAATACGTATCCTTACCTATGTGGGCCATCAGCGTTCTTGAAGGGCCGTCCTCACGCAGTTTCCACCAGCGGTTTGGAAACGACCCCACTGGGTAAGGTGGCACCATCTGCCTATGCAAAGTATTCCACTCATCACTGTCGCGTAGTAGACCACGGCGCTTGGCTTCAATCTCAAACAGTTTGTTCGCAACTTTGTTGGCAGCGGGATATTCGTCGCCCTGCTGCATAGCCTCGAAGATAGGCGTATCTCTTGGGAGGCACCGAAGTACGTGATCGTAAATGCCTTCACCAGCCTCAAATCCCAGCCAATTACGTTGTTGCAAGGCATACGTGGACAGCTTTGACTGTGGTATATTTCGATACTTCAGAAGTTCCGTAAAACGTCGTGCTCCGCGTTTTAGCTTACCTTCCTTGTGCAGCGTAATCGGGGGCAAGTCATGCAATGCCTCTTTGGTTGAAACAGCCGGGGGTAAGTCTGTATGCCCAACATCAGCTTGCACATAATGGCTCTCTGTAGCTGCTTTAATGTGCTTCAACGCAACAATGCGCGTCCTACCATAACCTTGTGGGAGTTCGCAGTGGTGCGTTGGTTGTGGAAAACTAATCGTAGCGTTTAGTTCTTTCCTAAAGGCAATCAAAAACACACGGTCACGCATCTGCGGAACACCGTGATGGGCACTGTTAATTAATGAGTAGCGGGCCTCATAACCCATCTGATCAAGTAACTCGGAAACTTCTTCGGCAATGTTATGCTTGCCGAAGTTCATGATGTCAGGAACGTTCTCCATGAGAAGTGCAAGCGGCTGTAGCGCGGTCACGTAGTCCATATAGCGAAGATAAAGGTTCGCTCTGGGGTCCACTTTGAACGCTTCAGGGTGTTCAGCAACCTCACGCAGTTTAGCCCGTCCAACACGTGCGTATGCTTGGCATGGAGGACCACCTACAATAACATCAAAAGCGTCTTGTGGTGCACCAAGGCCAAGTTCGCTCACAAACTGTTCTGGATCAATTTTAGTGATGTCTCTGGCTTTGGAATGAAGATCAAACTCTTTTTCAGAAGCGCCTTTGCAAAAGTTCATCGCATGAGATTTGGCAGCAAGTTCATCTATTTCCATAGACGCTGCAATCTCAAAGCCCGCGCTGTGAAAGCCCAAGCTAATGCCCCCGCAACCCGCAAACAGGTCAAGTACCCTCAGATTAGCTGATGGATTGCCAGTTAAGCGGTCGATCTTGCGCCAGACCGATGATGATGTGTCCTGCTGTTTCATTCTTTTAGCCATACCACAATTCCCTGCGTACGTAATCCCTAAGGTTCCTACATGTTGTGTTCTTACATGTCATATTGGTGCCTGTCGCTTCAGTAGTTTTTGAGTTGATTGAAGGTGCCATCGACCACCTTCTCGGCTTTTAATGCCCTTCAAATTTAGAGCATTAGTAACCGCCCTAACTGTCGTGCATCCCTCTAATTTGAGTGCCGCAATGATAGGAGCCATGGTCTGGGCAAAGGCTAGCGCCTCTGCTTTGTTCCGCTCCGCCAGAACCTTCCCATTTTTTCCCAACACCACACCCCTGGCCTTGGCAGCCTGTAGAGCAGCCTTTGTACGTTGGCTGATCCTGCGGCCTTCTTCCTCTGCCATAGCAGCATAGACGTGGAGCATGAACCTATCTGCTGTCGGCATATCCACAGCTAAGAAGTCCACTCTTGTTTCCATCAAACCGCTGATGAAATGGACGTTGCGGGCGAGGCGGTCCAGTTTGGCGATTACCAGCTTGCCCTTGATCCGTTTTGCGTGGGCGATGGCTTCGGCCAGTTCGGGACGGTCCTTACGCTTTCCGCTTTCAACCTCGGTATACGATCCGGTGAGAAGCCAGTCCTTGGCATGTAGAAAGTCGGAAACCGCTTTTTGCTGAGCCTCCAAACCCAAACCAGATTGCCCTTGGCGGCTTGTGCTGACCCGGAAGTATGCAATGCAGTTAATTGCACCGGGATCATTGCGTTCATAGGTATTTGTTGGTTTATGCGAGAACATCAGCCTTATCCCCCGTTTTGAGGATCAAATCACGCAAAACCGTGCGGTGGCATTTGTTCGGGTCATGACAGCTACAGAGCAACGTGAGGGTTTCGCCAGCTAGGTGCCGACCTCTCAAGTGTGAAATCAATTCCGACTGCTGCTCCATTTCGCTGGTGTATCTGTCTCGCCAACTTTCTTCAATGAAGGGCGGATCACATTTCGGGGACTGGTACTGCTTTTTGACCCAAGCCAAAAGTTTGGCGGATGGGGCAAGGTCCGGCAGCCATGCGCTAAACTGATCTTTACGACAGCCGCGAGGCCAGTACCTCATGACAAGCAAACGAGAGCCATCTTCCGGCTCTGCGTAAAGCCGACAATGCTTGAGGATGTGTATGGGCATTGAGATCACCTGATTTGTTGAAATGAATGTCCAACAAACCTTAACAATCAAATGTCTCTGAAAACACTAAAAAATCAATAAAAACAACGCACTAATTGAGTTTCGCGGGTAGCTATATCAGAAAGGCTTCTCTTCACCTTTCGTGGTCCTTGAACGCAGCACCGGACGCTTAAGCTGAGCATACTGCACACTATCAATATCAAGAACATAAACACTATTCAGTTCTAATCGCAAAGTAGGTTCACGCGTAGACAGCCATACCTGTTCATCATCAACATCAAATGAAACCGTGGGCAATGGAATAGAAAACATATCGTCACTTGTGCTTTTTTTGACTTGCGGCTCTTCAGGTGGGACTTTCTCAAATACACCAACTATCGGATCGCTCTCATCAGGTGGGCGATCATCCATATAGACACTGAACTCGGTGCCATCAGGGGCATCAATATGATCGGTGGTCGCGGCATGGTTAAAAAGAACAAAGTTACGACCTACACCACCAGTCTGGGATGACTTGAAAACCATGCCATCCATAGGAGGCTTTGCGCGAGACGCCAGATATTCTGAAACCACCTGCGTAGGGAGATATTGAAAGGCCTCATCGTTTGGCATCACTGGTTGACTAATTGTCTTTGCTAGGTGGCGCAGAAATGCCACTCGCGCCCTACGTTCAGTAAACTCTGGATCAAAGTGACTTCCGTTTACATACACACCTGCCAAAGCATCAAGGTCAAGAACGGTCACTTCGCGGATGAACTTAAAACGACCAACAACCACGGAACTACCAACAGGCGCACGGACTTCTGCAACACATGTGTCTTCTTCCAATCCTCCATAGAAGACTGAGATACCTGCTGCATTCATACGACCAGCCTGTGCCAATCGTGACGGAGGTGCATCAAGTTCACGGCATGGGCGTTCAAGAATTTTTTCGAGGTCTGACGAAGATTGGGCAATACGTGCCCTATAGACAGACCAGTTTGTATCTTCTGGGGTAATTGTACAGATCACTGGTCTTCCGGTATGCGTTTTCAGACTTTCAAGGTCACCAAAGATATTATCCAAATCAATTTCTGCATGTTGATTGAAGAACCTAGAACGCCACTGAACCTGTTGGCAAAAACTCTCCCATGTATCATGGAAATTCAAAGTATCAGGATCTGGTCCACGCTCTTCGTATTGAGCATCGTATGCATAGGGGTCTTCACCACCATCTTTTACCGCAGTGTAACCATAGTAACCAGAGAGAGCAGCACGGACATCTTCTGAAATCATTTCATCCAGTCCGGAGATCTCAGAAATTATATACTCAACGAGTTCACCTTCACGCTCCCACAGTCCTTCTTTCGCAAGAAGATAATCAAGGCCGTCTGGATCACTGCTGGTCAGGTAGAACTGATCTTCAATAACTTGATGTATGTCTTTAGAGAGGTTTTGCAAAGAGACAGTGGTCCCCGACTTTTTGCAATATGTGCAGTCACCCTTTTGACCTGTGTCGAGAATAGTTTTTCTGAGAAACTCATCGCCAATGCAATCTGTGCAAATCTGGATGTTGTCGGCATCTTCCCAGCACTCATAAGACATATCTCACCAACTTTCACTTTTCAAATCACAGGCTCAACGATATGCAATTAATTGTATAATAATAAGGCGTTCACTACCTACAGCTTTTGTAAGAAAAAATGGCCTAGTTATGAGTTGTTTCAATAGGTTACAGGAAAACCATCTCTACGCCGCTTCACCCTATATGGGTTACGTTTTAAAGGCATTATATCAAGGCTCCAGAAGGCCATATTTATCGACTGTATCAGGCCAAGACTTCCATAGGTTAAGAGGTCGCCATGTGTCCGTAGCAGCTTTATTGAGCACCTCTGAAGCTTGCCCCCGTTTATCTTCGGGAAGCCCTTCTATGGCGGCCTCTACACCTCTGTAACGACAACTGTCTAAGAACAAGTCCCAAGCCCATGGCTCGAACCCAACAGGAGCCTCTGTGGGGTGAATAATATGAACACGTTTAAAGATATTGTGCTTACCCTTGATCGTCTTTAGTGGCTTTGTCCCCAACTCAATTTCGACACGAGCATGAGTGACACCTTCAAAGCTAGGGGCGTCGTCCATATCTGTTTGGTGTTGGAGTTTATCGTACACCCTGATCTTACTTGACCCTGTCTTCGGCTTATCCAGATAGGTTGTCTCCATGTCATGCTTGGCACTGTAATAGACAATCTTCTTACCCGTACCTTGACCTGTGGCAATCAAGTCTGCTGTTCGAGCATTTATCAAATCACAAGCAACGTCCAGCCGTGTACAGCTTGCACTTTTGATTACGTCAGCGTACGTCAAGTTTGGATGAGCAAAGGTATCAGCCAGCATATCCTTGAAAGCCTGAACACCTTTAGCCCCTAGCTTATCAGGGTTGAACTCAAACCGAAGGAAGTTCACGGCCTCAGAACTTGTGGGGTGGGCGGAAATAAGAACGGCCTGTGACGTTTTATCATGTCGCCAATTCATACTGTACTTGTATCGCAACACCTTGCCCGACACTGGCTCAAACTCAGGAAACTCTTTGTCCGTAGACAGGCTCATGATCTGCTGTTCATAACCCGTTCGTTCATCCTCATCGGAAATAGGTACCGTGATACTGATCTTATCTATTATGGGCTTGAGGACACTGACCTCTTTATCCCCCTTACCATAATAATAAGCTCGTGCACTTAATTGCACTAGATATTTCTGGGTCTTGTTAGAGGGGGTGTGCCCTGTTTTTAAAAACTTTACGGGCATGTGTAACTACCTGACCTATATAGCATTTTAAGCGTATTACGTAAAGCGGTTCGTGTTGCTTTATTTGTATTTACCAACATGTTTATCACCCGCCCTCCTTGGCTTAGTCCGTGTGTTAGCTACCCTTAGTGTACAGGTGTGACAGTTTCAGGCCGGGATACTTGATCCGTTCGACGTATTTGAAAAGGTGCCCCTGCTCTAAGTCACCGCCATAATCATCACTCACCACACTGCCCTGGCTCCAAGCCCCCAGAGCCTTGAGGATGTCGGGTGGTGCCTCCATGCGTCTCAACGCATCACGGAACGAATGACGGAAGCTGTAAAACGTCTGCTTCTTGGTCAGTTTGATGACGTCGGGAAGAAACTTATCGCGGAACCGTTTGAGCGGATACACCGCGTAGTTCCCATACTTGTTTGGCGAGAGGTCGGGCAACAGCATGGTTTCGCCTTGGGACCGCAGACCCTCTACATAATCACGGAAGCCAATTTTAATGAGTTCAGGGTGAACGGGGATTTTGCGACGGCTGGCTTCCGTTTTTAGGGTTTTCACATTTACGGCACCATCCTTCTCGTCGTCTTCATCCGTTGTGGCTACGATGTCTACATACAGAATTTTTTCATCCGATTGACAAACGTCAGCTAAGTGCATCTGACAGGCTTCCTTGGGACGCATGCCCATCAACAGACACATCAATGGCAGCCAGAACTGCCATGTATCCTTAGCGTGCTCGTAAGGGCGTATCCCGGATGCGGCGCATTCCTTATAGAAGCCAGATGTGAAAATCGCCTTGATCTGTTGGTTGGTGAACGGATCACGTTTCTTGGCGTTTGGCACCTTTACGGCAATGGGGGTGAGGGTGCTGGAATAAACGGCGGTAATGAGATCCTTCTTGTGCGCCAGATCAAGGATGCGCGTTAGATGGCGGAGGTACTCAGACTGCGTATAGTGTCCAATCGTCTCCTTGCCATCGGCTTCCACATTCGCCAACACTTCGTGGAAGGATTGTCCTCTGTATGCGGCCCAACTTTTTGGCAGCCCTGTAATTTTTTGGCGAAACTCTAAGCAAGTGTCGTAGTTGATCGCATTGACCGGAAGATCAGAACCGATCAGTTCACGTACTGCGTTGACCCGGCTTTCCGTTTGGTCAATTTGTTGTTCGCCTGTTTTCCCGGACTTTGCATCTTGGCGATACAGGTCCATGTATTGATCGCAGACATCACCGAACGTCGCGCGGATTTGAGCCTTGGGTGAAAACAGTTGGTCAATGAACTCAACCGAATGATCGTCGCCTAGGCGGGCTTGCTGCCGCCGAAACAGTTCTAACAAACCACGTCTGACTAACTCGCCAAGAACTGAGTATGGGACGCTATGGCCCGTGAGTTCAAAATGACCGTGCTTCAGCAACTTATCAACGGACCGGGATATGTGGACGTCACTGCGGGGATCATCCAGATCGGTCAGCACCTGTTCAGACGTTCCCGCCTCAATCTTCATGTCGAGGCGTTGCTGTTCATCTTCGGGACCGTCACGTTCAAGTTTCTGTTGCCATTCTCGGTCTGTTCGCGCCACGTACTCTTGAACCAGCTTAATGGCTTGGTTTTTGGTAAGGGGCAAGGGACGCCCCTCTTCGGCGGCTTGAAAAATAGCGTCCCATTTCACGTCCTCACAGTTCCGGTAACGAACCGCCGCTTTGTGATTTGAGGTGTTGAGGCTATAGCGGATCAGGTGGTCCTTAGTTATGCGCTCGTCAATGACAAGGCCAACAAGGCTCTTTTTCAGACGACGGTTATAATGCCATCGTCCGTTTTTCCGGATCATGTGATGAGTGTCAGACACCTTTTGCATCCCCCATGTGTACCACTGATGTGTACCGCTAGGGAATGCTAAGGTGTTGTTCGGTATAGATGTTTATATATACCAGCCCCTTACGGGGAAAATGGTGGAGCCGGACGGGATCGAACCGACGACCTCTACAATGCCATTGGGCTATGGGAAAACAGAAATCTAGTTGAATCAATGCGTTGTTTGGGTGCTGTTGTGCCATTTTTCGAATAATAGTGATT
>Ga0209345_10004542_pt1 | contig 13356 bp, 7 predicted proteins | sample Cruoilmetagenom7_FD_187294 | JGI IMG/M metagenome (GOLD analysis project Ga0209345, IMG submission 187294) | Oil polluted marine microbial communities from Coal Oil Point, Santa Barbara, California, USA - Sample 7 (SPAdes) (version 2) | ecosystem: Environmental > Aquatic > Marine > Oil seeps ...
ATTTTAGATGAAAATCATGTGCCTCAAAGTAAAATATTTGAAGCAGTAACTAAAATTAAGGATAGCTTTGATGTTAGAAGAATTAAAATAGGTAAGCCTTATGTAATTCTTAATTCAAAGGATAGTCTTAATGCAGCTCAAGTGTTTATATATGAAAAAAATAGAGTGGATTATGCTGTAATTGATTTACGCGACAGTATATCTTCATTTAATAAAAAAAAGCCAGTAACTTTTGTTGAAAAATCTGCATCTGGTATCATAACCAGTTCACTTTCACAAACAATGGAAGATCAGCATTTAAGTCCGTATATGACAGACAGACTTGCAAATATATATGCTTGGACCATTGATTTTTTTAGACTTCAACCAGGAGATCGTTTTAAAGTAATTTATACTGAAAAGTTTATAAATGATACAATTTCAGCTGGATTAGACGATATTAAAGTTGCATATTTTGAACATAGAGGAAAACCATTATTGGCTTTTAATTATGTAGATGATTCGATTCACAACTCATCTGATTTTTTTGATGAGAATGCGAATAACTTACGTAGAGCATTTTTAAAAGCTCCAGTTAAGTTTAGTCGAATTTCTTCTCGTTATAATTTAAAAAGACGAATTAAATATTATGGTTATAAAGTTAGAGCGCATAGAGGAACAGATTTTGCTGCTCCATACGGAACTCCAATTTTAGCAACTGCAGATGGAACAGTAACTAAATCTGAACGCAGAGGAGGGAATGGTAATTATGTAAAAATTCGACATAATAGCACCTATGAAACTCAATATTTACATATGAAAAAGAGAAATGCAAAAGTGGGCGATTATGTAAGTCAAGGTGATGTAATTGGCTGGATTGGAACCACTGGTAATTCAGGTGGACCACATGTTTGTTATCGATTTTGGAAAAATGGCGAACAAGTGGATCCTTTTAGCCAAGATTTGCCGTCATCTAAACCTTTAGCTGATTCATTAAGACCCTCTTTTTTCAAATTTATTTCTCCTCTTAAGGAACAGTTAGATTGTATTTCATTTTAATTAGCTAAAGATAAGGCTGTTAATAAAGTTGTGATAACATATTATTATTATGTTAAATAACATTTATTTGAAATGTATTTTTGTATATAATCAAACTAATCTTTTTATTTTTGCAATAACAAAAACAACAATTTATGATGAAAAAAATTACTTTTTATTTAATGGTTTCTTTTTTATTTATGAGCGCAATCTCATTTGCTCAAGGAACCGTTACGGGAACAGTTTCTGATAGTGACCTTGGAGGTCCGTTAGCAGGAGCTAATATTATTGAACAAGGCACTACAAACGGTGCTATTGCTGATTTTGACGGAAATTTTACATTAAACGTTGAAGGTAACAGTGGATCTGTTGTAGTTTCTTACGTAGGGTATGAATCAACAACTATTTCTTTTACTATTTCTAATGGTACAGCAAATTTAGGTACAGTTTCTTTATCTGCTGATGCTAATGCTTTATCAGAAGTTGTAGTAATCGGAACTGGTGTAATTGATTTAGCTGGTGGTAGAGATACTCCAGTTGCAGTATCAACTATTTCAAGAATGGAAATTCAAGAAAAAGTAGTAGGGAATGTTGAAATAACACAAGCTCTAAAAAATACCCCTTCAGCTTACGTTTCTGGACAATCTGGATTTGGTGATTCTCAATTATTTTTAAGAGGTTTTGACCAAAGAAATATTGGGGTTCTATTAAACGGACAACCAGTTAATGGTATGGAAGATGGACGTGTATACTGGTCTAACTGGGCAGGTATTGCAGATATTGCAAGTGCTATTCAAGTACAAAGAGGTTTAGGAGCTTCAAAATTAGCAATTTCTTCTGTGGGAGGAACTACTAATATTGTAATGAAAGCTGCTGATAAAAAAGAAGGTGGTTATGTACGTTTCTTAGGAGCTAACGATAGTTATGCAAAAGGAACTGTTGCATATAATACTGGAGTAAGTGAAAAAGGATGGGCTTTTTCTGTATTATTAGATTACTGGCAAGCACATAGAAAATGGGCTAAAGGTACTTACGGTCAAGGACAAAACTATTTCTTTGCTGTAGGTTACAAGCCAAATGATAAGCATTCATTTAATTTCTTAGTAACAGGAGCACCTCAATTACACGGAAATAAATGGTCTCAATCTAGAGAAAGAATTGAAGCTGATCCAAAGTATAACCAACATTGGGGTTACACTTCTGATGGAATTGAGTCTGAAAGACAAAACTATTACCACAAGCCTGTAATGAACCTTAACTGGGATTGGAATCTTGGAGACAAAACTGAATTATCTACAGTAGCATATGCTTCTTGGGGTAGAGGTGGAGGAACAGGTCCAAGAGGAAATGGACGTGTAAGAACAGAAGATCCTGACGGTGACGGTCCTTTAGGAGGTCAGTTAGATTACCCTGGTATTGAAGCAAACAATGCTTTAGTAGGAGTAGGTGGTGATTACGGTGCTGAGTTTGGAGCTGGATATATTAGAAGAGCTTCTGTTAATAATCACCAATGGTACGGGTTAATTTCTAACTTAAACCATGAAATAAATGATAATCTTTCATTTAACGTAGGTGGTGACATTAGATTATATACTGGTGATCACTTTAGACAAGTTGCAGACTTTTACGGTTTAGATGGTTGGTCTAATGACAGACCAGATGGTGCTGTAGTAACAAACAACTACGATGCTAACCCTTGGGCTTCTGTATTTGATTTTGCTGAAGAAGGTGATAGAATTGACTATGATTTCTCTGAAGATATTAATTACTTAGGAGGTTTTGGTCAATTAGAATATAGTAATGGTAAGTTTTCTTCATTCGTTCAAGGATCTTATTCTACTCAATCTTACGAAAGAGAAGATAGATTTGAAACTGATATAAATGGAAACCAAGTAACTAAAACTTCTGATAAAGTAAGTAAAGAAGGTTATAATATTAAAGGTGGTATGTCTTATACTATTGGAGATATTCATAAAGTATTTATTAATGCTGGATATTACTCAAGACAACCATTTTTAGATAATGTATTTAGTCCTGATAATAATGTTGATTTAATTAGTCCTGAAGTGGATAATGAACTTATCAGAAGTGTTGAGGCTGGTTACCATGTAAAAACTGGTGATTTTAAAATTAACATTAATGCATATGTAACTGACTGGGCTAATAGAACTGATGCAAATACTGGTGAAGCTGACCCTGATGGAGTTGCTGATTCAGGTGATGAGTTTGATATTACATTCTTACAAAGAGGAATTCGTCAGTATCATTCTGGTGCTGAATTTGATATTGCTTGGAAAGCTAGTTCTTGGTTAACAGTTAAGAGTTTTATCTCTGGAGGAAGTTATATCTATAAAGGTACTTCAAGTGTAGAAACTTATAATGCAGATACTCAAGAGTTACTTGATAGACAAGACGGTGTAAACAGAAATGGAGTAAAAGTTTCTTCTGCTCCTCAATTTACTACAGGTCTTAGTTTAAGAGCAAGTATTGTTGAAGGTTTAAGTGTTGATGGTAACATCAATTATAGAGCAGGTCATTATGAGTTTACTGATGAATTTACATCAATTGCTGATTATGTGCCAGCTGAATTAAATCCTTATTCTACAACAGATTTAGGTTTAACTTATAAATTCGATTTAGGAAGTAACCCATTAACTTTTAGAGCAAATGTTTACAATGTATTTGATTATATTGGAATATCTAACTCTGATAGATTCGGATACTTTACTGAAAATGGAGCTACATATAACGCAAGTTTAAAATATAGCTTCTAATTTTTTAGAAAATAATAATTTTAAAAACGCCTTGAGAAATCAAGGCGTTTTTTTAGTTTAATATCCATATATTTGAAACAAATTAATCACTAAAATTATGTACACTACTCTTCAGTTAATTCACTCTTATTGGGCATATTTAACCCTTTTAATAATTATCCTTGCTACCATAAATGGACTTCTTGGCTTATTTTCAAATAGAAATTTTGGAGCTAAAGACTTAAGAATCTCTCTTTTTGCTTTAATTGTAACTCATTTACAAGTTGTATTAGGACTTGTTTTATTTTTTGTATCACCTAGTGGTTTACAAGCAATCAGTAATAATGGAATGGGAGAAGTAATGAAAAACTCATTACAGAGATTGTTTGTTGTAGAGCATCCTTTAATTATGCTTATCGCCGTAATTTTAATTACTATTGGTTTTTCTAAACATAAAAAGAAAGAAGAATCAAAAAGTAAATTTAAAACAATAGCAATATTTTATACTATAGCCCTAGTGCTGATATTAACAAGAATTCCTTGGTCTCAATGGTTTTAGGATAAATCAACTATAATAAAAAAAAGCTTCTGAAATTTCAGAAGCTTTTTTTATTTACTGTTTTTCTTTTATAAGATATAGGTAGACGGGAAAATGATCACTATATCCGCCAGTAAAGCTTCCGTTACTAAAACTTCTATAAGGGTACCCTTTATATCTTCCTCTTGGGTTTGCTAAATACGATTTATCATAAATGCCAGCTTTATAAAAACGGTATGAAGAAAAATCTTTTTTAAGTAATTCAGTAGAAAGAATCATTTGGTCAAATAAATTCCATCCATCCCTCCATGCCAAAGTTCCTAAGCCCTTTTTATGCATTTTCTCCATAGGATTATATAATTCTTTTATTTTAATGTCTTCTCTATCTTTTTTAGCTTTTAAAAAGTCTTTAATACTAGTATTAGCTGGGTCATCATTAAAATCGCCCATAGTGATAATTTTCGCATAAGGATCGTCACTATATAATGAGTCAATAATTTGACGGTTTAATTTTGCAGCCTTAATTCTTTTAGGTCTACTTCTTTCTTCACCACCACTTCTAGAAGGCCAGTGATTCACAATAAAGTGAATTTTCTCTCCATCTAACATTCCACTAACCAATAACTGATCTCTAGTAAAGATTCGTTTTGTAGCATCATTATTATCGTAAATGATAAGTTCATGTGCTTTATAGTTAGTAGGAGTGAACAATTTTTTCTGATATAATAAAGCAACATCGATTCCTCTTCTGTCAGGAGAATCAAATTGAATAATACCGTAATCTTTAGAAAGTAAAGGCTCTTGATTCACTAAATCTTCTAAAACTCTTCTATTTTCAATTTCACAAACACCAATAATTGCAGGAGTAGTTCCAGTAATATCTTTTCCTACTTCAGATAATACTTGTGCCATGTTTTTAAGTTTGGCATTGTAAATTTCTTCAGTCCAATGATCTTTGCCATCAGGCGTTCTGTCATCATCAAATGTAATTGGATCATCTTCAAAGTCGAATAAGTTTTCAACATTATAAAAGGCAACAGTATTGACTTTAAAGGATTTTTTTTGTTGTGCAACAGCTACTGTTATTGAACAAATAAAAAGTACAAATAATAGAGATTTAATTTTCATTTATATTTCTGTATTAAGTTTATGTAAAGTTCTTTACAAAAGATACGCCAAAAGTAAGTAATTCATTTAAAAAACGTAATTTTGCAAGCGATTTATAACAATTAATTAATTTTCAGAATGAAACAATTCTTTTTTACTTTATGTTTAGTCGTTATGTGCAGTTTTACTATGCATGCACAAGATGCTAATGTAAAGGGTAGAGTGGTTGACACCAATTCGAGTGAAGCCATTCAGGATGTAGAAGTTCGTATCCAATCTAGTGCTTTTAGTTCAATTACTGATGCGCAAGGGATGTTTTCTATTACTGGTACTGGTCTTCCTCAGGGAGAACAAGTGCTTTTAGTAAGTAAACAAGGATATTTAGCTCAACGTATTCCTATTACGATTCAAAATGGGAAATCCATTAATCTTGATCCAATATTATTTGAGATTGATTTAACTGATGTAGAAGCTCAAATAGGTATCATTAGTCTTTCAGACAATGAATTAGACCAAGATGAGGGTACATCATTTAATATTTCAGGTTTATTACAAGCATCCAAGGATGTTTTTTTAAATGCTGCTGCTTACGACTTTAGTGCAACATTCTTTAGACCTCGTGGTTTAGATAATGCAAACGGTAAAGTTTTAATCAATGGATTAGAAATGAACAAACAATTTAATGGAAGACCTCAATGGGCAAACTGGGGAGGTATTAATGATGTTCAGAGAAACCGTGAATTTACAATGGGTCTTAAAGCTAATGATTATACTTTTGGAGACATTGCAGGAACAACCAACATGGTGATGAGAGCTTCTCAATATCGTAAAGGAGGAAGAGTTTCATTTGCAACTGCAAACAAGAGTTACCAAGGTCGTGTAATGGGATCTTACCATAGTGGTCTTAATAAAGATGGCTGGGCTTATTCAGTATTAGCTGCAAGACGTTTTGGAGAAGAAGGTTATATCGACGGAACTTCATATAATGCTAATTCATTCTTTGGTTCTGTAGAGAAAAAAATTAATGAGAATCACAGTGTAAACCTTATGGGAATTTATACTCCTAATAGAAGAGGAAAATCTACTGCTATTACAGATGAAGTATATAAGCTTAAAGGAAGAAAATACAATCCAAATTGGGGTTATCAAGGTGGTGAAAAGAGAAATAGTAGAATTAAAGAAGTGGTTGAACCTATCGTTATGTTGAATCACTACTGGAAGATTTCAGAAAAATCAAACTTAAACACCAATATTGGATACCAATTTGGTAAAGTAGGTAACTCTAGATTAGATTACGGTGGGCAAAGAAATCCAGCTGGAAATTACTATCAAAGACTTCCAAGTTACTTATTGCGTCATGAAAACTTAACTTCTCATGACTATCAATTAGCTTATGAAGCTGAGCAAGAGTTCATAAAAGATGGACAATTAGATTGGGAATTACTATATAGAGGAAATGCAAATACAAGCGATGGATATTCTGCTTATGTTCTTCAAGAAGATAGAAATGATGACAATCAACTTTCTTTAAACTCAATTTTTAATACAGTATTAAATGATAATATCTCACTTAATGCTGCTGTTAATTATAAAAGCTTAAAAAGCGAAAACTTTGCTGAAGTAATCGATCTTTTAGGTGGAACAGGATATCTTGATTTTGATCGTTTTGGAAGCGGTGATGAAAATGGCGATGGTATTGATGAATCACAAAGTGATTTATTAAATCCAGGTAGAATAGTAAAAGAAGGAGACCGTTATAAATATAATTATGAATTGAATGCAAATGTAATTTCAGGATTTGCTCAAGGTCAATTTAAATATAATGAAGTAGATTTTTATCTTGCTGCTAGTGTTGAAAAAACAAAATACCAAAGAACAGGACTTTATCAAAATGGATATTTTCATGAACAAGGTCGTTCTCTAGGAGATAGTGATGAATTAGATTTCACTGGTTTTGGTCTTAAAGGTGGATTAACATATAAAGTTACAGGACGTCATTTAATCGATATAAATGGAGGTTATTTAACGAAAGCACCAACGCTAAGAAATTCTTTTGCAAATGCAAGACAAAACAATGATTTAGTTGAAGGTATTACTGAAGAATCTGTAAAATCACTAGATGTAAGTTATATCTTCAGATCTCCAATTGTTAAAGCTAGATTAACGGGTTATTATGCAGGTTTTGAAGATGCTACAGATATAGGATTCTTTTTTACACAAAATGCCTTAGGTGGTGATGATAATACTGCATTTGTACAAGAAATTGTAACAGGAATCAGTAAAAGAAATGTTGGGATTGAATTAGGTATTGAAGCACAAGTGTTACCTACTTTTAAAATTAAAGCAGCTGCAACTATTGGTCAAAATGTGTATACAAATAATCCAAACCTATATCTGTCAGGAGATGATTTTGATAGAAATTTAGGACCAGAAGATAAAATTACAGATGGTAACGATATTCCAACTCAAGGAATAAGAGAAGTTGCTCTTGATAATTATCATGTTGCTGGTGGACCAGAAAGAGCATACCAATTAGGGTTTGAATATAGAGATCCAAACTTTTGGTGGGTAGGTGTTACTACTAACTATTTTTCAGATGCTTATGTTGATGTAAGTAACTTAAGAAGAACAACCGATTTTAATACTGAATACACTTATCAAAATGGTGAAGGAGATTATGTTAATGTTCCTTACAACGATTACGATGATAATGTAGCTAGAGGTTTATTAAAACAAGAAGAATTAGATGATTATTTCCTAGTAAATATTGTAGGAGGTAAGTCTTGGAAAGTGAAGGATTATTATGTTGGCTTCTTTGCCTCAATTAATAATGTGCTTGATCAAAAATACAAAACAGGAGGATTCGAAGATTCTCGCCGTGCTAGTTATAGACAACAAGTAGAAGAGCAAGGACGTGAAACTCCAATTTTTGGAAATCGTTATTTCTTTGGTAGTGGGACGACCTATTACCTAAACCTTTATGTAAGATTTTAATTAATTGAATAAAAAATATATACAAATGAAAACTATAAATTTATATAAACTAGTCATTCTGTTTTTTGCAGCTACCTTGATTACATCTTGTGTAAAAGATGATGATTATGACACACCAAATATTGAAGTTGTTGAACCAATTCTTGATAGCCCAGTAATATCTGTTAACAGTCTTGCTAGTGCTTGGGAACAAGAACAAGGAAATGTTACTTTTGAAACGAAACAATACCTAGAAGGGTATGTAATATCAAATGATGAATTTGGAAATTTCTTTGAAGAAATTATCATCCAAGATAATATAGAAAACCCAACAGTAGGGGTAAGAATCTTAATTGATGAAAGCCCTTTATTTACAAGATTTGAATTAGGAAGAAAAATATATGTAAACCTTAAAGATTTAACAGTTGGTATCTCAAATGGTGTATTAACTCTTGGAGTTGGTGGAGGTACTTATATTGAAGCTGTACCTGCTTCTAGATTAGAAGATAATCCTGATTTATTAGGCGAAGACAGATTAGTTCTAAGATCTTCAGAGGTTGGAACAATGGTTCCTTTAGAAATTAACATGAGTGATTTACCATCTCTTCCAAATGATGAAAGTGCATTTAGATTAACAAATAGATTGGTTAAAATAAACAATGTACAATTTAACAGAAATGATGTTTTAATTGAAGAACCATTAACATATGCAGGTGAATTCTCTGATGAGTTTGACGGTGAGCGTATTTTAGAAAGTTGTGATAGTGGTTCTACAATAATCTTTAGTACTAGTACATTTGCTGATTTTAAATCAGCTAATATGGCTAGTGGAAGAGGAAGTGTTACAGGAATCTTAACTAAAAATTTCTTTGGAGACACTTTTAACTTTGTTGTAAATGACATCAATGGTGTTAATTTAGACAATGAAGATCGTTGTGATCCAGATTTCTTTTCATGTACAACTCCAAGTGGAGGTGGAGCTACTTTTTTTGAAGATGATTTCGAATCTTATGGAGATTTTAGTGATGCAGAATCAGCAGGTTGGACAAACGTAAATGTAAGTGGTGGAAACACTGAATGGGAACTAGGAAACTTTAGTAATAGTAATTATGCTCAAATTTCTGGATTTACCTCAGGAGAAGATGAAATTAACGTATGGTTAGTTTCTCCATCTATCGATATGGATAACACAGAAGAAGAAGAATTACTTTTTGATGTACAATCAAACTATGATAATGGTAATATCTTAACGGTATTATTTTCTTCAGACTTTTCAGGAGATGTTACTTCAGCAACATGGCAATCATTAGATGCAGCTATCCCTAATGGACCTTCTGGAGGTTTTGGTGATTTTGAAACAGTTGGGCCTATCAATATTTCATGTTTAGACGGAACAATTCATATTGCTTTCTTATATGAAGGATCAGACCCAAGTGCTACTACAAGATATCACGTAGATAACTTTACAGTTACTGGAAACTAATATCCTTAAATAGTTTATAAAAAAAGCTGTGATAAAATCACAGCTTTTTTTATTTTCTAAATGTTCCAATTAGTTTAATTCTAGTTTAATTTAAACTTTTGTATTTTTAAATCGAATAATAACTTTCCTTTAAACCTGAAAAATAAGCTCATGAAACGCTATAGAAATATACTTTCCTTACTCTTAATAATTGGATTAATTTATTATAGCTTTTATAGTTTAATGCCTCAAGTAAATTTATCTTCTTCTATTCCAGAAGATCAATTTTCACTAGAACGAGCATTAATTCCTTTAAAAGAAATTTCAAAAAAACCTCACTATCATGGATCTACAGAACATAAGAGGGTAAGAGATTTTTTAGAAAATGAACTAAAGGGCTTAGGTTTTGAAACACAAATTCAAGAAGGATTTGTTTTTGATTCATCTTCTAAAGGCTTAGACCGTCCAAAAAATATCGTTGCCAAATTAAAAGGTTCACAAAACACAAAATCATTGATTTTGCTGTCGCATTACGATAGTGCTTTAATACCATCTTTTGGAGCAAGTGATGCGGGTAGTGGAGTTGTAACAATTCTTGAAAGTTTAAGAGCATATCTAGCTAAAAGAACAAAGCCTAAAAACGACATAGTAGTTGTTTTTAGCGACGCTGAAGAAATTGGTTTAGATGGAGCTCATTTATTTGTTTCAGAACATCCCTGGGCAAAAGAAGCAGGTTTAGTGTTAAATTTTGAAGCTCGAGGAAGTGGTGGTCCAAGTAATATGATTCTTGAAAACAATGGCGGAAATGCAAATCTAGTCAAGGCTTTTGTAGAAGCTAATCCAGAGTATCCAGTTGCTTCATCATTAATGTATAGTATTTATAAGATGCTTCCTAATGATACAGATTCTACTGTTTTTAGAGAAATTGGAGATATAGACAGTTACTTTTTTGCTTTTATTGATGATCATTTCGATTACCATACTGCTAATGATACTTTTGAAAATTTAGATAGAAATACCCTTGCTCATCAAGGAAGTTATTTATTACCCTTAGTGCATTATTTTGCTGAAAATGATTTGTCAAAATTAAAAGCTGAAGAGGATTATGTGTATGTAAATTTTCCATTTATAAAAATGATAAGCTATCCATTTTCATGGGTGATACCTATGTTAGTTTTAGCTGTAATACTATTAATTGTTCTTATTTTCTTCGGAATAAATAAAGGAAAACTATCTTTTAAAAATATAGGAATTGGGTTTCTGCCATTTTTAGTTTCGTTGATTCTAGGTGGAGTCATAGGCTTTTTTGGATGGAACACATTATTATATTTTTATCCTCAATATCAAGAAATACAACACGGATTTACCTATAACGGCCATACTTATATTGTGTTTTTTGTATTTCTAACACTAGGAATACTTTTTAGAGCATATCACGTTTTTTCAAAAAAAACTATTGGAACAAATATTTTAATAGCACCCTTAGTATTTTGGATAATAATTAATTGTGTGGTTGCTATATACTTAAAAGGAGCAGGTTATTTTATAATCCCAGTTTTCTTTGCATTGATATCATTATGGATAAGTATTAAACAAGAGCATCCTAATAAATTTTTAATGCTACTATTAGCGATTCCAGCGATATTTCTATTTGCACCATTGATTCAGTTTTTCCCAGTTGGTTTAGGATTAAAAATGATTGTATTAAGTAGTGTGTTTACCGTTTTATTGTTTGGCTTATTACTTTCAGTTACTCGATTTTATAAAATGAAGAAAACGCTTTCTTACTTAAGTTTTATACTTGCAGCATTGTTTTTTATTAGCGCCCATACTAAAAGTGATTTTTCAGAAGAAAGACAAAAACCTAATAGCTTATTGTATTATCAAGATGCAAATAGTCAGGAAGCTTTTTGGTTAACTTACGATAATGCGTTAGATGACTGGACCAAAGGATACTTAGGAGAAACACCTGAAAAAGCTTCAATGTATAACATTAACACAGAAAAAAGTAAATACAATACTGGATATAGTTTTGTTTCAGAAGCTCCAAAAAAAGAAATACCTCTATTTGAAACTATATTAAATGATGATACTATTATCGATTCAATTCGAGAAGTTAGGTTTACAATAAAAGCCAAGCGAAATATCAATCAGATATCATTATATGCAGACACCTCTTTAACATTTCAGTCTTTAGCTTTTAATGGTAAGAATGTTCCAAAAGATAGTTCCGGTTATGTATTCAGTAATAGAAAAGATGAAAAACTATTGCGCTATTATGTTGCAGATGGTGATTCGTTAGAAGTAAGGTATAGTATTGAAAAAGAGATTCCAGTTTCATTTACCGTTTTAGAATACTCATTCGATCTTTTAGAGAACAATCAGTTTACAATAAATAAAAGACCAAAACATACAATGCCAAAACCTTTTGTAATTACTGATGCTATAGTGATTAAAAATACCATAGATATAAATTCATTAACTAGAAGTAAGAAAGATTCATTAAAACCTCAAACAATTGAGTAAAACAATAGCGATTGCAGGAATGGGATGGTTGGGGCAGAGTTTGGCGCAACGTTTACATTTATTAGGATATAAAGTTAAGGGTTCGGTGACAAGTTTAGCAAAAGCTGAAATACTTCAGAAAAGCGGATTTGAAGCTTATCCTATAGAAATTTCAGAGACAGGAATTAAAGGGCCAGTGAAAGTGTTTTTAAAGGAAGTGGATTTTTTAATTACCATGATTCCTCCTGGTTTACGAAGAAATACTGGCGCAGACTTTGTTTTAAAAATGACACATTTCCTCGAACAAATTGAATTGTCTGCTACTAAAAAGGTGGTTCTTATTAGCAGTACTTCAGTTTATGCTGATGATCAAGGAATCGTTACTGAAAAAATAAATCCTAAACCAGATTCTCAATCTGGAAAACAATTATTACAAGTTGAACAATTATTTGCAAATAAGACAGCGTTTGAAACGGCTATAGTTCGATTTGGAGGGTTGTACGGAGGAAGTAGACAGCCAATAAGGTATTTGGCTGGAAGAAAAGAATTAAATGGAGGAAATGCTCCTGTTAACTTAATTCATCGTAATGATTGTATTGGGATATTGATCGAGATTATTAAACAAGATGCAGTAGGTTTTATTTTTAATGCTGTAAACCCTAAGCATCCTAAAAAGAAAGAGTACTATTTTAAAAAAGCGATTGATTTAAAATTAGATCCACCCACTTTTTCAGAAGAAGGTGATGAAGAAATTTATAAAACTATTAATTCGGTTAATTTAACAGAACAGTTAAATTATTCTTTTAAAGAGACTTTAGAATAATTTATTTTTTTTGATCCTCCAATTCAAGTTGGTAAATAGAATCTAAAAACTTTTTCTGTTTTTCTAATTCTTTTTTCTCGTCTTCTTTACGTTGTAAATCAATGTCATCTTTTAAGAATTTCTCATTTATTTGAATGATAAAATTCTTCATCGATACATTTACTTCGTTAATATACTT
>Ga0209345_10004543_pt1 | contig 13352 bp, 8 predicted proteins | sample Cruoilmetagenom7_FD_187294 | JGI IMG/M metagenome (GOLD analysis project Ga0209345, IMG submission 187294) | Oil polluted marine microbial communities from Coal Oil Point, Santa Barbara, California, USA - Sample 7 (SPAdes) (version 2) | ecosystem: Environmental > Aquatic > Marine > Oil seeps ...
CAGGCACTCCTTCTACAGTACCGGGAATCTTTATCATTATATTAGGCATATTCAAAGCAAGAGACGTCCTCTTTGCTTCTTCGGCAGTCTTTTCCGTATCGTAAGCATGATGAGGCGCAATCTCTATACTGACGTATCCATCCTTCCCATCCGTTGAATCATAGACTTCTTTGAAACACTCTGCTGCATCAATAATGTCTTTGAAAACAAGTGCTTCATAAGTTTCAAATGTACTCAGCTTCTCAAGTTTAAGTTTGTTGAGCTGGTCCGCATATGAAGAAGAGGAAGTAAATGCTTTATGGAATATAGTAGGATTTGAAGTAAGCCCCAGGACTCCCTTGTCCACCAGCTCCTTGAGTCCACCCGAGGAAAGAAGCTCCCTTGTGATATTATCATACCACGGAGACTGCCCTGTTTGTTTGAGTTGACGCAGTGTATTCATTTGAGATCGGCGTCATCTTAGCACAGTGATCAGAAAAAAGCCAGCAGAAAATTTGAAGCGTGTATTTGGTTGCTTTTCTGAGCAGTCTTTGCTATAAAAGGTATGTTTATATGGAACGTAATAGATAGTCGCGTATATTCTGCAGGGGCTTGATGAACCAGGCCACTACAAATACTAAACGAGGAGGATTGAGTATGACAATCATGCCGTGTAGAAAGAAATGGAAAGGGACGATGACTGACAGGGAACGTTTTAACAACCAGATGCACTACAAACCTTTTGACCGGTGTTTCAATATGGAGTTTGGCTACTGGGAAGAGAACTTCGCTCTGTGGGAAGAATTCGTAAGAAATAATATAAAGACAAATGAGGACGCCGACATGTTTTTTAATTTTGACAGGATAGCATGTGTCGGAGGGCCCTGGATGTGTCCAGCTTTTGAGGAAAAGGTAGTCTCAGAAACCAAGGATAAAAAGATAATAATAAATGCTGACGGGCTTACGGCTGAAGTGCCCAAGGACAGTCATGGAACCATCCCTCACTATATAAAATCCTCAATCACCACACCCGATGACTGGAAAAAGTGTAAGGAAGAACATTTCTCACTTGACCATCCCGGAAGGAAGGTCGACATTGAAACAATGAAACGAGAACATCCTCCCGAAAGAACCTACCCTCTCGGTGTAAGCTGCGGGTCAATGATAGGCAAAGTGCGGGACCTTCTGACGGTTGAAGGACTTGCCTATGCTATGTATGACTATCCTGATATGGTAGAAGATATGGTCGAAACAAGTTGTCGGGTTGAGGAATACTATCTTGACCAGGTTCTCGAGCAGATTGATTTTGATTATGCAGGCGGGTGGGAAGATATCTGCTTCAAAAATGGACCTCTTGTATCTGTCAACTTTTTCAATAATGTTGTTGTGCCGCGATATAAACGCATACACAATAAACTCAAAACACACGGTATCGATGTCTGGTACACCGACTGCGATGGCGACGTCCGCCCTATAATGAAAGGGCTCATGGAAGGGGGAATAAATTGCCTTCTCCCTTTTGAAGTTAATGGCTGCGCACACCCAGGCGAACTACTCGATGAATACGGCAAAGAGCTAAGAATCATGGGTGGGTTTGACAAAATGGAGATGGCAAAAGGACCTGAAGCTATTAAAGCTTACATGGAAACACTCATCCCGCTCGTTGAACGCGGCGGCTACATACCGTTCTGCGACCACCGCTGTCCTCCAAACGTAAAATACGAAGATTACATCTACTACCTGGATTTGAAAGAAGAAATGTTCGGTATAAAATAATATAACAACATCTCCACCATGGACAAATCATACATTCTCCTTGCATTGATGGCGTCTGTCTTCTCGACCATATCATTCCTATGCACCAAACACCTGTTGAAAAACTATTTTACAAACCATCTGGTATTCCTGTTTTACTTCAATCTTGTAATGGCCGTAATATCTCCTGTAGTATGGCTATTCACAGGAAAACCCGGCTTCCCGTTAACGGTGATTGTTCCCTTATCAACGGCATCCGTCCTTGCATTTACGGGATGGGTATGTATGTACACAGCCTTTGCAAAAAGCGACCTATCCTTCGCTGCTCCCTTGCTCAATCTCAAGGTTGTCTTTACGGCACTGCTCTCGTTCCTTGTACTCAGAGAACTGCATGGGTTCGCAATATATCTCAGTGTAATCCTTTCGGTAATAGGGGTAACTCTTCTATCCAGGGAAAACGGTATTAACCGAATCCGCACAGCTTCAGTTATCCCGCCGCTCATCCTCATTCTGCTGGCTGTTGTTTGTTACTCGTTTGCCGACGTGATGATAAAAAAGTGCCTGGACTCGCTTAACATCTGGAGCTTTGCTCCGTGGTATTTTGGAATCGTGGCTTTTCTTTCGCTAATTCTTCTTCCCTTTATTCCCGTTAAAGCTGAAATGAAAACAGGTTTTAAACCTGCTTCTATACTTGTTTTTTCAGCGGCACTAAACCTGGCTGCAATACTCACCCTTTTTCTGTCTTTCCAGGAAGGGAATAATATAACAATCCCGAATATAATCATATCTCTGAGAGGAATATTTGTGATCTTATCTCTCCTTCTGCTTTCGCGGCTCGGTGTTGTCAGCATAGAGTCGCATACAAGAAAGGTTTACATGTACAGGCTTACAGGAGCGGTGTGTCTTACTATCGCAGTATTTTTCATTATGATTTCATAATGCGCACAAACCCTGAAAAATATGACGTTATTGTGGTCGGCGGGGGGCATGCCGGCTGCGAAGCATCGCTTGCATCCGCCCGTTCCGGAATGAATACCCTCCTGCTTACAATGAACCTCGATACAATCGGTTTCATGTCGTGTAATCCTGCAATCGGCGGCATTGCAAAAGGGCAGCTCGTAAAGGAAACAGATGCTCTCGGCGGAGAGATGGGAAAAGCAATTGATGCAGCAGCCATACAATTCCGCATGCTGAATACAAGTATGGGGACTGCTGTCCATTCATCAAGAGCACAGGCAGACAAACAAACATACCGTATATACATGAAGGGAGTTCTGGAAAAGCAAAAGAGGCTGGACATCAAACAAGCTTTTGTAGAAGAAATCATCTGCAGGGATAACACCGCAGAAGGGGTTAAAACAAACATCGGAGAAACATTCACCGGCAAAGCAGTTATAATCTGTCCCGGGACTTTTCTGAACGGTCTTATTCATATAGGCTTGACACATTTCCCCGGAGGAAGAATCGGCGAGATAGCGTCCGAAAAACTCCCGGGAAACCTCGCCGGAACCGGGTTCAAACTCGCCAGGTTCAAGACAGGGACCTGTCCCCGTCTCGACGGAAAGACTATAGATTTCGATAAACTTACAATCCAGGAAGGAGATGAAAACCCGACCCCTTTTTCATTCTCTCATCATAAATGGAGACGAAAACAGGTCCCGTGTTTCATAGCGCTCACCAACCCCGGGACACATAAAATAATAACGGATAACCTTGACCGCTCACCGCTTTACAGCGGGATCATAAAGGGAACAGGCGTAAGATACTGTCCTTCCATAGAAGACAAAGTAATGAAATTTTCGCATAGAGACAGCCACCAAATATTTCTTGAACCTGAAGGGCTGAACACAAAAGAATTTTATCCGAACGGTTTGGCTACAAGTCTTCCAATAGACGTCCAGCTTAAAATGATCCACAGCATTGCAGGGCTTGAGAACGCCAAAATAATGAGACCGGGGTATGGGATTGAACATGACTACGTTGACCCGACACAACTGAAACCGACTCTCGAGACAAAGCTCGTGAAGAACCTGTATCTTGCAGGGCAGATTAACGGAACGACAGGATATGAAGAAGCTGCTGCTCAGGGTCTGATGGCCGGGATTAACGCATCACTCCGAATCAGAGGTGAAAAACCTCTCATCCTTGACCGCTCAACTGCTTACATAGGGGTTCTCATCGATGACCTCGTTACAAAAGGAACGGATGAACCTTATCGGATGTTCACATCCCGCGCCGAATACAGGTTGCTGCTGCGGGAGGATAATGCGGATTTGAGGCTCAGCAAGACAGGATATGAGATAGGTCTTCTGAAGAAACGAACTTACGGAAGAGTCAAAGCTATCCAAAAAGCCGTAACTTCAGAGCTGGCAAGGTTAGAAAAAACCAGCCTGACCCCGAATACAGCTGTTAATGGAAAATTGAAAGCGATAGGAACGCAGCCAATCAGGAAAGTTGTGACTTTGAGAAACCTGTTGTCTCGTCCCGAAATCCACTATTCTGACCTGTCACACTTCGATAAGATAATTGAAAGCACTCCTCCGGACATTGCAAAACAGGTGGAAATCCAGGTGAAATACCGTGGTTACATTGAAATACAGGAGAAAGAAGTAAGGAAATTCAGGAAGATAGAACAAATCACTATACCATCTGATTATGATTATGACAGGGTGGAATCTCTTTCATTGGAAGTGAGGGAAAAACTTTCCAGGATACACCCTCTTTCACTGGGACAGGCTTCAAGAATACCCGGGATAACACCGGCAGCCATCTCTATACTTATGATTTATCTTAAAAAGGGGACAAAAAAGCCTCATAAATGAGGCAACTACATAAAACCGCTCCGGGTTCAATGAATTGAACCCCTACGTGCAGGGGACCTGTAGTTGCTCGATTCCTGCTCATGTCAGAAACAGGTTTATCGAGCTAATTGACAAAACGACGCCCGGCAGTTCTATATCCACTCCTAAACATCAAGATTCTTGACTTCCTGGGCATAAGTCTGGATAAACTCCCGCCGCGGTTCAACTTTGTTCCCCATAAGGATCGTAAAAATCCTGTCTGCCTCAACCGTATCTTCCAGCGTTACCTGCAGCACTGTCCTTCTCTCAGGATCCATAGTCGTTTCCCACAACTGCTCAGGATTCATTTCGCCAAGTCCTTTGTACCGCTGAACGTCTATCCCCCTCCTGCCAAGCTCCCTGACCTTGGACAAAATCTCCGCAGCTGAGTTGAGCATGTGTTCCTGCCCGTCTTCTTCAATCTTATAAACAGGCTTTTCGCTTTTGACAATTTCTCCGCTTTGTATCCCACAGCCTGCAAGTTTCTTGATAAGTTCCGCAACCTCCCTTGACTCGGCAAATTCAGTAACCTCAACTTCTGTTTCTTCCTTATTTTCCATGGCATTAGTAAACTGTTTATCCGTGTACAGATATTCTTCCTCCATACCTGTCCTGATACGGTATAACGGCAGTTTACCTGTCTTCCCATCCTGCAGCTTCAGGTAATTATTAAAACTAACATCTTTTCTTTTCAAGACTGCCGATATCTTCTCAAACGCAAGAAGAATTTCGACAACATCCTTGAACTTGTTCTGGGGAAACACATGCTTCCCCTTCAACCTGACAAGATTAGCCTCATTCATCCCCAATCCTACAATATATTCTTCAAACTCCTCATCACTTTCAATGTATTGTTCACGTTTCCCTTTCTTTATCTTATATAGCGGGGGTTGTGCAATGAAAACGTGCCCGTTCTGAACAAGAGGAAGCATCTGACGATAGAAAAATGTGAGAAGCAGAGTCCGTATATGAGCCCCGTCAACATCAGCATCAGTCATTATGATAACTTTACCATAACGAAGTTTGGTAACATCGAAATCTTCTTCACCAATCCCGGCACCAAGAGCGGAGATTAGCGTCCGGATCTCCGCATTGTTAAGAATCTTATCAAGACGTGCTTTCTGAACATTCAAAATCTTGCCTTTAATAGGCAGGATTGCCTGGAATCTCCTGTCCCTCCCCTGCTTCGCCGAACCACCTGCCGAGTCTCCCTCCACTATATATATTTCCGACAAATTCCTGTCCTTCTCCGAACAATCCGCAAGTTTCCCCGGGAGCGAACTTGAATCAAGAGCTCCTTTCCTTCTTGTCAGGTCCCTTGCTTTACGCGCTGCATCCCTTGCTCTTGCCGCAACAACAGCTTTGTCAATGATTCTCCTCGCAACCGAGGGATTTTCCTCAAGATACATCCCAAGCCCTTCATTGACAATAGATTCAACAATCCCTCTGATTTCACTATTCCCCAGCTTTGTTTTTGTCTGTCCTTCAAATTGCGGGTCCGGTAATTTAACACTTATAACCGCAGATAACCCTTCACGAATATCTTCACCGGAAAGCGCTTTGTCCGCTTCCTTCAGCAAACCATGACTCCGCGCATAATCATTTGCCGTCCTTGTGAGAGCAGCTCTGAACCCGCTGACATGCGTTCCTCCCTCAATATTGTTTATGTTATTCGCAAACGCAAAAACATTTTCTGCGTAGCTGTCACTGTACTGCAGCGATAGTTCAACAATTATCCTGTCTTTCTCTTTCATAAAGTATATCGGAGGTTTGTGCAGAACATCTTTGTTATCATTAAGATGTTCCACAAAGGAACTGATGCCTCCTTCATAACAGAACTCATGTTTCTTGTCCGTATTCTCGTCTTTAATAGTTATTCGTGTACCTCCGTTCAGGAAAGCAAGTTCGCGAAGCCTGTTGGATAAGATATCAAAACTGAACTTAATTTCCTCGAAAATTTTCCCATCCGGTCTGAAAGTTATTCGTGTGCCGCGTTTTTTTGTCTTGCCTATGACCTCAAGCGGAGATACGGGTTTCCCTCCCTTGTACTCCTGATAATAAGCCTTGTTTTCTCTCATCACCTCAACTTCAAACCATTCGGAAAGCGCATTGACAACAGATACGCCCACTCCATGCAGCCCGCCGGCAACTTTGTAACTTTGGTGGTCAAACTTGCCGCCTGCATGTAATTTCGTAAGGACCACTTCCAGCGCAGGTTTCTTCTCAGTCTTATGGAGATCGACAGGAATTCCCCTCCCGTCATCAACAACAGTTACACTGTTGTCAACATGCACCTCTACATTGATATTCTTACACCCTCCCGCCGAAATCTCATCAACACTGTTATCCACTACTTCGTAGACAAGCTGATGAAGACCTCTGGTTCCGGTATCTCCGATATACATACTCGGTCTTTTTCTTACAGCTTCAAGCCCTTCAAGAACTTTTATCGTAGTAGCATCATACTTATCTTTTTTAGCTGCCATAGCTCATTCCTTTTTCTGAATTCCGACTACCGTATTTTCCCCTGTTTGAATACAATATCTTCTACAGACAATGAACTCAGTTTTTCAATCATATCTCTCTTACTTATATTCAGATGCTGTAACCACACTGAACTATCTACCAATACAAGAAGTTTATCTTTCCTGATAGATACAGGCACAGAATGTTTTGCTACATCTGCACCGAGAAGACCCTCCCAGTCGTCACATATTGACCTGATACGATTCTTCTTCAGTTTTAATATGACTTTATCGACAACTGATGCGATTTTTTCAGGCTCTGCCACTTTTTCGTCTATAGTATAAAATCTATATCTTGATAGGCATAACTACGTATACGTAATCCTCGTCATCTTTCGGCTTGAGCATTACAGGATTTACGGGACCGATTATATCAAGGTAGATCTCTTCGCACGCCTCATTCCTGAGAAAATCTATAAGATACGCAGGATTAAAAATTAAGGTTTCATCCTCTCCATCATAAAGAACATCCATTTCTTCGGATGCTTCCCCGAGCTCAACCGTACTTGCCGTTAACAACATTTTCCCTGTTTGAAGATTCAACCTGACAGAATTGGATTTCTCACTTGTAAGAAGTGAAACTCTCCTTAACGCAGAGTAGAAAACTTCCCTTTCAAGAGGAATCCTCTTCGTGTACGTTTTTGGAATAACATTCTCATATTCAGGGAATTTTCCTTTAAGAAACCTTCCCATAAACATTATATTTTTTAACTCAAGAATAATCTCATTTTTCCCTACGGATATCTTTACTTTGTCCTCACTATCTCCAATAATCCTGTTAATTTCATTAACGGCTTTTGCCGGCAGTATTATTTCCTCTTCAACTGTACCGGCTTCAGGTCTTTTTTTCTTTACCTTTGCAAGTCTTCTCCCATCAGTAGCAACAGCAGTTATTTCTTTCTTCTTTATGTGAAGAAGAACACCGCCGAGAGCATACTGTGTTTCCTCACGCGAGACTGCAAAAGCCGTTTTTTTTATGAGTTCCTTTATCATCCTCTGCGGCATAGAGAAACTCTTTTCTCCTCCGGATTCGGGAAGTTTCGGGAATTCCTCTTTTGGCAAACCCATGATTTTGAATATGCTTTTCCCGCAAACTATGGTCATTTTAGTGCCATCATCAGAAGAAATCTCGATTTCTTCTTCAGGAGCTTCTTTCACAATATCGTTTATTGTCCGTCCCGGGACTGTTATTGCTCCTTCTTTGGAAACTTTTGCTTTGACTGAACAACGTATCCCTACTTCCAAATCCGTTGCAGAGAACTTTAGTTCGTTTTTTACTGCTTCCACCAGTATATGCGATAGAATCGGCAAAGTTCCTCTTTGCGAAGCTACATTGTGTACAGCCTGGAGTCCTTCTAAAAGTTTGGTTTTCTCACATGATACCTTCATAAGTTATCCTCCCTTATACTATTATCTTAGTCTTTAAAAACTAGTCGTCTTAGTAGTAGTGGGTGTTAACTCTGTTAATAACTCTAATATTGTGCCTATAAACGGCTTAAGTGGTTGTTGATATCCCTGTTGATAAGTTAGTAACTTTAATCACAGTTTCCACAAAAACACATTAGAAACATCTTTATCCACAATTTAATAACAGGTTGTCATTCTTTTATTATACGGGTCAATTCCTCAACGATTTTTCTTAAGCTTTCGTCTGTCTGCACCCCGGCTTTTATCTTGCGGCATGCGTGAAGCACTGTTGTATGGTCTCTCCCTCCGAAATTATCTCCTATTTCCGGCAGGGAATGGTCAGTAATATTTCTTGCAAGGAACATGGCTATCTGTCTCGGAAGGGCTATATTCTTAGAACGGTTTTTCTTTTTCATATCAAGAATGTGAAGATCGAAATAGTCTGCCACTTTTCTCTGGATGAGATCGAGCGTAATCTGTTTTTCTTTTGGTATGATATTTTCAAGTGCCTGCTTTGCAGTTTCAAGGTTTAGAGGTCTTTTATTGATAGAAGAAAACGCAACGACTTTGGTAAGCGCCCCTTCTAATTCTCTGATATTGAACTTTATTTTGGTTGCGATAAAAAACGTTACTTCTTCAGGAACACTGAAATTCTGAGTTACGGTTTTTTTCCTGAGGATAGCGATTCTTGTCTCAAGGTCGGGAGGTTGTATGTCTGTAACAAGACCCCAATCGAATCTTGATACCAACCTTTCCTCGAGAGTGGGAATTTCTTTCGGGGGTCTGTCGCTTGACACGACAATCTGTTTGTGAGCATCGTACAAAGAATTAAAGGTATGGAAAAATTCTTCCTGAGTGCTCTCTTTGCCGGCGAGAAAATGTATATCGTCTATTAAGAGAATATCTACTCCCCGGTATTTGTTTCTGAATGAACGCGTTTTCCGGTTTTGTATGGCACTGATAAGTTCATTCGTAAAGCTCTCGCTTGAAACATATACAACTTTGAGGTTTCTTCCGCGTTTTTCAATTGTATACCAGCCGATTGCCTGCATCAGATGTGTTTTTCCGAGTCCTACGCCCCCGTAGATAAACAGCGGGTTATATGCTTTGGCGGGAGAGTCGGCAACTGCCTGGGATGCAGCATGTGCGAATTGGTTACTTGTCCCGACAACGAAGTTCTCAAATGTATATTTTGCGTTGAGGGCGGAAACTCTGTTTACAGACACGGCTTCCGCAGGTTTATTTTGTGGTTTCCCTGAACTTGAGTCAAAGCGAACAGTCAGTTCTTCGGTTGGGATATCCACAACCTCGGATAGGCTTTCTTTTATGAGCCCCATGTAATGTTTCCCGATCCAGTCTTCAAATATCTTATTCGGGACTTTAAGTACAAGTGCCCCTTTCTCAAATGATTTGAATTCAATCGGCTCGAACCACGATGTGAAAATCTGTTCGCTGAGATGATTTTTTATACGCTCAAGGAGCTGAACCCAGATTTTGGATGATTGCATAGTTCTGTCTGATTTAGTATACGGTGACCGGTTGGCGGTCAGATGTCATTTTTTGTCATTAATTTCCAATTAAGAAATACCCACAGTTTATCCACACACAATAACTACTCTCGATAAACATACTGAAACATTATATTCGAAAGGCTTGATTTAACAATTTATTAACAACTTATCCACAAAAGACTCACACAACGTTTTATCTGCCGTTGATTGCAAAAAAAACCGGAACCTGCGAAGTTGCTCATGTATGCTCCGTTCAAAATTCGTGAGACTTTTTATTATGTTTCCAGAAGTAGTATACTCTACACAGTTAAGAACGGTCAAGGGGAAATGTTTGACAGGTTGACAGAGTGGAGACCGCTCAATAGTTAATGCACTTTTCAATTTTAAATGACAAACAGGGAAGAAAAAATTGACTAATATGGATGGTTGTGGTTAAATGGTACTGTTTAGTATTTGGCGGGAGTGAAAAAAGTTGTTGAAATTAGCCGTTTATTAAAAACGGCTAAATGTTACAGGGGAAACATGAGATGAAACGGACGTATCAACCTTCCGACAGACGGCGTCAAACAGAACACGGTTTCAGGAAAAGAATGTCTACTAAAGCAGGGAGAAGAATTTTAAAAAGAAGACGTGCTAAAGGAAGGGCCCGGCTCACGGTATGACTGGACAGGATTAAGTACGTAATCGTCGGTGAAGCATTAAAAACGTGGTTAGATCTGATAATGCCCGGTTTACGAAGAGGGAACGTCTCAGCAAGAGAGAGTTCAAAGAAGTCTTTTCAAAAGGCAAACGTTTTTCCGACCGGATTCTTACAGTGTATGTCCTTGAGGGCGAAGAGAGGAAAGCCGGGTTTGTTGTAAGAAGGACTCTGCGTTCAGCAGTTAAAAGGAACCGTTTGAAACGGTTCCTCAGAGAAATTTTTCGGCAGAACAAACATCGATTATCGGAAAAAGCGTTAATTATCGTATTGGTAGGGAAAGAATCGGCAGGGCTGTGTTTCTCGGAACTCGAGAGTTCTTTACTGAAGGTATTGAAGAAAGCAGGGATTTTGAGTGAATAGGCTGATGATTTTTATAATTGGATTGTATCAGAAAACGATTTCTCCGCTTATAGGTCCATGCTGCCGTTTTTATCCTTCATGTTCAGTGTATGCGAAAGAAGCTTTTCGGAAAAGGGGATTGTGGCGGGGCGGATGGCTTGCAACGAAGAGGATCATGCGTTGTCATCCTTTTAATCCCGGCGGATATGATCCTGTAGAATAATGGAAAAAAGACTACTTATAGCTATTGCACTTTCAGCGTTGGTTCTGGGGTTCTATTACATTACCATGGAACCTCCTGTGCCTGTGGTGGAGGAGGAATCCGAAGCCGAACGTGTTGAGACAGACAGGCAGGAGGAGAGTAGTTATCTGTCTGTTGAAGAAGTTTCTGCCCCGGTGCGTGCAGCGGAAGGCGGAGAAGATATCCTCATTGAAACAGATCTGTACAGAGCGGTCATGACTACTTCCGGAGCAAGGATAAAGAGCTTCAGGCTGAAAGATTATCCTGAGATGTGGAAGGAAGAGGCAGAGATTGAGAAAGAAATGGGTTTAATAGTGAAGAATCTTGCGAAAACCAGGCAAGCGATACAGAAGGTTGAAGGCATTTCCGGGAGAAAAAACAGGAAAAGTGAGCATAGAGAAAAAGAGAAAGCGCTTTTGCGTTCCCAAGAAGCTCTCCTCTACGTCAATGAAGACAGGATAAAGCGCAGGGGTAGAATAGGGGTGCTTGAAGAAGAACTCAGGGAAGCTGTTGCGGGAAGAGATTACCGGAAAGAACTGGAGCTTCGGGAGGAGTTGAAAAGCGAGAGAGGGGTTGAACTTGTCCCGGCTGTGAGTCAGGTATACGGAGATTATCCTTTGACCTTGAGTTTCCCGGGCCTCAATGCGGATTTGAATGCTGCTTCATTCACATGTAACGTTGACGAACTGCGTCTTGGAACGGGCGATAAGTCTTCCGTGGAATTTGAGGCGGAAATCGACGGAATAAAGGTTAAGAAGGTTTTCACGTTTTCGCAGGGAGAGTATGTTATAGGGCTGGATGTGGTTGTTGAGAATAAATCCCGGGAAGTTATCGGGGACGAAAGAGGAATGCTTGTCTATGGTCCCGGAGTTGCATTGCTGGAAGAAGGGCAGGTCAGAGGCGTAATAAAGAGGATAGCATCATACACAAGCGGAAGACCTAAAGCCAGGTTTGAGTCGACACATAAGGGGCTCACGAGCAAAGCGACCGTTATTCCCGGTGAACCTGAAGTGCGCAAGGGAGATTTTGAGTGGGTGGCTCTGCGGGACAAATATTTTGCGGTTATTCTTATTCCTCCCGGGGAATGCCGGACTATAATGGTTGAGAACCTTACCGAAGGAGGAAATAGGATAGGAGCGTGCATTCCTTCGTTCAGTCTTGCCAGGGGAGCCGTTTCCACGTCGGATTTTAAATTATACATTGGCCCTCAGAAGGCAGAAGAACTCATAAAGGCAGGACAATCTCTTGAGAAAATCATTGATTATGGTTTTTGGGAGCCGATAGCAAAAGCACTTTATTTCCTGCTAAAGAAGATTTTTGATATTGTCAAAAACTATGGCTGGGCAATTATCCTGCTGTCTTTGTTGATAAAGATTGTTTTCTACCCGCTGACGCATCACAGCTTTGAAGGGATGCATAAAATGCAGGAGGATATGAAGAAAGTTCAGCCTAAGATGGCAGAGCTGAAGGAAAAGTACGGGGATAATCAGCAGAAGCTAAATAAAGCTACTATGGAGCTTTACCGCAGAGAAGGGATAAATCCTCTAAGCGGCTGCAAGTCCGGATGTTTTCCTATGCTCCTTCAAATGCCTGTCTTTTTTGCTCTTTATGTAGTGCTTTACAATTCCATTGGCTTGAGAGGAGCACATTTCGTCGGGTGGATCACGGACCTTGCCTCTCCTGATCCGCTGAAAGTCCTGCCTATCCTGATGGGGGTAAGTATGTTCTGGCAGCAAAAACTGACAGGTATGGGCGGGGGAGCCATGGGAGCGGGGGGCGCACAGCAGGACCAGCAGAAAATGATGAAATGGATGATGCCTGTCTTCCTGACATTCATATTCTTCAGACTGCCTGCAGGGGTTGTATTATACTGGCTGTCTTTCAACATATTCACGGGTCTTCAGCAATTTCTGATAGTTAATAAGAAGAATAAGCGTCTCGCAGGGGCTTGATTCATCAAGCCCTGGAAAACAGGTTTATCCAATCCCTATTTTTTCTGTAGCTGTAAAGCTTGCTTTGTTTTCTTGTAGGGGTTTGATTCATCAAGCCCAGTAG
>Ga0209345_10004544_pt1 | contig 13352 bp, 10 predicted proteins | sample Cruoilmetagenom7_FD_187294 | JGI IMG/M metagenome (GOLD analysis project Ga0209345, IMG submission 187294) | Oil polluted marine microbial communities from Coal Oil Point, Santa Barbara, California, USA - Sample 7 (SPAdes) (version 2) | ecosystem: Environmental > Aquatic > Marine > Oil seeps ...
ACTGTGGTCTGACTGGCCGCAAAATCATCGTCGACACCTACGGCGGCATGGCTCGCCACGGTGGCGGTGCGTTCTCCGGCAAAGACCCCTCTAAAGTGGATCGCAGCGCCGCCTATGCGGGCCGCTATGTGGCTAAGAACGTGGTGGCCTCAGGCCTGGCTGACAAGTGCGAGATTCAGGTCTCCTACGCGATTGGCGTTGCCGAGCCGACCTCGGTCTCAATCGATACCTTCGGCACCGGTAAAATTGACGATGCCAAGATCGTTGCACTGGTTCGCGAGCACTTTGATCTACGCCCCTACGCGATCACCAAAATGCTCGATCTGCTGCACCCGATGTATCAGCTCACCGCCGCTTACGGCCACTTTGGCCGGGCACCGTTCGAGCACAGCTACACCTGGAGCGACGATAAAGGCCAAGCGCATACCGAAACCTTTACCGCCTTCCCGTGGGAAAAGATTGATAAAGCTGACGCACTGCGTAAGGCCGCCGGTTTGTAAGAGATTTGCTATACCCTTTGTAAGAAATGGATTAAATCGCCCCTTTGGCTTCGGCCGGGGGCTTTTTTTATGCGCTGTTTCAACCCCCTGCGCTACGCTAAGCCTAAAGGCTGATGTGTTACCGCGGGGGTAAGGAATGTTGTTGAGTGTACGAACATGGCTATTGGGCGGCCTTATCGGGCTTGTCACTTTTTCCGCACAGGCTGCCCAATGCCCTGATTGGCCGGAGGAGCGCCTAAGCCGCGAAAGCCAGGCGCTGGCCGAGCAGGTTCACCGCTGGGACACCGCCTACCACGACGAAGGCGTTGCGCTGATCGATGACGCCCTTTACGACCAAGCGGTTGAGCGCCTAGCCACTTGGCAGCGCTGCCTGGGCAATGTACCTGACCATCGCCCGCTTACGCGCGTTACACACAGTAGCGGCACCCTTGAGCACCCGGCGGCGCAGCGTGGGCTTGATAAAGCCGATGACGATGGCGTCAGGCGTTTTACCAGTCGCCGCGAAGACCTGTGGATCCAGCCCAAAGTGGATGGCGTGGCGATTACGCTGCGCTATGCCGATGGCGAACTGGTCGAAGCCGTTAGCCGTGGCGACGGCGAGCGGGGCCAGGACTGGACAGCCCGTGCCCAACAGATACCTGCCATTCCCAATACGCTACCCGAGCCTGTTTCTGCAGTACTCCAAGGCGAGCTGTATTGGCGGTTAACCCAACACGTGCAGTCACGCTCACCCGCATCGGGTGCCCGGGGGGCGGTGGCGGGAGCAATGGCGCAATCCTCCCCCACAGCGGCCACTCTCGAGCGCATTGGCCTGTTTGTCTGGGGCTGGCCGGATGGCCCGACTGACATGGAAAGCCGCTTAGCCCAACTGAGTGCGCTGGGCTTTGACACCGCTGAGTATACGTATCCGCTGGATGATCGCCGTGATGCCGCCTACTGGCGCGATAGCTGGTTTAACGGGCCGTTGCCGTTTGCCACCGACGGGGTGGTGATCAAGCAAGCTGAGCGACCCGGCGTGCGTCGCTGGTCATCTTCGCCGCCTGAATGGGCCATTGCCTGGAAATATCCCGCTCAGCAGGCGCTAGCGGAAGTGCGCGGCATCGAGTTTCGCGTTGGGCGCACTGGGCGTGTGACGCCGCTGGTATGGCTTAATCCGGTGCTGCTGGAGGGGCGGCGTATTAGCCGCGTCTCGTTAAGCTCACTGGAGCGCTGGGAGACACTGGATGTCCGTCCCGGTGACCAAGTAGCGATTTCGCTAGCGGGATTAACGATTCCCCAGTTGACCGAGGTGGTGTGGCATACCCAAGAGCGCTCGCCGCTGACTCCTCCGTCACCCCAGCGCTACCACCTGCTGAGCTGCTTTGAATTAACTGCTGGCTGTGAAAACCAATTGCTGGCGCGGCTCACCTACCTTGGCGAGCAGCTTGGTATGCAAGGTATCGGTGAAGGTACCTGGCAAGCGCTGATGGATGCGGGCGTAGTCACTCATTTATTGGGCTGGCTGAACGTTGAACCAGGCCAGCTGCAACAGGCCTACGGCATTGGGGAGGCCACCGCTGATGCGTTGCTGGAACAGTTTCAAGTCGCCCAGGGCCAGCCGTTTGCGGCTTGGCTGAGTGCGCTGGGGGCGCCGCCGGGTAGCGAGTCGGTTCGCGGGAATTGGGATGAGTTAGCGGGCTACCAGCGCGAAGAGTGGCAAGCCGTTCCCGGCGTTGGCCCGGTTCGCGCTGAGGCGCTGGTAGCGTTTTTTCGCCACCCCGCGATACAGCATATGGCTCAACAGCTTAACGAGGCGGGTGTTGCCGGTTTTTAATCACTAACCCAGCCCGGTGAGTCGCAGCATCAAACCCAGATAAAGCGGAATCAGCAGCGGCGCGAGCAGTGTCGTCACCAGCACCGCTAATGCGCCTTTTTGCGGCTGAATGCCCAGCTCCATAGCGACCACTACCACGTTAGCCGCCATAGGCACCACGCCCAGCAGTAGCAGTGCCATGGCAAGCTCAGTGGAGAGTGGAGCGAACCACTGTAATACTAAAACGGCCACTAACATGACGAGCGGCCATAGCAGGTAGCGCAGGCCTAAACAGGCGACTACAAAGCGCGTATCCCAGGCGGAAAGCGTTACTTGGCTGAGCGTCATACCAATAATCATCATGCCGAGCAGTGTGTATGTGGCTGGGAAGACTTGCAGCGAACTCATGACTGCAGCGGGTATGGTTATTTCAAGGGCGCTAAGCAGTAACGCGAATAGGAACGCATAGATCAGCGGTAAGCGAGAAATTTTGATCAGGCTCTCACGTACAGAAAAACGTCCGCGTGCGCTAAGGTAAAAGCCCACGGTAAATTCGTAAATATTAATCCCCAGCATACAGAACAGGTAAAGGGTAACGCCTTCAGGGGGCAGCAAAATCAGCGCAATCGGTAGGCCAAAATAGCCGGTATTACCTGTTCCTGAGGAGAACGCCAGCAGGGCCGCTTCCTGCTCGCCAAAATGGTGGCGAGTAATACGCTGCACCACCAAAGCCATCAGGCTGGCCAGAATGAACAGCGCTAATGTGAGAAAGAGGTAGTCAGGTGTTGGGCCGCCGTTCATCAGCGCGCGAAAAATCGTAAAAGGCGCGATCAGGTAAACCAGTAGGGTTGCAATCGGACGAGGATCTAGCTTGAGTCGTTGGGCGGCGAGCCAGCCTAGTCCCACGTAGCTGAGTAGCATAAGTAACGGCCCAACGAGCGCCCCAGGTGCAAGATCCATTTATCCTCCCGTCATATGTGGTGGCTCGCTAACATGAGCCGAATTAAAGGCCAAGCGTGGAATCTTTCATTAGCCCCGGCGCGCTGGAACAGCGAGAATACCTCAAAATATCACTACTTTTGATCACTAATAAGGAAATCCCATGAGCAGCCATGAGCATCCGCTAGGTATCAGCTTTGAATTCTTTCCGCCCAATACCGATGCTGGGCGCGACAAGCTGATCCACGTTCGCGATGAGCTGGCCGCCCGGAACCCACGGTTTTTCTCGGTGACTTACGGTGCCGGCGGATCTACCCAAGCGCGTACCCGTGAGGTGGTGCGTGCGGTTGGTGAAAGTGGCATTAATACCGCTCCGCATCTCTCCTGTATCGGCAGTGAAAAAGCGCAGTTGCGTGATCTGCTGGTGCAGTACCGCGAGGAAGGGGTCGAGAGCCTCGTCGCGCTGCGTGGTGACATGCCTTCTGGCATGGGAAGCATTGGCGAGCTACGTTATGCCAACGAACTGGTTGAGTTTATTCGTGCAGAAACGGGCGACCATTTTGATATTGCGGTGGCTGCTTATCCTGAATCTCATCCACAGGCGCCTAATCTTGATAAGGATGTAGAAAACTTTGCGCGTAAAATGAAGGCGGGTGCCAATATGGCCATCACCCAGTACTTCTTCACCGCTGACGCCTATTTCAACTTCGTCGATAAAGCCCGCGCACTGGGCGTTAAACAGCCGATTATTCCCGGCATTATGCCGATTACCAACTACACCAAGCTGGCGCGTTTCTCTGACGCTTGTGGAGCCGAGATCCCGCGCTGGATTCGCAAGCAGCTGGAGTCCTATGGCGACGACAGCGAAGCGATTGCTGCCTTTGGCACCGATGTAGTGAGCCGTCTTTGCCAGCGATTGCTGGAGGGCGGCGCGCCAGGCCTGCACTTCTACACGCTTAACCAGGCGGCGCCGGTGCTGAAAATCGTCGACAACCTGACCGATTAACCAAGCCTCTTTTCTTTGCCTACCTTGCGGCCATTAAAAACCCCGCTCAACAATTGTTGAGCGGGGTTTTTTTACGTTTAGCGTTTAGCGGCTTAAATCAATCAGCCAGCTTGCGCCGTTTTGCTACCACCACCGTGCATCTTACGCTGCATCATGAATAGCACGATACCAATCGCAAGGCCGGCAATGTCGGTATAGATACCGCCGTAGATTAAAAACAGCGCGCCCACCAGCATGACGACACGCTGCACTAGGTTAACGGGGCCAAAGAACCACGCTTGAACCATACCAGAAAGCAGCACAATACCTAGCGTCGCGGTTAACCCAACGCGCAGGATCTGCATCGGTGAGCCTTCCATCAGCATGGCCGGGCTGTAGAAGAACATGAACGGCACAATGAATGCGGCCAAGCCAATCTTGAACGAGGCCACCGAGGTGCCCATGGGATTGTCGCCGGAGATACCGGCCGCGGCATAGGAGGCCAAGGCAACAGGGGGGGTAATCGCGGAGACGACCGCAAAGTAGAACACGAAGAAGTGGGCAATCAGCGGTTCAATGCCGATGTTGATCAAGCCGGGAGCGACCACGGAGGCGGCCACCGCATAGGCGGCGGTGGTAGGCATACCCATGCCGAGTAGAATACTGATCAGCATGGCGAACACTAGTGCCAGTAGTTGGCTCACGCCCGCTAAGCCAAGTAGCAGCGACGAGAAACGCGCGCCCACACCGGTCAACGAGATCACCCCGACGATTAAACCCGCGCAGGCACACACGGCGATAATCTGAATCGACATAGTGCCCGCTATTTGCAGCGCTTTAAGAATCGCACGAAAGCCCATTTTATTGGGTGAGAGCCAGCTAACCACCGCGGCTGAAGCGGTTGCCAAGGTGCCCGCGCGAATGACCGAGTAGCCCATAAACAGGGCGACAATCAGGATAATAATCGGCGCGAACAGATAGACCTGTTTTACCAGCTTCGAGAACAGCGGGATCTCATCTTTGCGCATGCCACGCATGCCTTTACGGGCGGCTTCAAAGTCGACCATAAAGTAGATTGAGGCAAAATAGAGGATCGCTGGAATGACCGCGGCAAGGGCGATTTCGGTATAGGGGATACCGGTCACTTCGGCCATGATGAACGCACCTGCGCCCATAATCGGCGGCATGATTTGCCCACCGGTTGAGGCGGCTGCTTCAATGGCGCCTGCGCTACGGGCGGGGTAGCCGACTTTCTTCATCAGGGGAATGGTCAATGAGCCGGTGGAAACCACGTTACCCGCGGACGTGCCGTTAATCATACCCATCAAGCCAGAGGCAAAAATGGCCACCTTGGCGGGGCCGCCACGAGCACGGCCAGCGGCTGCAAAAGCAAAGTTAACGAAGTAGTCGCCAACTTTAGAGGCCTGTAGGAAAGCGGCAAAGATAATGAACAGAATGATATAGGTCGATGATACCGCAGTAGTGGGGCCGAGAATGCCTGCGTCGGTATACACCTGGCTAAAGAAGCGCTGAAGTGACAGCCCCGGATAGCCTAAAAAGCCTGGTAAATAAGGGCCAGCGAATACGTAGGTTAGGAAAACCGCCGAAATGACCACCAGGGCCAAGCCCGCTACACGGCGAGTCAGCTCTAGAATTAATAGAGAGCCTGCGATCGCCGCCCAGGAAATGCCTGATGGCGCAAAAGAGGTACCCGTCGACATACGGATATTGGTGTTATAAGCCACTAATAAATAGCCAGCGCTGGCCAGCGCGCAGACCATGAGTACCAAATCGGCAGGGTTGAAGCGGTGCCGTGCCTGACGATAAAACCATGACAACACAATGGCACCCGCCGTCGTGGCCATGAGCGGATAGCCGTAGTGCCAGTTTTCAACGTTCGGGTCTATGCGCATCGCTTCGCCGCTGAGCGTCTGATGCATTAAAAAGACTTGTGCCAGGGTATAGGCAGCGGGAATCAGTAGTGCGTAGCTAAGCCATTTGATCCAGTCACCTGACGCCTGGTCGTCGTCGGCAAAACGGGCACCGGCAAAGAGCCCGTAACCGAGAATAAGCGCACCGGCAATATGCACGATACGGAACGACCAGGTTTCCATCGGATATACGTTAAGTGAAATCAGATGGAAACTTGAGTAAGCGATCGCTAATGCCGCAAACAGTAGGAACTGCCAGCCCGTAAACAGGCGGCGATTGGGTTCAACAACGTCTTCATCGACACCATCGGCAATGGACTCTGGTATCACTGACGCCGCGTGGGCATCATCCTTGAGATCATTGGGTTCTTGGTCGGTTTTGTGACTCATTAGAGTTCACCCTCACAGCAAAAGCAGACAAAGGGGTAGCAGCAGCGAAAGCTGCCCCGCCCGGCGGGGCCGGAAACGGGGCAGCCAGAACGGAAAACGTTGCTTAGTTGATCATGTCATCAGCAATTTCATAGCCGTTCTCTTCGTACCAGCGTGCAGCGCCGGGGTGAAACGGCAGCACGGTGTTGTGCTTGATGTTTTCAGGAATGGTGGTTTCAGCACTGCGGTGAACAGAGCGCATGCGGTCGTTGTTTTCCATGGTGGCCTTGGTGACTTCATAAACGAAATCTTCCGGCAGGTCGCAGCCAGCGATAGCGAAGTTCCACATGGAGACAGCGCGAGCGTCCTCTTCCAGCGTCGTATAAGTGTTGGCTGGAATCATAAACTCAGCAACGGGGAAGTTTTCCAGCACGGTTTCCATTTCTTCTTCAGTGAACTCAATGATGTTCACATCTGTTTGTACTTCTAACTGGCTAACGGCGGGGATGGGAATACCGGCCGCGAAGGCAACAACGTCAAGCAGGCCATCCTGCAACTGACCGCCCAGGTCTGACCAGCCACCATTACGGCGCTCGAAGTTAACGCCCAGGGTTTCTAAAATGGCCGGGAAGTAGGTATCCGAGGTTGAGGCGGCCGGGCCAAAACCGATGCGCGCGCCATCAGGAATGTCGGAAATCGACTCGATGCCGCTGTCAGAAAGCGCGGTAATCGAGAACGGCGTTTCGTACATGGGGAACATGGCGCAAACGTTATCCATCTTCATGCCCGGCGCCAACGGGCTTTCGCCTTTAACGGCGTCTGAAGCGGGGCCCATGGTGGTTAAGCCAAATGCCATGTCGCCTGTGTGCACGAGCGCCAGGTTTTGCGTCGGGCCGCCGGTGACTTCACCGCCGCCAGATACCCCCAACTCATCGGCAATAAAGTTCGCCCAGCCTGAACCGTAGACGAAGTAAGTGCCGCCTTGGCTAGCGGTGCCCACGGTAAAGTTATCGGGCCAATCGGAGCGGTCTGCTTGCGCTTGGGCACTGCTGGCAGCGGCTACGAGCAGAGCGCTGCTGGCGAGAAGAGTGAACGTTTTAGGCATATGTTTGCGCATGGCGAAAATTCCTAGCTGTTATTGGGGTTATATACTGGCAGCGTCAAAAGGTGCTACCAGTCGATACTGCGTTAAGCAGGGTATCCAGGGTATATAACAGCGATAGTTGTGCCATTTAAAATTTATGTGTTTAAAAACAAATGCTTATGAATTTTTATGCGACTTTGGTGGAAAGTACTTTTTGCCAGAGTGTCCGGTTGTTCGCACGTCGGCGATTATTAAATGTGCGGATAACCGCACATAAATGATGTTGCTCGCGCACTATTGGTTGTGAGGGAGTAAGGCGAGAGTGAACACGCCATCCTTGGCGAGGTGGGGATTTAACGCGAGGGTTTACCTGGATCCAAAATACGTACGGGCTGCACATCCTGCTGTTTCTGATCGTCGCGCACTTGATTCACCCGGGTGGTCATTTCGTTAAGCGCGTCCTCCTCTATAGGCAGTTGCTCGAAGAAATCGCAGCTGACGCACTCCCGGTAGCGAATGCCGTTTTGCTCCCAGGCGCGGATACGATCCATCGCAGCGCAGCGCGGGCAAGTAACACCGGCGATAAAGCGTTTCACACTTGACATCATTAGACTCCAAGAGCACGCCCCCTAAAGCGGGGGCGCGCATAGGCTTTACAAATTTAAGCAGCGCGAATGCCACTATGGCGCAGCAGTGGTTCAACGCTTGGTTCTCGGCCTCGAAAGGCGACAAACAGGTCGGCGGCATCGCGGGCACCGCCCTGCTCAAGAATTTCGCGACGAAAGCGCTGACCCGTTTCCGGATCAAAGATACCGGCCTCTTCAAAGGCGCTCCAGGCATCTGCTGAGAGTACTTCAGCCCACTTGTAACTGTAGTAACCGGCAGCGTAGCCACCGGCAAACACATGGCCAAAGCTATTTTGGAAGCGGTTGAACGACACTTTTGGCAGCACCGACACTGCTTCGCGCACCTCATCTAACAAGGCTTGCACATCGCTGGCGCTGGGGGCGCTAAGTTCATGGTGCAGACGCAGATCAAACAGCGAGAACTCGATTTGGCGCATCATGCCCATCGCCGACTGAAAATTCTTGGCCGCCTGAAGGCGCTCAAGTAGCTCTGCTGGCAGCGGTTCGCCGCTATCCACATGTTTGGCGAGAAGATCTAAGCCTTCACGCTCCCAGCAGTAGTTCTCCATAAATTGGCTAGGCAGCTCGACGGCATCCCAGGCGACGCCATTAATGCCGGAAATATCGGCAATATGCTGCTGGGTCAGCATATGGTGGAGGCCGTGGCCAAACTCATGAAACAGTGTGGTGACTTCGTCGTGGGTGAGCAGTGCCGGGCGGCCGTTTACCGGAGCGGTAAAGTTGCAGGTCAGGAAGGCGACAGGCAGTTGCAGACCCTGCTCGGTTTGACGCCGTACCCGGCAGTCAGCCATCCACGCGCCGCCACGCTTGCCTTCTCTGGCGTAAAGATCCAGATAGAAACCGGCCATCGGCTGACCGTTTTCGGTGATGCGGAAATAGCGCACGTCGTCGTGATAGCGAGGCGCTTGAGTATCTTCTTCAAAGCGCACGCCGTAAAGGCGTTCAACTACCTGAAACAAGCCATCCACCACCTGGGGTGCGGGAAAGTAGGGGCGTAACTGCTCCTGAGAGATCGAGTGGCGCGCTTCGCGCAACTTTTCACTGGCATAGGCAACATCCCACGGCTCCAGCGTTTCCAGGCCGAGTTCCTCACGGGCATAGGCACTGAGTTCTGCAAACTCCTCCTTCGCTTGAGGCAACGCACGTCGGGCTAAATCGTTGAGAAAATCGAGCACCTGCTCGGGAGATTCCGCCATCTTGGTGGTGAGAGAGTAATCAGCGTAGGTGGCAAAACCGAGCAACTGGGCCATTTCATTGCGCAGTGCCAGGATCTCTTCCATGATCGCCGCGTTATCGAATTTGCCCGCATCTGGGCCTTCGTCAGATGCACGGGTAACGAAGGCGGTATACACCTCCCGGCGCAGCTCGCGGTTATCGGCATAGCTAACCACCGGGAAGAAGCTGGGGAAATCCAGGGTAATACGGTAGCCCGCAACGCCTTTCGCCTCGGCGGTGGCTTTTAAGGTGTCGAGCGCACTTTCCGGCACCCCCGCTAACGCTTCTTGGCTATCGATGTCTTTGTGCCACGCCTGAGTGGCATCCAGCACGTTATTAGAGAACTGGTTTGACAGCAGTGAGAGTCGCGACTGAATCTCGCCGTACCGGGCTTTCTGGTCAGCAGGCAGAGCAACACCGGCTAGGCGGAAATCACGTAGGGCGTTCTCCACGGTTCGCCGCTGGGCGGCATTCAGATGTTCCCAGGCCGGGCCATCTTTCAACGCTTGCCAGCCATGAAATAACCCTTCGTGTTGGCCTACCCAGGTGCCGAAGTCAGAGAGCTTTTCGAGGCATGCCTGGTACGCTTCGCGCATTTCTGGGGAGTTCATGGTGCCATTGAGGTGAGAGACCGGTGACCACGCCTTGGTAAGCCGGTCATTAACTGCTTCAAGCGGTGCCGCAAAATTGCCCCAGGTAGGTGGGGTGGTGGCTGCCTGTTCAGCCAGGCGATCAATGGCCTCACGACTTTCGCTTAGTAACGTTTCCACGGCAGGTTCCACGTGCTCTGCGCGAATCTCGCCAAAGGGAGGCAGCTCGTGGGTTTCAAGTAGCGGATTGTTGGACACAGAGTTGGAGGACATAGACACCTCGGGTGGCATGCTTTTAAAACCTGATTCTAAAAACCTAGTTCTAAAAACATAAGTATTAAAACGTCAGGAACGCGCAAAAAGAGCGCAATAATAATGACACAGTGCGGGCGGTGGGGCCGTGTTTCAATGCTAGGTTCAATAACAGGGTTTGGCCTGCACGCAAGTGCCTGCTAGTCTTGCCGCCTTTTAATGCCACCAATGGCAGGAGCATGTGATGAGTGAAACGCTGGAGCGCTGGGGGTCGAAGCGGGCCTTTATCTTGGCGGTAACAGGTGCTGCGGTGGGGTTAGGCAACATCTGGCGCTTTCCTTACGTGGCGGGAGAGAACGGCGGTGCGGCGTTTTTACTGATTTACGTGGCGTTTGTGCTGCTTCTGGGTATTCCGGTGATGATGGCGGAGATTCTGATTGGTCGTGCCGGGCGGCGTGGGCCGATGCAGGCGTTGAGTGCCTTGGCGGCCGAGGCGGGGGCTTCGCCTCGCTGGCGCTGGCTGGGGCTATTCGGGGCGTTCACCGTATTCTGCATTTTATCGTTCTACTCGGTGGTGTCCGGCTGGTCGATCGAGTTTTTGGTGGCCTCTGTTAACGGCAATTTCAATGGCGCGAGTGCCGCTGAGATTGGCGCTGGTTTTGATGCCTTCTTGGCCAACCCAGGGCTGCTGATCTTCAATCACTCACTGTTTCTGTTTATGACCATGACGGTTGTAGCGGCGGGCGTTGCCAAGGGGTTAGAGCGGCTCAATAACCTGCTGATGCCGCTGTTATACCTGCTATTGCTGCTATTAGCGGGCTATGCTGCGACCACTGACGGCTTTGCCCCTGCCTTGGCGTGGCTGTTTTTACCCTCTTTCGAGGCGCTAACCCCGGCGGTGGTCGTCCATGCCATGGGGCACGCGTTCTTTACTCTGGCGGTGGGTGCCTGTGCTTTGATGGCGTATGGCGCCTATATGCCGGAAGAGCAAAGCCTGCCTAAAGCCGCTGTGGCAGTCGCCGTACTCGATATTAGTGTGGCGTTACTGGCGGGGATCGCTATTTTCTCGGTGGTGTTTGCTCAAGGCATGGATCCCACTGATGGCCCAGGGTTAATGTTTGTCACCCTGCCCATTGCGTTTTCTGAGCTGCCTTGGGGCTCTGTATGGCTAAGCGTGTTCTTTTTACTGCTGTTACTGGCTACCTGGACATCGGCCATTAATCTCGCAGAGCCGATGGTCGCCACGCTGCAGGGCTTGGGGCTGCGCCGTAGTATCTCGACAGCGATTGTGGCTATTAGCGTCTGGTTGATTGGGCTGTTATCGGCCTTCTCTTTTTCAACTCTGGCGGAGTTTCGGCCGCTATTTGGCCGCAATGTCTTCGAGCTTGTCAGCAGTATACCGCCGGATGTTTTTTTGCCTTTGGGCGGCCTATTGATAGCTATTTTTGCGGCTTGGGTAATGCCTCGCGATAGAGTGGTGAGCGCATTAGGCGTTGGTGAAAGTTGCTACTTGGTGTGGCGCAATATCATCCGCTGGGTGTCCATTCCGCTGACCTTTATTGTTCTGCTGGCCGGATTGCTATAGTGAGGTAAATAATCCTCTAACTGTCGATTAGAACCCTAGGAGCGAGTTATGAGCAGTGCCTTACGAGCGTATCAAGGTATGGAGCCCCAACTGGGCGAGCGCGTTTACATTGATCCGGCCAGTGTGGTTATCGGTGATGTGGTGATGGGGGATGACTGCTCTGTCTGGCCGATGACGGTTATCCGTGGCGATATGCACCGTATTCGTATCGGAGCGCGTACCAGCGTGCAGGACGGCAGCGTGCTACATATTACTCACGCCAGCGACTTCAGCCCGGAGGGGTTTCCGCTCACCATTGGCGATGATGTGACCATCGGCCATAAAGCGATTTTGCATGGCTGCACCTTGGGAAGCCGCATACTCGTTGGTATGGGTGCGATTGTGATGGATGGCGCGGTCGTTGAGGACGAAGTCATTATCGCCGCTGGCGCTGTGGTAACGCCGGGTAAGCATTTGGAAAGTGGCTATGTGTATGCCGGTAATCCGGCTAAAGCGCTGCGGCCACTTAAAGAGAAAGAGCGTGCGTTCTTTCCGTACACTGCTGGTAACTACGTTAAATTGAAAGACCGCTTTCTGGCCGAAGTCACCCGCTAGAGACTTTTTCTAGGCCTTCCCTAAGCGATTGCTAAGCCAACCTTTTTTCTGAATAAGTCATGTCGCGGATGCCGGAAATCTGTTAATTTATACAGCTTTCTGTTTTGCATACTCTGGGATGCCGCGTCATGGCTAATTTTCGCACGCATATTACGGTAGCAGCGGCGGGCGGCATGCTGATAGCTTACGCAGGCTGGAAAGGGCAATGGTGGCCGCCTACCCAAGCGGTGATGATAATTGCGCTGGTCACATTCGGGGGCATTTTGCCCGACATTGATGCTGACCGATCCCACTCTATCCGCTTGATATTCAACCTGCTTTCAGTGCCTGCTCTGGTGTTGGGTGCTCTGCTGCTGCAGCCATGGCTGACGCCGGGGGCATTGTTGATTGCCTGCGGTGGGATCTACTTCTGTGTACGCTATTTGGCGGGAGTGCTGTTCTCGCGCTTTACCGTGCACCGCGGTATTTGGCATTCACTGCTAGCGGGCGGGCTATGTAGCCTGCTCACCGCCGCGCTAAGTTTTAATTTACTCAACCAGCCAGCGTGGCTAGCGTGGTCTCACGGTGCTGCCACCTTGGTAGGGTTTTTGATCCACTTGAGCTTGGATGAGATATACAGCGTTGACCTTGAAGGCGCGAGGCTTAAGCGCTCGTTTGGTACGGCGCTCAAGCTAGGCGACAGTCGGCGGCCCATGTCCAACCTACTAATGTTGATTGCTACATTAACGCTGATACCTTGGGCGCCGCCTTGGTCGGTATTGGGTGATTTACTGCATCACGGCTCGCTGCTGTGGCGATAGTCGTCGGCATTGAGGCCGTGTTTTTTAAGTTTGTCGTAAAAGGTTTTGCGCGGAATGCCCAAGTGGCGA
>Ga0209345_10004545_pt1 | contig 13352 bp, 11 predicted proteins | sample Cruoilmetagenom7_FD_187294 | JGI IMG/M metagenome (GOLD analysis project Ga0209345, IMG submission 187294) | Oil polluted marine microbial communities from Coal Oil Point, Santa Barbara, California, USA - Sample 7 (SPAdes) (version 2) | ecosystem: Environmental > Aquatic > Marine > Oil seeps ...
GCGGAGTTTATGTGCTGTCCCTCCCATAAGGGTTAGTATGGAGGCGATCCAGCAGGACGATTGAAATACTCCGATTGATTAGATTGGTTTTAAAACCTGTCAGGCAAGGTCCTGGCAGGTTTTTTTTACTGGTATACCTGGTCCAGGAATTTTAGAACACCTTCCAGGGACTTTTCCCTTTCTTCAATAAATCCCATATGACCAGAATTTTCAAGGATCAAAACGGTGGATTTTGAAGCAAGATTGAAATGCTCTTCATAAACATTGAACGGAATATAGTAATCCTTTTTCCCTGCAATGATCATTACAGGCTCAACGGAATTTTTCACTACATCCCGGCGATCTGGCCGTGCTTTCATACCGGCAAGGGCACTTATTATCCCTTTATCCGCTGTCTTCAATGCAATGTCTTTCGCCCATCCGATCTGCTTTTGGAATAAATCATGATTTTCAATTGCAAAAGCATTGGGGATATTAAGTTTGATAATCTGGCTCTTTTTCCCTTCTTTGACCAGTAAGGTTTCCTTGTCCCGGTTCATTTTCTTCTCCTCCGGGTCAGGCAGTGCATGGGAATGGAACAGGCAGAATCCATGGATCATCTCTGGGAAAATATCTGCCAGTGCCAGGGTAGCATATCCACCCATTGAATGGCCGATAATCACAGCCCGACCAATTGATAAATGATCAAGTACTGCTTTTACAGAATCGGCCATTACGGCCATAGTATTCATGGAACTGTATATCCCTGATTCGCCATGCCCGGGCAGATCAACGCAAATCACCCTGTAATTCCTGGCAAGTTTTTCTGCGAACCCATTCCAGATTTCAAGAGATTCCAGGTAACCATGTATCAACACTACCGGATCTCCTTTGCCCAAATCGCTGAATCTCAGGTTGGCATCATGATAGCTGATGGAACTTATCATAAATTTTCAGTTTCTTTATCCTGAATGGATAGCTGAAGATAAAAAAAAAATGATTCACCTATGCATCAAATCTTCAATTTCCTCAGAATCAATGATTACATCTTCCATCAAATCCACGTTACCAGCCTCCGTAACCATGATATCATTTTCCAGCCTGATCCCCGTATTTTCAGCTGGAATATAGATCCCAGGCTCACATGTCAGCACCATTCCTGGTTTAAGTATTTCCTGCTTACTGCCCACATCGTGGACGTCGAGCCCCAGAAAATGTGAAACACCATGTATAAGATACTTTAAATGTAATGGTGCCCCTTTAGGTTGCTCCTGGATGTCTCTGGTGCTGTACAATCCAAGCCTGACATGTTCCTCCTCCCAGAGTTTAGCAACTTCTTTATTGATTTTATCAATGGTTGTTCCCGGCCCGATAATGGCCTTTGTTTTCCTGAATACCCTGAGATTGGCATTATAAATATCCTTCTGTCTGCTGTTGAACCTACCATTCACAGGTATAGTCCGGGAACAATCCGCCGAGTAATTTGCATATTCTGCTCCAAAATCAAGCAGCAGCAGATCTCCATCACGGCATACCTGGTCATTTTTAATATAATGCAGGAAACAGGCATTTGCTCCCGAGGCTATTATTGGCTGGTAAGCATGCCCGGCAGCTCCTTTACGTATAAACTCATGACTTAACTCTGCTTCAACCTCGTACTCTTTCATCCCAGGCTTAATGGAGGAAAGAATCCTTTCAAATCCACCTTTTGTTATCTCAGCCGCCTTTTTGATCAGGGCCAGTTCTTCAGGTTCTTTCACCAGGCGTAGTTCTGTCATGATAGGGGAGAGTCTTTTCATTCCATGCAGGGGATATTTCTTTTTCAGCCTGGCAAGATAACGCTCATCACGGGAGAGATATTCAGGTTTGAATTTTACAAGTTCATGACTGGAACAATAGATATTTTCTGCATCCAGGATTAATTCTCTTTCTATGGACTCATATTTATCCAGCCAATGAACATTTGCTATGCCAGATATTTCCTGAGCCCCTATTTTATCTAGCTTTTTGCCTTCCCAGCTCTCCAATTTAGGATCCGGTTTCCGGATAAATAACAATTCCTGTCTGTTTTTATTAGGATGGTCCGGACACAACAACAAAATTGTCATTTCCTGCTCGATGCCCGTCAGGTAGAAAAGATCCGAATTTTGCCGATACGGATAAAACTGGTCCCCGTTACGCAACATCTGATCATTGGAATGAACAAGCGCAAGGGATTTCTTTTCCAATTTGCTAGCCAGTTTTTGCCTGTTCCGAATGAACAAATCCCTCGGTATTTGTGAATATCTCATGATTTGTGTTGTAGAACATCCATCAGGAATATTCTTACATTTAATTTATAAAGATAAAGATACTTAACTTTATTCCTGTTCAATGCTGAATTTCAAGCGCCGCTTTTTACATCCGAAAATTTTTAACATATGAGCAACATCTTTAATTCCTCCATCGGCAAGAAGCTGATGATGGCGTTGGCTGGCCTATTCCTGGCCACATTCCTGCTGGTCCATCTCGGCATCAACCTTACCCTTATAATATTCGATGACCCAAGAATATTCAATATTGCTGCCCACTTTATGGCAACAAACATCCTTATCAAGGTGTTTGAAATTGTATTATTCGGAGGGATTTTATTGCATATTATCTACGGTCTCCTGCTTCAGTTATTGAACTGGATCGCAAGACCTGTTAGATACAGGGTAAATAATCCGGCCCAGACATCTTTCTTTTCCAAGTTCATGATCCATACGGCCTTGATCATCCTTGTATTTCTCGTAATCCATCTTTTCGACTTCTATTTCAAAGCCAAATTCGGACACGGCCATGTAGCAGAGATAACCTACAATGGCAAATTATACCACGACCTGGGTACCATGGTGGTAGAAAAATTCCAGATCCTTTGGGTAGATATTTTCTATATTGTTTGCTTTCTTTTCCTTGGATTTCATTTGCTGCATGGTTTTGCCTCAGCATTTCAGACCCTGGGATTAAACCATAAGGTTTATACCCCGGTCATCAAATCACTCGGCTATCTCTATACTTTTATCGTTGTGGCTGGCTTTATTGTCATCCCACTTTGGATATATCTAACCAGATAAAAATTGAAAAATATACATCATGACAAAGCTTAACTCCAGGATACCAGAAGGACCAATTGATAAAAAATGGTCCAATTTCAAATCCAACCAGCACCTGGTGAACCCGGCCAATAAAAGAAAGTTGGACATTATCGTGGTAGGAACCGGACTGGCAGGGGCCTCGGCAGCAGCCAGCATGGCGGAACTCGGGTTTAATGTTATCAACTTCTGCTACCAGGATAGTGCAAGAAGAGCACACAGCATCGCAGCACAGGGAGGGATAAATGCAGCCAAGAATTACCAGGGTGACGGTGACAGTGTTTACAGGCTTTTCTATGATACCGTAAAAGGCGGGGACTACCGGGCCAGGGAAGCCAATGTATACCGGCTGGCGGAAGTCAGTAATAATATTATCGACCAATGTGTGGGACAGGGTGTGCCTTTTGCCAGGGAATATGGAGGTATGCTTGATAACCGTTCGTTTGGAGGAGCCCTGGTTTCCCGTACTTTTTATGCCAGGGGACAAACCGGGCAACAACTCCTGCTAGGAGCCTATGCTGCACAGAGCCGCATGGTCAAAAATGGGAAAATCAAAATGGTCACCAGGGAAGAGATGGTTGATGTAGTGATTATTGACGGTCGGGCAAGGGGGATCATTACCCGCGACCTCATCAATGGGGAGATCAAACGATATGCTGCCCACGCGGTGGTCCTTGCTACTGGTGGTTACGGGAATACATTTTTCCTTTCCACCATGGCCATGGGCGCAAATGTAAGCGCGGCCTGGCAATCCTATAAAAAAGGTGCCCTCATGGGAAACCCATGCTATGTGCAGATCCACCCAACCTGTATCCCGGTGCATGGGGACTTTCAATCAAAACTTACCCTGATGAGCGAGAGCCTCAGGAACGATGGAAGGATCTGGGTACCCAAGAACAAGGAGGATGCTGAAAAGATCCGCAAGGGGGAACTGAAACCGAAGGAACTGGCAGAGGAAGACCGGGATTATTACCTTGAGAGGCGTTATCCTGCCTTTGGCAACCTGGTTCCCCGAGATGTTGCATCCCGTGCTGCCAAGGAACGTTGTGATGCCGGGGTCGGAGTCGGAACGGGTCTGGCGGTTTTCCTGGATTTTGCAGATGCCATTGACCGGTTAGGCAAGGATGCCATCGAAGCCAAATATGGTAACCTTTTCCAGATGTACGAAAAGATTGTGGACGACAATCCATACGAAACACCAATGATGATCTACCCGGCCATTCATTATTCCATGGGCGGGACCTGGGTTGATTATGAGCTGATGACGACCATTCCAGGACTATTTGCCATCGGTGAATGTAACTTCTCTGACCATGGAGCCAACCGGCTGGGAGCATCAGCCCTGATGCAGGGACTCGCAGACGGATATTTTGTGATCCCCTACACCATCCAGAATTACCTGGCGGACCAGATCAATGTAGCCAGGTTCGACACCGGGAGTCCGGAGTTTGAAGAAGCACATAAAAGTGTTACTGACCGTTTTGAAAAGCTAATGAACATCAAGGGTAAGCGCAGTACAGATTCCTTCCATAAAGAGCTTGGTAAGATCATGTGGGAACTCGTGGGTATGGCAAGGAATAAAGAGGGACTTGAAAAAGCCATAGTTTTGATCAGGGAATTGAAGTCCGAATTCTGGAAAGATTTGAAAATACCCGGTGAAAAGGAGGACCTGAACCAGGAGCTTGAAAAGGCCAACCGGGTAGCAGATTTCCTTGAGATCGGGGAACTGATGGCCATTGATGCCCTGCACAGGGAAGAATCATGCGGAGGGCATTTCAGGGAAGAATACCAGACTGGGGAAGGAGAAGCCCTTCGTAACGACAAGGATTTCACCTATGTTGCTGCCTGGGAGTACAAAGGGGAAAATAACGAACCAGCCTTGCATAAGGAACCCCTTGTATTTGAGAATATTGAAGTCAAACAGCGGGATTATAAGAAGTAGCCTGTACCAAAATTAAAAACTGAAAATACAATAGATATGGACTTTACATTAAAAATCTGGCGGCAGAAAAGTGCATTGGCAAAGGGCAAGTTTGTAAGCTACCCGATCAGCAACATCTCCTCGGACAGTTCTTTCCTTGAGATGATGGATCAACTGAATGAACAACTGGTTGCCAAGGGTGAGGAACCGGTTGCTTTCGACCATGATTGCCGGGAAGGTATCTGCGGTGTATGCAGTCTTTATATTAACGGTCACCCGCATGGGCCTGATTCGGCCATCACAACCTGCCAGCTTCACATGCGTAAATTCAGTGACGGCGACAAAATCACAATCGAACCCTGGAGGGCAAGGCCATTTCCGGTGATCAAAGACCTGATCGTCGACCGGAAAGCCTTTGACTCCATCATCCAGGCCGGGGGTTATATTTCAGTGAATACAGGCACTGTCCCTGAAGCAAACACGATAATTGTACCCAAGAAAAATGCAGACCTTTCAATGGATGCTGCATCATGTATTGGTTGTGGGGCTTGTGTGGCAGCTTGCAAGAATGCATCAGCCATGTTATTTGTGGCAGCCAAGGTATCACACCTGGCCCTCCTTCCTCAGGGAAGGCCGGAGGCAAGGGAAAGAGTGAAAAACATGGTCATGGAAATGGACAGGCTTGGATTCGGGAGTTGCACCAATACAGGTGCATGCGAAGCAGAATGCCCGAAAGAAATAAACCTGACCAACATAGCCCGGCTGAACAGGGAATATTTTACTGCAAAAATCCTTTAAGACCTCATCATTTCCTCAACCTCTTTTACCGTTTTCGGGATGGGTTTACCCAGGACCCGGCCGCCTATATCTGTAACGAGGATATCGTCTTCTATTCTTATCCCACCAAAATCCTTATATAATTCCACTTTCTCATAGTTTATATATTCGGTAAATTTTCCTTCCGACCTCCACCTGTCTATCAGTGCTGGTATAAAATATATGCCAGGTTCCACAGTTATAACATAGCCGGATTCCAGTTTTTTGCCCAGCCTCAGGTAGGCGGTCCCAAATTGATCGCTTCTTTTGATTTCTTCGCTGTAGCCAACAAGATTCTCTCCCAGGCCTTCCATATCATGAACATCGAGCCCCATCATATGTCCCAGGCCATGAGGAAAAAACATGGCATGTGCCCCGGCATCCACTGCTTCTTCCACATCACCTTTCATGAGTCCCAGGTCCACTAATCCCAACGCTATGATCCTTGCTGCATCCCTATGGATGTCGCGATACGGAACACCTGGCCTGATCTTATCTATGGAAGAAACTTCGGCCTCGAGTATTATTTCATAGATCTCTTTCTGCTGCTGGCTAAATTTTCCATCAACCGGAACCGTCCGGGTAATGTCACCGGCATAATGGTTCACCGTTTCTGCTCCTGCATCGGTGACTATCAGCCTGCCATGCTCCAGGATATTTCCATGATTGTGGTTATGAAGTGTTTGTCCATCCATGCTGAGTATGATAGGAAAAGATGTCATGGTGCCATGGCTCAGGGCTATCCCTTCGATACGGCCTGCAAGCTCCCTTTCATAGATCCCGGGTTTGGCCAGCTTCATTACGGTGGTATGCATCTCGTAACTGATATCAACTGCTTTTGAGATATCTTCCAACTCCACGGATTCCTTGATGGATCGTAAGGCAATCACCCCTTTTGTCAATGCAAAAGAGGCGCCCGGTTTAATCTTCTCCCATGGCAAATTTGTTAGCCTGGCTATTTCCAGCATGGTATCATCCCTGTAAGGAGGTAGGTAGTGTAAAACCCTACCCTTCTGTAAGGCGTCTTCAAGGTAGGCTGACAATTTTGTGTAGGGGAGAACCTGATTAATACCTGCCTTTTCTCCCAGAGATTTCATTGACGGCAGATGTCCCATCCAGATAATATCATCCAGGCTGAGATCATCTCCGAAAAGATAATCCTCCCCAGACTCAAAATCTATTATCCCTGCAAGACCAGGTTGGTCGATTCCGAAAAAATACAAAAATGTACTATCCTGTCGGTAATGATACGTATTGTCCGCGTAGTTCATCGGACTCTCATTGTTGGCCGGGAATAAAGCCACTCCGCTGGTTAAATGTTTACGTAACTGGTTTCGTCTGTTTGAATAAACTTCTGCTTTAAACATGATTCAGGTATTTGAATAATAATACCCCGAATTTAAGAGGAATTAATTATTTTTTTATGGTTTTGTAACCTTTTATCAAAAAAGTACGAATACCCTTGTTTGGCATCATTATTTAGTTATATTCGCAATCATTGCATTATTTATTAACACTGCACTAACATTTTTTCAACAAATGCCTTACAGGAGACTGCCCAACACTGACAAAGCCAGGCAAAAAGCCCTTATTAAAGCTTATCAAATGGGTAAGGAACTGCCCCCTTTCAAGCTGGCATTCTCCCAGAGTACTTACCAGAAAATTGTTTCTCTCCTGCCGGGTTTTGAGAAGAAGATGCTTCATCAAAAATCTACCCTTGCTAAACAAATAGAGCGAAATAAGGAGCATCTTGGCCTGATGAAAAAGGCCAAGCTTTACATCTCTCATTTTATACAGGTGGTAAACATGGCCATACAGCGTGGGGAGCTTTCCCCGGCTATCCTGGATTATTATCATCTTAAAGGATACACTAAAAAACTTCCCAGCCTCAACACTGAAGAAGATATCCTTAAATGGGGACGATGTATTATTGATGGTGAAACCGACAGGGTCAAGAAGGGCATGAGCCCGATCACAAATCCCACTATGGCAGTTGTCAAGGTCAGGTTTGAAAAATTCCTTGAATCATACCATAATCAGAAGAATCTAAGACAATCCAACTGCCGCACCCTGAAAGAATTATCAGAAGCCAGACCTGAGGCAGATGAGATCATTGTTAATATCTGGAACGAGGTAGAAGAGACCTTTAAGGATCTTCCTGATGATCTAAGGCGTGAAAGAGCCATAGACTATGGCTTGGTTTATGTTTACAGGAAAAGCGAACTGGCAGAGCAGTCAATGTTCAAGGCCACCAATCCCAGATTGAACTAATTCCTTCCTTTGTTTTCGAATTACAGCGAGTAATAAAATGGTTAGTACAACACTTGTGATGATCATAAGCAAAGCATTTTCTTCCAATCCTATATGATCCGGCTCAACCTCCAGGGTTCCCTGATAGAAAATATAGTAATAAATTACCGCCACCGCGTTATTGATGAAATGTGCCAGGACGGCCACCCATATTGACCCGGTCCAGACAAACAGATAACCAAATAATGCACCCAGCATTACCCTCGGGATAAATCCCAGGAACTGGTAATGCATCAGGCTAAAAATCAGGGCTGCAATCCAAATGGCCAGGTGCTTTTTCCTAAACCAGTCCGCCAGGATGCGTTGAATTATTCCACGGAAAAGAAATTCCTCACCAAGGGCAGGGATCAGGGCAACCATGAAAACGTTGATCAATAATCCACCTATATTTTCAGTCTGAAGGTATGCCTTCATCAGGTCCCACGAGTTTTCATCGTTCTCTCGTATCCTTTCCATAAGATCCCCCCACCGTTCGGGAAGAGATAGCCTTTCATTCAGGAAAGAAGTAAAATTGATCCAGGGGATAGAAATGACCATTATTGTGATCACAAGTATAAAAACCCAGTAATTGGATATCCGGTCGGCCTTCAGGTATTTCCAGGTATTGCGCTGGATAAGAAAGCCCGAAAGAATGGCTGGAACGAGGAATAATCCGATTGAATATAATACCTGCAGGAATTTTAATAGTCCGATATTTGCTTCAACTTCATTTTGTTCCAGGATGCGTATTACTTCCCCCGGGGGAATTTTAAACAGCGGCATAGCAAGCAGTATACCCATCCCAAAAATGATCAGGTAACAACAAACCATCAGGAAAAAAACCAGGAGAAGTTTGGTAAAAGGACGGGCATCGTAAAAGAATCCCTGTGTCATTCTGCTGAAATTGATAATTTTGCGGCATAAAAGTATTAATAAATTTCTGTTTTGTTCAGGATAGGTAAAGTTGAGATAGAGAAACATCCCCTTCTTCTTGCACCCATGGAGGATCTTTCGGATCCCCCTTTCCGGTACATTTGTAAGGAATATGGAGCGGACCTGATGTACACAGAATTCATTTCCTCAGATGGATTGATCAGGCATGGGACCAAAAGTGTTAAAAAGCTGGAAATATTTGATTATGAGCGGCCTATTGGCATACAACTGTATGGGCACCTGGTTGAACCCATGGTAGAAGCCACACGCATAGTAGAAGGGGCCATGCCTGATCTGATTGACATCAATTTCGGTTGTCCCGTTAAAAAAATTGCCAGGCGGGGTGCCGGTGCCGGGATGTTGCGCGATGTTCCTCTGATGGTCAGGATGACAGAGGCCATTGTACAACAGACCAGTCTCCCCGTTACGGTGAAAACCCGGCTGGGTTGGGATGATCAAAACAAAAACATTCTTGAGGTGGCCTTAAGGCTTCAGGATGTTGGGATCAAGGCATTGACAATACATGGCAGGACAGGCGCCCAGCTCTACAGGGGACAGGCAGACTGGAGCCTGATAGGGGAGGTGAAAAACCATCCCGATATAGAGATCCCGATTATCGGAAACGGTGATATAACTGGTCCAGAGATTGCTGCCGAAAGATTTAAGCAATATGGTGTTGATGCCATCATGATCGGCCGTGCCACGGTAGGAAAACCATGGATTTTCCGGGAGATCAAACATTACCTTGAAACCGGGGAAATACTGCCCCCTCCCAGTCTGGAAGAGAAAGTCTCACTGGCCAGGAAACATTTTCAGAGATCCCTGGAATGGAAAGAAAACCCAAGGGGAATCTTTGAGATGCGCAGGCATTTCAGTAATTATTTTAAAGGCCTTCCTGATTTCAAGGAAATCCGGTTGAAGCTGGTCACAACACTGGAGGTTGAGGAGATAAATGATATTCTAGACCTGATTGAACAAAAATACGGTTCCCCGAATGTACCTGATTAAAAAACCTTATTCAGGTCTTTTTTATGGGGATAGTCCAGGTTATAATGGAGTCCCCTGCTCTCTTTCCTGTCCTGTGCCATCTTGATGGTCAGGTAACCAGCAGTAATGAGGTTACGAAGCTCACATAGGGATTTTGACAGGGTGGATTTCTTATACAGGTCCTCGGTTTCTCGGTAAATGATCTCCAGGCGGATAAGTGCCCGGTTTAACCTGAGGTCAGACCTTACAATGCCCACGTAATTACTCATGATCTGCTGCATCTCCTTAAAGTTCTGGGTAATCAGGATCATTTCTTCGGGATGGGAGGTTCCAGCATAATCCCAATCAGGTACATTTTCCTGTATACTTACATTGCCTATCCCACTGATGGCCGACCGGGAAGACCTGTCTGCATAAACAATGGCCTCGATCAGAGAATTTGAGGCAAGCCGGTTGGCCCCATGTAATCCCGTGCTGGATGTTTCCCCGGCCGCATACAATTGCCTTATCCAGGTAGCACCTTGTTCATTCACCTTGATACCGCCACACATGTAATGAGCAGCAGGGACTACGGGGATTTTATCCCTGGTAATATCAATTCCAATGCTCAAGCATTTCTCATAAATGTTTGGAAAATGTGAAAGCAATCCCTCCTTGTCCAGGTGTGATGCATCCAGGTAAACAAAATCATCTCCCCTTGATTTCATCTCGTTATCGATGGCCCTGGCTACAATATCTCTGGGTGCCAAACTTTTCCGCTCATCATATTTGTCCATAAACTCCTTCCCGTCCTGTAGCTTCAACACCGCTCCAAATCCCCTGAGTGCCTCAGATATCAGGAAGGAAGGTCTTTCTCCGGGATTGTAAAGGGAGGTGGGATGAAATTGGACAAACTCCATGTTCTCAATAATCCCTTTGGCACGGTAAACCATGGCAATTCCATCGCCAGTAGCAACAGGAGGATTGGTGGTTGTATGGTACAGGTTCCCCACCCCGCCAGTGGCTATCATTGTAGTCTTTGCCAGCAGGGTGATCACCTGGTCCGTATTCAGGTCCAGCACGTAGGCTCCAAAACAACGGATATGCTGATTATACCGCTTTACCAGCATCCCCAGGTGATGCTGTGTAATCAGGTCAACTGCAAAATGATTTTCCAGGACCTCAATATTTTTATGCTTCTGGACCTGCTCACTGAGAATTTTCTGGATCTCAAAGCCTGTATTGTCTTTGTGATGCAGGATACGTTTCTCAGAATGTCCTCCTTCCCTGGCCAGATCAAATTCACCATTCGATTTTTTGTCAAACTGGGCACCCCATTTTATCAGTTCCTCTATTTGCGCCGGTGCATCCCTGACCAGGTTCCGGACTACATCCTCATCACAAAGACCATCACCTGCGATGAGGGTATCCTCTATGTGTTTTTCATACGAATCCGGTTCATAGGTTACGGCGGCTATTCCCCCCTGGGCAAGCTGTGTATTGGTTTCTTCAATGCTTGTTTTGGAGATAACACATACCTTGCCGTAGTCCGCCACTTTTAATGCAAAACTTAAGCCTGCCGATCCGGATCCGATAACCAGAAAATCAACTTCTTTTTTCATGGTGATTATTATTATACAAATATAATAAGCCTTTTTTCAAAGCCCTTATTTGTTAAGCATTTCCTTAAGCAATTATTTTCTTTACTTTTGTCCATTAAATTTAACGAAACCCTTCAATAAGCTATGGCCCAGGAAGACCGCTTCAAGAAAATCATTGCCCATGCCAAGGAATATGGATTTGTGTTTCAGTCCAGTGAAATCTATGATGGTTTAAGTGCTGTTTATGATTATGGACAGAATGGTGTTGAAATGAAGAACAATATACGGGCTTATTGGTGGGATGCCATGGTAAACCTGAATGAGAATATTGTCGGTATTGATTCAGCCATTTTCATGCATCCTGATATCTGGAAAGCCTCAGGCCATGTTGATGCATTCAACGATCCACTGATCGATAACAAAGACTCAAAAAAAAGATACAGGGCTGACCAGCTTATAGAGGATTACATCGATAAACTGCAAGGTAAGATCAACAAGGAAGCAGAAAAAGCTTCCAAAAAATTCGGGGAATCATTTGACAGGGAGAAGTTCCTTGCCACCAACCCGAGGGTAATAGCCAACCAGGAAAAGATTAACAAGATCCATGGCCGCTTTGTTAAAGCACTGGAGAAAGATGACCTCACTGAGATTCGTCAAATCATAGTTGATTGTGAGATCGCTGATCCTGAATCTGGTTCCAGGAACTGGACGGAGGTCAGGCAGTTCAACCTGATGTTTGATACCAGGCTGGGTTCTGTCAATGAATCTGCCAGCAAAATTTATCTCCGCCCGGAAACGGCCCAGGGTATCTTTGTGAATTTCCTGAATGTTCAGAAATCAGGGCGGATGAAGATCCCATTCGGCATCGCCCAGACCGGCAAGGCATTTCGCAATGAGATTGTCGCCCGCCAGTTCATTATGAGAATGAGGGAATTCGAACAGATGGAAATGCAATTTTTTGTCCCACCCGGTAAAGAACTGGAATGGTTTGAGTTCTGGAAGGACAAACGCATGAAGTGGCACCAGTCACTGGAACTTGGAACGGAGAAGTACCGTTTCCATGATCATGATAAGCTTGCCCATTATGCCAATGCAGCCACGGATATAGAGTTTGAGTTCCCTATAGGATTCAAGGAAGTGGAAGGAATCCACTCGAGAACCGATTTCGACCTTTCGCAGCATCAGAAATTCTCAGGCAAAAAGATGCAGTATTTTGATAATGATCTTAATGAGAGCTATGTGCCTTATGTCGTTGAAACATCCATTGGGCTTGACAGGATGTTCCTGACGGTGCTCTCAGGATCTTACAATGAAGAAAAGCTGGAAAAGGAAGGGGCAAACGAGGAGAGGATCGTCATGAAGATCCCCGCATTTCTTGCCCCTGTAAAGGTTGCCGTCCTACCCCTGGTAAAAAAGGATGGATTACCTGAGACAGCAAGGAAGATCATGGACGAGTTGAAACTGGATTTCAACTGCCAGTATGAAGAAAAGGATTCCATCGGACGGCGTTACAGAAGACAGGATGCCATCGGTACTCCTTATTGTATTACCATTGATCACCAGACATCAAAGGACGATACTGTAACTATTCGGTACCGCGACACCATGGAACAGGAACGTATTCCTGTTAATCAGGTCCGCGACATTGTCCAGGAGAAAGTCAGTCCCAAGAAACAATTACGCATGCTGGGATAATAGTCCAGGGTTATCCCCTAAATAAGCTATCATGTCAGA
>Ga0209345_10004546_pt1 | contig 13351 bp, 9 predicted proteins | sample Cruoilmetagenom7_FD_187294 | JGI IMG/M metagenome (GOLD analysis project Ga0209345, IMG submission 187294) | Oil polluted marine microbial communities from Coal Oil Point, Santa Barbara, California, USA - Sample 7 (SPAdes) (version 2) | ecosystem: Environmental > Aquatic > Marine > Oil seeps ...
ATTACATTGCAAAAGTTGCCAATAATGTTGTCCATAATTTGCGTTGCGAGATTTTCAATAAATACACGACGCTTCCCAATTCATATTTTGATGACCAAAACTCAGGTCATTTACTATCACGTGTCACCTACAACGTGTCGCAAGTTACCTCTGCTGCAACGGATGCTATCAAAATTGTTGTCCGAGAGGGATTGACCGTTATCGGCCTTCTAGGGTATTTGCTATACATGAACTGGGCTTTATCTTTGATCTTTTTAGCCATAGCACCTGTCATTGGTTTACTTGTCAGGTACGCGGGTAAGCGTTTTAAAGCCATTAGTAAACGCATTCAAACGTCAATGGGAGATATCACCCATGTGTCGTCTGAGCTCATCAATAACTACCGTGTCGTTCGAAGTTTTGGTGGCGAAGAGTATGAAAAAGAGCGCTTTAAAAAAGCCAGTTTTTCAAATTTCAAACAAGCTATGAAAATGGTTCAAACAAGCGCTATTAACACGCCCGTTTTACAGCTTATCGTTTCATCCGCCTTGGCGCTAATGATCTATTTAGCCTTATTGTTTATGACTAATGCTAGCCCGGGGGAATTTATTGCCTATATCACAGCCGCAGGTTTAATGCCCAAACCCATTAGGCAGTTAAGCGAAGTGAATGCCAGCATCCAAAAAGGCATTGCGGGCGCAGAAAGTATTTTTGAGATATTTGACACTCAGCCTGAGCAGGATAGGGGGTCTTATACAGCCGATGCAGTTACAGGTCACATTGAAATAAAAAACTTAAATTTCACTTACCCTAGTACCAATAAGATCGTTCTCAACGACATTAATATCGACATTAAATCCGGCATGATGGTAGCGTTAGTTGGAAAATCAGGTAGCGGCAAAACCACCTTAGCCAATTTGATTCCCCGTTTTTATAGTCACCAGCAAGGCAACGTATTATTAGATGGTATAGATATCAACAACTATACCCTTAAAAACCTAAGGCAACATATTTCCCTCGTTACACAAAACATCACCTTATTTAACGACACCATTGCCAACAATATCGCCTATGGCTCACTCAATGACGCACCGTTAAATTCAATAAAGAAAGCAGCAAGAGATGCTAATGCTGAAGAGTTTATTGAACAGTTGCCTAACGGTTGGGACACCTTAGTTGGTGAAAATGGCACCAAATTATCGGGTGGTCAACGTCAACGAATCGCCATTGCGAGGGCTTTGCTGAAGGATTCCCCTATACTTATTCTTGATGAAGCAACATCTGCACTTGATACTGAATCTGAACAAAAGATACAAGATGCCCTTGAAGTGGCCATGAAAGACCGAACAACTATAATCATTGCCCATAGGCTATCTACCATTAAAAAAGCTGACTTAATTGTTGTGATGGATAATGGAACGATCAAAGAAACTGGGACTCACCAAGGGCTTTTAAAACAAAATGGTAACTACGCTAAACTACTAAAAACACAATTACAAAAACCCAAAAGTTAAGAAAACTAAAATCTCAGCGCCATTATTTAACCAAAACTAACAAAGAAATATAAATGAAAATTACTATTATAGGATCAGGATATGTTGGCCTTGTCACTGGAACATGTTTTGCTGAGGTTGGTAATGATGTGGTTTGCCTTGATTTGGATAAAAAAAAGATTCAATCCTTAAAGAAGGGCGTCATACCTATTTATGAGCCCAACTTATCTGAGCTTATTCAAAAAAATACTGCAAATAACCGCCTTCAATTTACAACTAACTCACAAGAAGCTATTGAACACGCAGAGCTTCTATTTATTGCTGTAGGCACCCCATCAAATGAGGACGGATCAGCCGACCTACAACACGTTCTTGCTGTTGCAGATTCAATAGCAGAACACATGCAAACCCCAAAAATAGTTATAAATAAGTCCACTGTGCCTGTTGGGACCGCTGATAAAATACGAGCTAACATCAAACAAAAGCTTAAAGTATTAAACAAACAAATTGACTTTGAAGTTGTGTCAAACCCCGAATTCCTTAAAGAAGGTGCCGCAATTACTGATTTCATGAAGCCCGATAGAATAATTATCGGTGCCAGCAATGATAATGCAGCCAAGAAAGTTCATGATTTATACGCACCTTTTAACCGCAATCATGACCGCATCTTTCAAATGGACGTTCGCTCCGCAGAATTAACAAAGTATGCCGCAAACGCTATGCTCGCCACTAAAATCAGCTTTATGAATGAACTCGCCAATTTAGCAGAATATCTAGAAGCAGATATTGAGCAAGTACGCATTGGAATAGGCGCTGATAGCCGTATCGGCTATTCTTTTATTTACCCAGGGTGCGGATATGGCGGCTCATGTTTTCCAAAAGATGTTAGGGCACTTAAAGTGCTTGCTAACGAACAGGGCTACCAAGCAAATATTATAAGCGCTGTTGAAAAAACAAATGAAAAACAAAAAACTGTTTTGTTTAATAAGGTCAATCATCACTTCAATGGAGACCTAAAAAATAAGATATTTGCGCTTTGGGGGTTGTCTTTTAAACCTAACACCGATGATATGCGTGAAGCACCTAGCCTCAAAGTCATTAACTCTTTAATTAATGCAGGAGCAACAATCCAAGCCCATGACCCTATCGCCATGGATGAATGTGCAAAAATGTACGGAAAAAATGATAAGTTAATTTTATGTGAATCCGAGAATGAAGCCCTGGAGGGTGCCGACGCACTAATTATCGTCACTGAATGGCAACAATACAGAACACCTAACTTTGAAAAAATTAAACTCGCTTTGAAACAACCTGTTATTTTTGATGGGCGAAATATTTACAACCCGCAGAACCTAGCCAAGCTGGGCATCACCTACTACGCAATTGGCCGTGGAGAAAAATCTATATGAAAGTTTTAGTTACTGGATCAGCTGGCTTTATTGGCTCCGCCTTAAGCATAAAACTTTTGGAGCGTGGCGATACTGTCTTTGGCATCGACAATCATAACGACTATTACTCCCCCTCCTTAAAAGAAGACCGGCTAAAAAGGCACATAGATAACCCAAATTATTCACACTTTCGAGCTGATATTGCTAATCGTGACTCCTTATTAGAGATTTTCAACCAATGCAAGCCAGAGCGAGTTGTTAATTTAGCAGCTCAAGCGGGTGTTCGATACTCCATTGAAAACCCTGCGTCTTATATTGATAGTAATCTAGTTGGTTTTGGAAATATTTTAGAATGCTCTAAACAACATGAGATCGAACACCTCGTATACGCTTCATCAAGCTCAGTTTATGGTGCGAATAAAAACATGCCCTACTCTATTCACCATAATGTTGACCATCCTGTCAGTTTGTACGCTGCTACAAAAAAAGCAAATGAGTTAATGGCACATACATACAGTCATCTTTTTGAATTACCCACAACTGGACTGCGTTTTTTCACAGTTTACGGCCCATGGGATCGACCAGACATGGCCTTACAAAAATTCACTAAAGCTATTTTGGCAGATGAAACTATCAACGTTTTTAATTATGGGAACCATAAACGTGACTTTACTTATATTGACGATATAACGGAAGGAATTATTCGAGTTTTAGACAACCCTGCTAGCGGCAATCCTAACTGGGATGGAATCAACGCCGACCCTGGCTCAAGTCGAGCCCCATGGAGGTTATATAACATCGGCAGTAACAAACCATACAAGTTATTAGATTACATAAATACCCTTGAAAAAAACCTTGGAAAAACTGCTAAAAAAGAATTATTACCCATTCAACCAGGTGATGTAGAACATACCTATGCAGATATAGATGATCTAATTAAAGATTTCGAATACAAGCCTTCAACAGAGTTAAGTAAAGGCATAGAAAATTTTGTCGATTGGTACAATGGTTATTATGAAAGCTAACCTTTTAAAATTTACTTACAATACAAACTACACACTAAGCCAAAAATAACCCTCATAGACACATGAAAAAAACCTTAGTATTTATTATGTCGAGTAACTATTCCGGTTCTCACTTTCTTTCTCTCTTGCTAGGTAGCAACACTCAAGCGATACACGTTGGCGAGGTAAAGAATGTCATAAAAGAAAACTATGATTGTCATGTTTGTGGAAATACAGGTAGCTGCGAGCTATTTAAAGGACTTGAAGACATTCCTAAACAAGAGATTTATTCGGCCTTATTTAAAAGAGCGCCCAAAGGAACCAATGTTCTGATCGATAACTCGAAAAAAGTTGGATGGGTTAAGCAGTTTCTGTTTTTAAAACAAAAATATAATATAAAAATCATTTTCTTACTCCGTGACCCACGTGCACTTTCACGTAGGTGGGCGATTCGAGATATAAGCGCTTGGGGCCACTTTCGTGTTCGGCTTAAGTCTGCGCGACGTTATATTTCTAGTTTAATCCCAATACTTTTTTCTGATCCTGTCTACGCCTACATCTATAAATGGCTAGAACAGAACGAACGAATATCAGAATTTGTTAAAAGTAGTGGTATAGAATATAAGGTTGTAACTTATCGAGAAGTTGCCTATGAAAAAGAAAAAACTTTAAAATATCTCACTGAATTCATCGGCCTAGAGTATGAAAAGGAACAAATAGATTATTGGAAATTTGAACACCATGGCACACAAAAACCTCAATATGAATGGATAAAAAAACAACAAGACTCAACCCATGTTGATTTACGTTGGAAAGAATTTTTAACAAAAAGACAACAGTCCACCATTCTACACTCTAATTATTTGCATAAATTTTTCTCAGAACTCAACATAGAGATGCGAGATGATGGCCTCTATAAAAAATAATCACTGCAAAGTTAAATATATGTGCTTTTTTAAAAATAAATTTTTAACATGAAAATCACCTTTTTTGTATCTTCACTTGGCGGTGGTGGAGCTGAAAAAATGATGTTACGACTAGCTGAGCACGCTGCTGTTGCAGGGCATTCTGTCGACTTATTAATCACAAGAAAAGAAGGCGACCACTTAAACAACATACCAAAAGGACTTAACGTTGTCGTTTTAGCTAAATCTTCAAGAGTTAAAGGGTTAATAAAAGTATTAACCAGCTGCTCAAACCCTTTGAGGTTTATTAGCTTATTAAAACTTCCGCGGTTTCTGACAGTATTGCAATCGACTTCTCACTACTATGTAAAGCGCAAACCAGATTTAGTCATCAGCACCTTACACACATGTAATTTAGCCAATATTATGGCACGTGAATGCACTCAATCAAATACGAAAGTCATTGTTCGTGAATGTATCCAGCTCACAAGCTTTATTCAGTCTGTCCCTAGCCGAGAAAAGACATTATTACCCTTCATTAAATTACTCTACCCTTTAGCTGACAAGGTTGTGTCTGTTGCCAAACAAGTTGAGGATGATTTATTAACTCACATTAACGTAGCTGAAGGAAAATCTTTATTCATATACAACCCTGTTATAGGTCCAGATTTTCATAAAAAAGCAAATATGCCAGTTGGTGTTAAATGGCTAAATGATAAAGACACTTACGTCATCCTTGGAGCGGGACGACTATCTAAACAAAAAGATTTTTCTACTCTAATTGAAGCATTCTCAATTGTTAAGCCAAAATCACCTAATATGAAACTATTAATTATTGGTGAAGGCGAGCAGCGTGTTTCTTTACAAAAGCAAGTCGACAAACTGAACTTAACTGATAGCGTCACTCTTTTTGGTTTTGTTGACAACCCGCTTAGCTATATGTCTAAAGCTGATTTATTTGTCCTCCCATCATTATTAGAAGGCGCGCCCAACGTTTTGGTTGAAGCCATGGCGAGTGGTTGTCAAGTAATCAGTACCGATAGCCCTGGCGGTGCCTCAGAACTACTAAAAAATGGCGAATACGGCAACCTTGTTCCCATGCAAGATCCGTCCATTTTAGCTAAGAATATTTTTAGGGTATATAAAACGAACAACCCTAACCGAAAAGGTCAAAAATTTGCTTTAGGGCTTACAATGGAGTCATCGTTGAATCAGTATGTTAGAAGTTGCTTTCCCGTTAAAAGCCAGACATAGTACATAGAAGATCATGGCTAACCAAAAAGCAGTACTATTAAATTTATATATTATTAAAACAATGTATAGATAAAAGGTGCTACTGCTGACCCTTGCGTCAGAACTACCAGTGCACCCAATAACACCATTACAAAAATAATGGGGGCCAGCCAGAATTTTTTTCTAACGCGCATAAAGCCCCAAAGATCTTTGATTAAATCTAACATTAATACGGTCTCTCTATATGATTTTGATCGGGTTGCTCACTTATAATACGGTAGCTTTTTATCGACGAGTCTTGCTTTCTCAGTAATGGGTCTTTGCCAAATATTTTAAGTAATAACCCAATAGGAAAAACCATGATATAAAAAACAAGGCCAAGAATAATACGGGTATTTATCCAGCCCAACACATGACCTATTTTCATCCAAAAAATATAAATAGGACCTAACGCGATAGGGTAGATTAACCCTGGTATCAAGAAAACTAAAGCAACGGCAAACGGCCATAACGGACCAGACAAACCGTAAAGCGTCCATGAGTAATCGCTAGCTTGATAACTAAAAAGGTAAGGGAACAACACTCCAAATAGAATACTCAGCACAATGGCCATCATGTATCCAAATTCACGAAGTTCTTTTTTTTGTGGCGCTATTTTTTCGTTCATTATTAATCCAATGCAAATTCTTCTTTCCAGCTCTCACCTTGTTCAATAACTGGCTGATCTTTTTTAAATAAAAGAAAATTTTCTAGAACAAGATAGTCCATCTCTGTTCGCATAAAGCAACGGTAGGCATCTTCGGGTGTATAAACAATAGGCTCACCACGTACATTAAAGGAAGTATTGATTAATACAGGGCATCCAGATTGTTTCTCAAATTCATCAATTAAATAATGAAAACGAGGGTTAGTTTCCTTATGAATAGTCTGAATACGTGCGGAATAATCCACGTGCGTCACAGCTGGAATCATTGATCGAGGCACGTTAAGCTTCTCAATTCCAAAGAGTTCTTGTTCTGAGTCCGCAATAGGCAACCATTTATCTTTCTTAACTGGAGCCACCATCAACATGTAAGGACTAGGTCGGTCAATTTCAAACCAGTCCGATACTGTTTCAGCTTTAGTCGCAGGGGCAAACGGACGAAATGATTCCCTATATTTAATTTTAAGGTTCATAACCGACTGCATCTTAGTGCTTCGGGGGTCACCAATAATTGAACGACCGCCAAGAGCGCGCGGCCCAAACTCCATCCGTCCGTTAAACCAGCCAACAACATTTTCATCCACTAGGATTTTAGCTAATTTTGGCATCAGTACAACATCATCAAGCTGCTGATACTTTGCGTCAATAGAATCCAGATACATTTTTATTTCTTCACCATTAAACCGCTTGCCCAAATAAGAGCCTTGCATCTTATCATTGCCACCGCAGTCTCTTGGCATATCCAAATATTCATGCCAAACGGTCAGGGCTGCACCTAATGCACCCCCTGCATCTCCCGCAGCTGGTTGAATCCAAACATCTTTAAAAGGTCCCTCCCGTAGTATTCGGCCATTAGAAACGCAATTTAAAGCGACACCACCTGCAAGACAAAGGTAATCACACTTAAATTCTTTATGAATACTTCGCATCAGTTTCAAAATAATTTCTTCTGTCACTACTTGGATAGAACGGGCTAGATCCATTTCTTTCTGAGTAACTTCAGATTCCGGTCTTCTCGGTGAGGCTCCAAATAATGCATCAAAGTGCTTATTGGTCATCGTTAAGCCGGTAGCATAGTTAAAATATTTCATATTAAGGCGATAAGTGCCATCGTCCTTAACATCAAGAAGGTTATCCAAAATCAAATCAACGTACTTAGGCTCTCCATAAGGAGCAAGTCCCATCAATTTATACTCCCCGGAATTAACACGAAAACCTGTGTAATATGTAAACGCAGAGTACAACAAGCCTAACGAATGTGGGAAGTCTATCTCCCACTGTGGCGTCAACTTATTACCTTCCCCAAGCCATACAGATGTTGTCGCCCATTCACCAACACCATCAAGGCAAACGACAACAGCTTCTTTAAATGGGCTGGGGAAAAATGCCGATGCTGCATGTGAGCGATGATGATCATTAAATAAAAGAGGTGGTAATGATTTTTCAGGTAACTCAGCAAGTTTGGCGAGTTCTTTTTTTATGGATTTTTTAAGAAAGAGTTTTTCTTTTAACCATACAGGCATAGCCGCAATAAAAGACCTAAAGCCCTTCGGTGCATATGCAAGATATGTTTCTAAAAGTCGTTCAAATTTTATCAACGGTTTATCATAAAAAATAATGTGATCAACATCTTTTAATGCGATATCAGCTTCATCCAAACAATATAAAATTGCATTCTTAGGAAAGCTCGCATCATGCTTTTTCCTTGTGAAGCGCTCTTCTTGAGCACACGCAACAATCTCACCATCGATGATTAATGATGATGCGCTGTCGTGATAGAAAGCGGAAATCCCTAGTATATTCATTGAAAATATTTATTAGTAAAAAAGTATTAGAACATGTGCAAGGCTAGTCATGTTCAGTATATTTTTTGTGATTAGTCATTACTGTTAACGAAAGAATGCTTCTCAATCGTGGTACTAACTGCTTTAGCAACTTCCTTGTGCCCTAAAACGCTGAGGTGTAAATTCCTTCTGTAATAGAGCAAATCATCCACCCCTAATTTTTCAGCCCTATCTTGTAGAGTGGAAGATAAATCATTGTAAACATAGCCAACCTCATTAGCCATCTGCGCAAAGTATTTACGTTGTAAGCTATCAAATTCAAACATGATATTTTTTATTTCTTGGTCATTAAAAACCACATGTTTTTTATAAGCGACATGTGCTGAAGGTATGTAAACGATTATGGGGATAAAATCATGTTGTTCAGACAGGTTAACAAATTCCTTTAATGCATCATTAAATAAATCCAAACTAATTTCATCATTTAGCAGTTTTTTCGCAAAAATAACCTCATCCTTATCTGTGTTTTCTCCATTAAAAGAAAGCTCGGAATCTTTAAACAATAGCTTGTACCTAAAATCAACCTCACTTCGACTAATTTTGTTTGGGGGAACTATAAAATCCACCAAAAACAAAGATTGAATCAAGCTAACTACATAGCTTTTTTCAGCAAGATACTCAACCGTATTCAACAATAACTTGTTTTCTTTAGGGGTTTCAACGTTTGTATTATGTTTATATACATCGTACTTATATGCATCGCGTAAGTCGTTACCCCCATAAACAGATAAAACAACATAACGAGGATCTTTTTTTAAACCATAGCTTTTTAAAATTTGAATATATTCATACAAGCCCACGCCTGTTTTCCCAAGATTGTAGGCACTTAAAGCAGTGTGGTTCGCTAAATTACTTGTCCATGTTTGCTCTTGATCTACAGCTAGACACCAGGTAAATGAATCACCAATGGTGACAATATCAAAAGATGAACTTGCCTGATACACACCGCGCTTATTACAAAAGCCAACCTCATCTGTAACTACAGAATGCTTCCTTCCGTTACCATCCATATTCTTCCATTGTAACGTCTTGTTTGGTTTAACTAATCTAAGAGGCGGGCCATTATCATCCCTTTGCAATAAAACTGTATCTTCTTTTAATTGAAACCTACCCATAGCAGCCTCTTTGCGAGGTACCGGATGAAAATGAATAAGTAAATGTGGCGGTATTATTTTAGGTGAGACTCTTAAAGCAATCTCAATCAACATCATCGAAATAACGAACATTAACAAGCTCGCTTTGAGAAAATTCAGCATATTTTGACTCATCTGATTAGGTATTTAAAGATCAGTAATCTACTCTAATGTCATCTTTTTTTCTAGTTTTACTGAGACCACCCCTAAAATAAAGCTCGCAACTTAAAGCCTTTTCCTTTTGGACAATATAAAATGTAATTTCAAATCTAAATCGATCGTATTTTTACTATGTCAGAAAATTTATTTATCCATAAAATCAACGCTTTTGCCAAATCTTCTCACAACAAGAAAGCTATAGTTTCTTTAGGATCCGAGCCGGTAACATTCTCTCAACTGAACGAGTACTTAATATACGTCGCTACCACCTTAAGAGCCGCTCAAATTAAAAGAAATGATCGAGTAGCGACTGTACTACCAAATGGTGCAAGTATGGGGGCATTGGGCCTTGCCATTTCAACTTGCTCAACCTGCGCCCCGCTAAACCCCGAGTACAAAGCAAGTGAATTTAATTTTTACCTCAATGACCTTAACGTAAAGGCATTAATAACTCACAGTAAAATGAACACACCGGCCATTGCAGAAGCAAAAAAACTTGGCATTCCAGTTTTGGAAGTAGACCCGAACGGAAAACATTTAACTAAAAAATTTATCAGTCAGTCCAACGATAACCCACTCAAACACTCAGAAATTGATTGGGCATCAGATGATGATATAGCTCTCATTTTACACACTTCTGGTACTACGGCTTTACCAAAAAAAGTACCTTTGTCTCACCTTAACCTTCAGTCTTCTGCTCTCAATGTCTCTAGCACATTGCAATTAACAAGTGAGGATACTTGTTTGAATTTAATGCCTATGTTTCATATAGGTGGGCTTGTTGACCTAATGTACACGCCTTTATCAATTGGTAGTAAAGTGGTCTGCACCCCAAACTTCTCTTTCCCCGACTTTAAGAAAAATATTGAAGAGTTCTCACCCAGTTGGTGCCAAATAGTTCCAACGATGATTCAAGAAATAGTAACCCAAGACCAAGAAAACTTAAGTTTTTTGAAAAATCATTCATTACGATTTATACGTTCAGTTTCTTCTGCTTTACCAGAATCATTAAAGGAGCAATGTGAACAAATTTTTTCTACACCTGTCATTGAAGTTTATGGGATGTCTGAAACTGCAGGACAAATTACTAGCAACCCTTTACCACCAAGCATTAGAAAACCAAAATCAGTTGGAAAAGCCGACGGAACAGAAATCCGCATAATCGACGAACTCGGAAGATCGACACAACTAAATACAACAGGGGAAGTGATCGTCCGTGGACCAAATGTTATGTCCGGGTATGAATATAAGGAGCCCCCTTTAACTCAAGACTTTATTGATGGCTGGCTTAAGACAGGGGATGTAGGATATTTAGACGAAGACAATTATCTGTTTCTCACTGGACGAATAAAAGAAATTATTAATAGAGGTGGGGAAAAACTTCTTCCACAAGAAGTTGACAAAATTGCTGAAAGACACCCATCTGTCAAACAGGCTATTACATTTCCAACGCCACACCACGCGCTTGGTGAGGAAGTCGCCATTGCCGTTGTACTAAATAAAAACTCCTCGCTAGCTCAACATGAACTTATTAACTTTTTGAGCCAAAACCTTAGCTACTACAAAGTACCAAAAAAAGTTTATTTTGTTGAGAGCATACCAGCAACTTCTGGTGGGAAAATTCGTAGAAACGCACTGTATGAACATATGCAAGAACCATCGCCACTAGGTGACGCATCGAATATAGAGTATGAGAGCCCTCAAACTCCTGTTGCAAAATTCATTGCCAATTTATGGGCCGAAGCCCTCGGTATTGAACAAGTTGGACTTCAGGACAATTTCTTTGATCTAGGTGGGGACTCCTTAAAAGCTGCTAGTTTTATTAACAAAATTCAAGAAAATTGGAATGAAATAATTTATGTAACGGCATTATTTGAAAATCCAACGTTAGCCACCTTTGAGCAATATGTAGAAAAAGAACATCCAGACTTAACAAGTTCTATTTTGGGAAATGCTGTAAATCTAAAAAATAACCACCGTAAACATAAGCTAGGTCCTTCTGATTTTGTGCGATTTAGGAAGTCTATTGCTCAAGCATCAAAGTTCGAAATAAGCAGCCCAGACAGAGCAAATAATAAAGCTATTTTTATTCTCTCACCTCCTCGTTCTGGATCAACCCTGCTACGCGTTATGCTAGCGGGAAATAACCAACTATTTTCACCGCCAGAGCTCTATCTTGCAGCCTATTCCAACTTACGTGAAAGAAAAAACAAACTATCCAACAGCCAACAATTTAGGGCAGAAGGCCTCATTAGAACTATTATGCAATTAGATGAATGCTCTGCAGAGAATGCAAAGCAAATTGTTCAGCAACTTGAAGCTAAAGACCTAAATACCCAACAAGTCTATGAATTAATCCAAAAGCAAATAGGCAATAAACTTCTTATCGACAAGACCCCTTCATATAGTCTGCTAGTAGAAACACTTGAACGGATAGAAAGCTTGTTCGATGAAGTACTCTATATTCACCTTACTCGACATCCTTACGGCATGGTCCGTTCTTTTAACGAGGCAAAATTAGGGCCACTTTGGTTCCCCCATATTACAGGCAAAGAGATTTCGTCTAACCACCTCAATCCTTATGAAGCCACTGAGCTGGCTGAACTAGTTTGGTTAAGTATTAATCAAAACATTAATACCTTTTTGCAAAAAATCCCCAACACTAGAAAGCATCATATTCGGTATGAAGATATGGTGAGCTCACCCAAAGAAGAAATGAACAAGATCTGCAAGTTTTTAAATATCCAATACGATAACAAAATGCTTGAGCCGCATGAAAGTAAAAAGTCTCGCATGACTGACGGTATTTATAAGGAATCAAGAATGATTGGTGATATGAAATTTCACCAGCACTCTGGTATCTCAAAAGTATCATCTGAGTTATGGAAATCTAGTTACCAAACAGACTTCCTCGCCGATGAAACATTGAATTTAGCTCGTGAATTTGGTTATAGTGAAACAGTAGCTAGTGTGCTAAACAGAGAAGAGTTTGAGATCTAATGTCTATCGAGAATTTTTTTGCAGAGCTATCTGAAAAAGACATCAAACTCTGGCTAGAGGGTGAAAAACTTAGATGTAGTGCGCCGAATGGAGCCCTGAACGATAAACTAAAAGCTGAGTTATCCCAACGAAAAAGTGAAATAATCCTTTTTCTAAACTCCTATACGCAACAAGCCGACAGCCAAGTTGAGGGAATCTATATCATACCAAGAACAGGCCATCTACCTGTTTCAAAATCTCAACAACGATTATGGTCGCTAAATAAACTTCAACCCAATAATGATGTATACAATATAAACACCTCATATCATTTAAGAGGCTCGCTGAACATCAACAAGCTTAAATCTGCTCTAAATAATATCATCAATCGTCACGAAGTTTTCCGAACGACCTTCCATGAAGATAATGGGCAAATATATGCCAAAATATCTGAACCATCTGACATTGACCTTAAAGCTAATACATTTGATTTAGGCACTCAACAAGATACAAGCACCGACATCGAAAGCT
>Ga0209345_10004547_pt1 | contig 13347 bp, 10 predicted proteins | sample Cruoilmetagenom7_FD_187294 | JGI IMG/M metagenome (GOLD analysis project Ga0209345, IMG submission 187294) | Oil polluted marine microbial communities from Coal Oil Point, Santa Barbara, California, USA - Sample 7 (SPAdes) (version 2) | ecosystem: Environmental > Aquatic > Marine > Oil seeps ...
GGCGATGCTATTGCGATGCAGGCCATTGTGGAAAAAGTTGCGGCCTCGTTTCAAGAGGTTTTGCCACAGGGCAGCACGGTAAAACTGGTAAACGCCCGTTCTGAACAGATCACAGACCGTTTGAATATTCTAATTGATAATGGGCTCGTGGGTTTAGGGCTCGTTTTGCTTATGCTCTACCTATTCCTAGGATTGCGCACAGCATTTTGGGTTGCCGCGGGTATTCCCGTGGCCATGTTTGCGGCCATTGCATTGATGTACGCATTTGGCCTCACCCTAAACATGATGTCTCTGTTTGCCCTGATTATCACTTTAGGCATTGTAGTAGATGACGCAATCGTTGTTGGTGAGCATGCAGACTATCGTGCGCGGCATCTCGGGGAAAGCCCCATCCAAGCGGCCGAAAACGCAGCCAGCCGAATGGCCGCACCTGTTTTTTCATCGACCATCACAACCGTTTTGGCCTTTTTTGGACTCGTCCTGATTGGAGGGCGCTTTGGGTCGTTGATCGCTGACATTCCGTTCACGGTCATCGTTGTTCTGATGGCCTCGCTCATGGAATGCTTCCTGATCCTGCCCAACCATATGCGACACTCAATCGCGTCAGGCGTTAAAAAACACTGGTACGATTTCCCGAACCGCATGGTCGACGCAGGGTTTCGCTGGGTGCGCACCACATTATTTATGCCGTTTATGCGGCTGGTGATCTGGCTGCGCTATCCGGTGCTGGCTGCTATGGTCTATTTGCTGGTTTTTTCAGCTTCAATGTTTATTCGAGGCGATGTCACGTGGCGTTTCTTCAGTTCGCCGGAACAAGGCACGGTCAACGCCAACATCGCCATGCTCCCGGGGGCCACGCGCGCAGATACGCTTGAGATGGTGCGCGAAGCCCAGCGGGCCGTGGCGGCGGTGGCTGACGCGTTTGAGGCTGAACACGGTATCGCCGCAGTGACCCATGTTCTGGCGCAAGTTGGCGGCACAACGGGGCGTGGGTTGTCAGGGCAGGATACTAAGGAACCGGATCAGCTTGGGTCTATTAATATCGGATTGATCGATGCTGATTTACGCCCCTTTTCAAGTTCAGCATTTGTTAGTGCGCTGCAAGATGAAGTCCGTTCATTGCCTTTGATGGAAACCCTAAGCTTTCGGGGATTCCGGTCCGGCCCTGGCGGGGACGCATTGGATGTCAGCCTATCGGGCGCAGATGCACAAACCCTGAAAGCGGCTGCCGAAGCGCTTAAAGCGCGGCTCTCCTTGTTTCCAGAGGTCAGCGCGCTTGAAGATAATTTAGCCTATGACAAAACAGAATTGGTGTTGCAATTAACGCCGCTTGGCACCGCGCTCGGGTTCACCACCGCTGGGATCGGCAGTGATCTGCGTGACCAGTTGAACGGAATTGAAGCCGCGAGCTTTCCAGACGGTTTGCGCAGCGGGCAAATAATTGTGCAAATTGCAGCGGGAGATATTTCCTCGGACTTTATCAATCAAACCCGCTTGCGCTCTCCAGCTGGTGAATACGTTGTCCTGTCAGATATTGTCAGCGTAGACACCACGCTCGGATTTTCGACGGTACAACGAGAAAACGGCGTTCGACTTATCAAGGTTAACGGTGATATTTCCGAAGATGATCCTGTGCGCGCTGAGGAAATTATGGAAGCCCTCAACACGGAGATTCTGCCAGATATTGCGGTTCAATTTGGGGTCGAATGGGCCGTCGGCGGCCTGTCGGCTCAGGAAAGCGAGTTTTTATCCGATGCCATGCTTGCCTTCGGCCTATGCATGTTAGGCATCTATCTGACGCTCAGCTGGATATTTGCAAGCTGGACGCGGCCATTCGTTGTGATGGTTATTATTCCCTTCGGGTTGGTCGGGACAATATGGGGCCATTACATCTGGGGGGTGCCGCTGTCGATGTATACGGTAATTGGGCTAATCGGCATGTCGGGGATTGTCATAAACGACTCGATCGTTTTGGTCACAACCTTTCAGGAACGCCTGCAAAAAAAGAGCGCACGGGCCGCCGTTCTGGAGGCGGTAAATAATAGGCTACGCCCCTTGATGCTGACCACACTGACAACGGTTCTAGGGTTGGCTCCCCTGCTTTACGAAACCAGTCAGCAAGCTCAGTTTCTAAAGCCGACCGTGATTACGCTATGCTATGGCCTCGGTTTTGGGTTTGTGATCGTTTTGCTTGCTGTCCCCTCCCTGCTTGTCGTTCAAAATGATATCGCGAAACTTTGGCATACGCTTTTCCGCGCGCTTAGAGGGGGGCACGGCCTATCCAAAAGGCTGCACTCCGGCATCATTATGACGGTGCTGATATTGCTGGCAATAAACCTCGCAACCGTCGGTGCTTTGGTCGTTCAGGGTGAAATGCTTGCGCCAGCAAAGCAATTTGCGAAAGCGTTTTCATTCCAATCCGATGGCGTTCAAGCACTCGCCACCGCGGCTTCCGGATCGGCGCTTGTTTTGCTGATTGCGGCACCGTTTCTAGTGATGTTGGGTCGCCAGGGCAAAAAAACTAGTTGACCTGCACAAGAGAGGTTATTGTCCAGAGCGCTGAAAATAAACTACTTTGGGATGGTGGTCGAAGTATGAAATTTGACAACGGGCCCGAATGTCCGTTTGTGCGCGTGGGCTAAAATTACCTTGGAGCCCTCAATATTTGACTGCTCGCTGCTCGCTGCCCGTTGCAGCCTTTGCTCAATCGTGGACTTTTCCTGGACTCTCGGTTCACCAGCCCCATCTGGCGTCACCGAAAGCAACCCTTTGCGAATGCGGATAATTCACGGAACGCTACTTTTCTTGGCCGCCGCCCCAAATGGGTTGTAAATTTACGCGCGTCAACTAATGTGATCAAGCAACGGGATTGGTAGAGCTGCCTGCGAGGCAACCCAAAACGTTTGAGGAAAGGGACGATTGCAGAATGAGCGAGCCTAAGATTAAGAACATGGAAGATTTCGCCTCTCTCAGCGGGATCTCCCGCCCTACGATCTCGAAGTATTTCAACGACCCGGAAAGCGTTCGCAAGTCTACGCGCGCACGGATCGAGGCTGCGTTGGAGCAACACGACTATCGGCCAAATATCTATGCGATAAATCAAAACAGACGGCAGACTAAGAATATCGGGCTCGTGGTCCCCAACTTGACCGATCCGTTTTTTGCTGGGATTGCGCGGACCATCGAGGAACTGATTGTTGCTGCCGGATATAACCCGCTAATGCTCAGTTCACATGGTGGGCCGGATCACGAGATTTCGAATCTTGAGAGTTTACGGTCCATCAAACCAGCAGGCGTATTGCTCGCGCCACTTGGGCGCGCCTCGCACGCCGATCAGGTGGCAAAGTTCGCTGATGAAGTGCCGACAGTGTTGTTTGACGCTAATATTGACGATATTGGAGAGGCGTTTTTTGGCTCCGACAACCATCAGAGCATTGGGTTAATCGTTGAATATCTGTGCCGAACGGGCGAACCACCGGTCTTTTTTGAAACGAAAACACCTATTAATCCGAACGCATATAAACGAAGGTCGGCATATATTGCCGCAATGGAACGGTTGGATCATGAACCGCATCTTATCCAGGCAAAAGGCGAGGGTTGGAATTTTGAAGAGATCGGCTTTGAGACGGCAACGAATGTCATCAACAATAAGCAACTTCCTACCAATACAATTTTGTGCAGTAACGACCGTTTAGCGATTGGTTTTCTTTCTGCTGCGTATGAATCCGGTTTGCGTGTTGGTCACGGGGATGGAAGTGCGCTTCGGATTGCGGGACATGATGATCATCCGTTTTCGCGGTATACATGCCCTTCATTGACCACGGTTTCGCAGGATTACCAGTCAATTGCGGCGGGCAGTGTTGAAACGATTTTAGCACGAATTGATTCGGAAAAGCGGTCTGCAAATCGCGAAGTCACACTGTTTGATGGCCAACTTGTTATGAGAGGTTCTGCATAAATATATGAAATACATATATAATTACGAATAAATTTGCGCGCGTAAAAAACAAATTGACGGCGCGTAGCTTTATTAACTACTGTGTGAGCACATCATTTTTAAAAGGGAGGAATGAGATGTACCTGAATAAAGCGCTTTGCGCGGCAAGCACGCTCGCACTGATGGCGGGAACCGCAAACGCGGCAGACTCGCTCACGATTGCCATCGTGAACAATGGCCACATGATCAACATGCAAACCGTTGCTGAAGCTTACACCGCAGAAACCGGTGTTGAGCTGAACTGGGTTTCGCTTGAAGAAGGTGTTCTGCGAGAGCAGGTAACATCAGATACCGCGACCGGTGGCGGCCAGTATGACATCATCAATATCGGCATGCAGGAAGCACCTATCTGGGGCGCTGCTGGCTGGATCGAGCCTTTGAACTTTGGCGCTGAGTATGACGTTGACGACATTCTTCCCGCCATGCGCGCTGGCCTGTCGGCAGATGGTCAACTCTATGCGGCACCTTTCTATGGTGAATCGTCCATGGTTATGTATCGCAAAGACCTGACAGACGCTGCGGGTGTTACCATCAACGACAATGACAGCTGGGCACGCGTAATGAACGCTGCGGCTGCGATGCACGACCCTGACAATGGCGTTTACGGTGCTTGTTTGCGCGGTAAGCCAGGTTGGGGCGACAATATGGCGTTCGTAACAACGGTTGTGAACTCATTCGGTGGCGCTTGGTTTGACGCGGACGGCCGTCCTCAGTTGGATAGCGCAATGTGGAACGAAGCTGTTAACTTCTACGTTGATCTTCTGGGTACATACGGACCTCCAGGTTCCGAAGGTAACTCCTTCAACGAAATCTTGGCGCTTTACAACGAAGGCAAATGTGGCCTTTGGATCGACGCGACCATCGCGGCTTCTTTCCTAGAAGTTGACGGTGTTGCCTATGCGCAGTCACCAAATGCGGGTGTTGCTGCTGGTGCAAACTGGTTGTGGGCATGGGCAATGGCTGTGCCAACAGGTTCGCCAAACTCAGAAGCTGCACACGACTTCATCGAGTGGGCTACATCTAAAGCTTACGTTCAGGCTGTAGGTAACCACCCAGACTTCGGTTGGGGTTCTGTGCCAACTGGTCAGCGTGCCTCCACATATGCAATCCCTGAATTCCAGGCTGCTGCTGGTTTTGCCGCTGCTGAAATGGCTGCCATCAACTCCGCGGCTCCGGCTGCGTCCGATCTGAAGCCATATGTTGGTGTTCAGTTCGCTGCTATTCCGGAATTCCCGGAAGTTGGCTCGGCTGTTGCTCAGGAAATTGCGGCGGCTCTGTCCGGTGCGAAATCTGTTGAAGAGGCCTTGGCTGCTGCGCAAGAAGCTGCAGACGCCATCATGCGTGAAGCTGGCTACTACTAAGCCAGCTAGGCAATTAAGAATGTGCACTATTGTGGGCCAGTAGTGTACCTAAGGAGAGGGCCCGGTTCCGATCGGGTCCTCTCTAAAAAAACCGGTCGCTTGTAATATTTTGATAAGCCAGCGACACTCAATATCCGAACTTCGCGTCGATAACACCAAGAGCAGGGCGATCACATCACTTTGCCGGAGGAATAAACTATGTCTGACAGAAAACTTCCCCGACTTCTTCAAACGCCCGCAGTTTTAATGCTTTTGGTTTGGATGCTGATCCCTCTCGGGATGACCCTTTATTTCTCGTTCATTCGCTATGTGTTGAACAGCCTACGCCACCCGGAGTGGACATCTCCCGTTCCGAGCAATTGGCGCGGCTTTGGTAACTACGAATTTGTGTTGAAATCCAAAGACTTCTTGCTCGCCATCCAAAATAGCCTCTTTATTGTGTGCAGCATCCTTTTCCTGACGGTTATTCTTGGGGTCCTAATTGCGGTTCTGATCAACAAAACCTTTCCGGGACAAGGTATCGTTCGCGTCCTGCTGATCTCGCCCTTCTTTGTGATGCCCGCTGTGAATGCGGTGTTGTGGATCAATATGATCCTTGATCCGGTCTTGGGCCTTCAGGGCATTGCCGTTGGTGGCATAAACGATATGCTCGACGGGCTCAGAGAGATGCCGCTGCTCGGCGGGTTCTTCTCGCTCTGGCCCGAGTTCAGCCCAATCTCGTTTCGCGCGACGCAAACATCTTCAATCGCGGTGATCATGATGGTCACGTGGCAGTGGACACCCTTTGCGGTTCTGATCTTTATGACCTCTCTGCAATCCGAAGATATGCAGCAAAAAGAGGCGGCCATTTTGGATGGTGCCGGTCCATGGTCGATGTTCCGCTTTTTAACCTTGCCGCATTTGGGCCGCCCGATTGCGATTGTGGTTATGATTCAAGCGATCTTCCACCTCTCGCTTTATGCCGAGATCGAGATCGTAAGCCGTGGCAACGGCAACAAAAACCTGCCTTACCTGATTGGCGAATTTGCCAATAACAACATTGGCGCGGCCAGCGCCACCGGCATCTTTGCCGTCATTCTCGCCAACATCGTAGCCATCTTTCTGCTGCGCATGGTTGGCAAGACTCTAATGGAATAGGAGGATAATTCTATGGCAATCGTTGCACAAACCTCACGCTTCGGAACTTATGGTCGGCCAACTTTGGCTTGGGTTATCGGGCTCCTCTTCTTCTTCCCGATCTTTTATATGGTTTTAACAAGCTTCAAAACAGACGCCGACGCGGTAAAGCCCGAGTTTCTGTTTTTCTTCACGCCAACGCTCGAAAACTACACCAACATGACGGCGAATTATGACTATTGGCACTTTGCGCGAAACTCCGTCATCACCGCCGTATCGGCCACAGCCTTTACCCTTTTTGTTGGCATTCCTGCCGCCTATGCGATGGCGTTTAACCCCACGCGGCGCACCAAAGACATTTTGATGTGGATGCTATCCACCAAAATGCTGCCCGCGGCGGCGGTACTCTATCCGATGATATTCCTTGCCAAAGGCATTGGGCTATATGACACCCACATCCTGATTATTACAGTGCTCTGCCTGATCAACCTGCCAATCGCCATCTGGATGCTGTTCACCTATTTCAAAGAAATCCCCAAGGATATCATTGAAGCGGGCAAAATGGATGGCGTCAGCACCTTTGGGGAGATCAAGGAAATATTGGTGCCGCTTGCTTGGGGAGGCATCGCCGCCACCGCGCTTTTGGTGTTCATATTCTGCTGGAACGAAGCCTATTGGACCGTGCGCCTCACCACGCTTGATGCGGCAACGCTCTCCAAGTTGATTGAAGGCAACCGCGCGCCCGAGGGCCTGTTCTTTGGCCGCCTGTCCGCCGTATCTACCGCCGCCGTTGGGCCGATCGTTGTCTTGGGATGGTTCTGTCAGAAACAACTGGTCCAAGGCTTGACCTTCGGCGCTGTGAAATAAGGAAAAGACCATGGGACGTATTGTTTTAAAAAATGTAACAAAAAGCTTTGGCGAAACCGAGGTTATTCCTCCGCTGGATCTGACCATCGAAAACGGTGAGTTTGCAGTGTTTGTGGGCCCCTCGGGCTGTGGTAAATCCACCCTGCTGCGCATGATCGCGGGGCTAGAAGACCTGACATCGGGTGAGATAGAGATCGACGACGAGGTCGTGACCGAAGTACCGCCCTCCAAGCGCGGCTTGGCCATGGTGTTCCAGTCTTATGCGCTTTATCCGCATATGACCGTGCGCAAAAACATCGGCTTTCCGCTACGGATGGAAAAGATGGCGCAGGCTGAAATTGACAAGCGGGTGAATGCCGCTGCCACCTCGCTCAATTTGGTTGACTATCTGGACCGCAAACCGGGCCAGCTTTCAGGCGGCCAGCGCCAGCGCGTCGCCATTGGCCGCGCCATTGTGCGCGACCCGTCTGCCTTCTTGTTTGACGAACCTTTGTCGAACCTCGATGCGGCTTTACGCGTTGGCATGCGGCTTGAAATCAGCGAAATGCATGAGCGCATGAAAACAACCATGATCTATGTGACCCATGATCAGGTTGAAGCCATGACCATGGCCGACAAAATTGTGGTGCTGCAAGCCGGAAAAATCGAGCAGGTCGGCTCGCCGCTGGAGCTTTACCACAAGCCGCAAAATGTGTTTGTGGCTGGTTTTATCGGTTCGCCAAAAATGAATTTGTTTTCAGGGCCAGAGGCCGAGAAATTTGGCGGCCATACCATCGGTATCCGCCCCGAGCATACCGCCGTCAGCATGACAGAGGGCACATGGAAAGGCACCGTGGGCGTGGCCGAGCATCTGGGCTTTGACACCTTCATCCACGTCCATAATACAGGGCTGGCCGATATGTTTACCGTGCGCATTGCCGGAGACATCACAGCCAAGCACGGAGATACGATTTATCTCACCCCCGAAACAGATCAAATCCACAAATTTGACGAGCAGGGGTTGCGGATAGAATGAACAGGCTCGGCGGCAGATCAGCAATGATCACGGGTGCGGCTCGTGGAATAGGCATGGCCTTTGCCAAAGCCTATGTCGCGGAAGGGGCGCGCGTGGCCATTGCCGATATCAATCTTGAGCGCGCGCAACAGGCCGCCGCCGAAATCGGCCCCTCGGCCGTGGCCGTGGAGCTCGATGTTGCCAGCCAAGCCAGCATTGAAACCGCCGTTGCCCAAGCCGTTGAGGCCCTTGGCCAAATCGACATTCTCATCAATAACGCCGCCATTTTTGGGGCGGCCCCGATTGTTGAAATTACGCAGGCTGACTATCAGAAAGTGTTTGATATCAACGTATCCGGCACTCTTTTTATGACCCAAGCCGTGGCCAAGCACATGATCGCCAAAGGTATTCGCGGTAAAATCATAAACATGGCCAGCCAAGCGGGCCGCCGTGGCGAGCCCTTGGTGGCCGCTTATTGTGCTTCCAAAGCCGCGGTGATTAGCCTCACCCAATCGGCGGGTCTAAACCTTATCGAGCATGGCATCAATGTAAATGCCATCGCGCCCGGCGTGGTCGATGGCGAGCATTGGGACGGGGTCGATGCATTCTTTGCCAAATACGAGGGCAAACCGCTTGGGCAAAAGAAAAAAGAGGTTGGCGCTGCTGTGCCTTTCGGGCGCATGGCCAACGCCGAAGACCTGACCGGCATGGCCGTGTTTCTCGCCTCAAAGGAGGCGGACTACATCGTGGCCCAAACCTACAATGTTGATGGCGGGAATTGGATGAGCTAATGGAAGATTTTGTGGAAAAACCGGGCACGATTAAACTCAGCAATGAAACGCTAGACGCGCTGCCGGCGAATGTCGCGCGCCCTGTCTATGATCGTTCAAAGCTCACGCCGGGGATTGTCCATATCGGGCTTGGCAATTTTCACCGCGCGCATCAGGCATGGTATATCCATCGTCTTATGCAAGAAGGAAAAGCCCATGATTGGGCGATTATTGGCGCAGGTGTACGCGCCTTTGATGAAGCACAGCGCGCGAAGCTGGTAGCACAAGACTATCTCACAACCCTGATTGAGCTCGACCCCTCGGGGAAATCGGCCGAGGTCATCGGGTCCATGATCGACTACCTGCCAATCGAGGCGGGAAACCAAAGTTTGATCCGGCAAATGGCCGATCCCGCCATCCGTATCGTTTCGCTCACCGTCACGGAAAGCGGCTATTTCCTGGACCCCGCCACAAAGCATTTTGATCCGACACATGACGATATTCGCCATGATGCCGAGCACCCTGAAACCCCCCGCACCGCTTTTGGGGCCATTGTTGCAGCGCTGAATATACGGCGCAAAAACGGGGCCGCGCCCTTCAGCTGCCAAAGCTGTGATAACCTGCCGGGAAATGGCGCAATTTTGCGCGAAGTGGTGGTGGGCTTGGCCGCGCTATCTGATCCTGACCTCTCGGGCTGGATTGCCGACCATGTCAGCTTCCCCAATTCAATGGTTGATTGCATCGTTCCGGCAACGGGCCCGCACGAATTGGAACTTGCGAAGGCATTTGGCATCGATGACGCGGCACCGGTGACGCATGAGCCTTACCGCCAATGGGTCACGGAAGAGGACTTCTGCGCCGGACGCCCAGCTTGGGAAGACGTTGGGGCCACGATCTCTGATCACGTGCATGATTATGAAGCGATGAAACTGCGCATCTTGAATGGCGGCCATCAGATCATCGCCAACCCCGCCGAGATTCTTGGTTTGTCAACCATCTCCGAAGCCATGCAGCACCCGCTTATCCAAGGCTTGTTCCGCAAAATCGCGCTCACCGAAATGGTGCCGCTAATCCGGCCGGTCCCCGACATGTCTCCTGCGGCTTATGTCGACCTGATTAATGCTCGGTTTTCCAACGCCGCAATTTTGGATACGGTCCGCCGCGTTGCGTTTGATGGTTCCAGCCGGCACACAGGCGCACTGCTTCCGATTATTCGGGACGCGATTGACGCCGGTACACCCCTTGAAGGGTTGGCCCTTTCTCAGGCAATTTGGGCACGGATGTGCGCCGGGACGCGTGAAGACGGTAGCATCATAGAACCGAACGACCCTGTTTGGGATGATCTTGTTTCAGCGGCTAAAGCGGCCAAAGACGATCCACAAGCCTGGTTGGCGCAACGCCATTTTTATGGCGAAATTGCCGATCACGCCGGTTTCTGCACGGCATTTTCCCAGTGGCTGACTATGCTATATGCCGACGGCACCGAGGCAACCCTTGCCGCCTATGTGAATGCCTAACCCATGAGCTATCTCGGGATTGATCTTGGCACCAGCGGCCTTCTTTGATGACGGAGCAAAAAGAAAAGAGTTTGGCAGATGATCCTTTGCTGCGGCGAAGCGCTAATAGATATGATCCCGACTCCCACCATAGATGGGCAAGAAGGATTTGTGCCTCATTCCGGCGGGGCGGTGTTTAATACCGCGATTGCCCTCGGCAGGTTGGGGGTCCGCATTGGCATATTGACCGGATTATCGACAGACCTGTTCGGGCATAAATTGTTGACCGACCTCGGCAACAGCCACGCATGTTATTACGTCAAACCACCCAACCACCTTTGCCTTTGTGCAGCTGTCAGATGGCCATGCAACCTACTCATTTTTTGATGAAAATTCAGCAGGGCGAATGCTACAAGCAAACGATATCCCCAAAATAGGTTCCGATGTCTCGGCTATTTACATGGGTGGTATCAGCTTGGCATGCGAGCCAGCGGCCAAAGCCTATGCCGATCTGGCTGATCAAGAGCAGAACAATCGCGTCATCATGATTGACCCAAACATTCGCCCGGGTTTCATTCAGGATGTGGACCGATACCTAACACGCCTTGACCGAATGATTGCATGCGCCGATGTCGTCAAAGTCTCTGATGAGGATCTAAACTGGATATTCCCCGACCCGGAGGCATTGGAAGACAAAGTCACGCGGCTTCGCACCGCTGGGATTTTCGAATTTGTTCTTGGCGCAGATGGATTTGTCGAACACCAAAGATTTATTAGGGACGGCGTTATGACTGGCCTACCCAACTAGCGAGTGGTAGATTGAGTAATGCAAAAAAGTGACTTGTATCTAGATTACGATTTCGTTTCAAAACATCTTTCCCTGTCTTGGGCTGATGTATATTTTGGAGTTAGGAATGGATTCCTCAATTCAAGCGTTCCAATTACAATAGCTATTTCAGAAGTTGAGACAAATAGTAACGTTTCGGATGAAGTGATGCAGCTCGCATATTTACTGCCAGGAGAGCAGGCTCCAGAAATTCTGGAGAAATTGGCCCGCACTTCGAGAGAAAGTGAAAAAGCAACAGTAAACGAAAAAATGTTGCAACTTTGCCTTTGGAACATTGTGGAGAGTGGCACCGATCTTACCGAAACGATTAGTCAAGTGGAAGAGCTTTACACAGACTTTGAGTACCCTGAAAAATTAAGCCAATTCATTAGATATATGCCCTTTCAAACGTATGATCATTCTAAAATTTTTGCGGATTTGGTTTCTTACAAAAGAGCACTTGCCAGCTACTTAAAAACAAATAGGATTTCTGAAACCAGCCGATTGTTAGCCAGCAGCTTGTGATTGCCAACCGGACGATTATCTGGGATGAGGAAAACCGCATTCGCTCGATCGCGGATAACGGCCACCGATATTGCCAAGTTGTTGATGCGGCGTGTAGGCTTTGTAGCCTAGTTATGAATATGCCGACCAGTTTGCTGCGTTTAAAAGGCTTTCGCTTGTTCTGTCGCAAATTTTTGATTTGATTGCCTAGAAGAACATCTATGACCATGTTGAGGGAGCCTAATATTCGAATAGGTTTTCAACATGATTTCTTTCAAAGGTTGCCATTTCCCAAAGCTGGTCGTTCTTCACGCTGTATACTTTTATCTCCGGTACTCAGTTTCATTGCGGGATCTGGAGGAGATTTTGGCCGAGCGCGGTGTCACGGTGGATCATGCGACTCTGAACCGTTGGTTTATAAAATACTCACCCCTAATTGCTTTGGAGGCACAAAGGAGGAAGCGCCCAACAGCCGTTTCCTGGCGAATGCCTTTTCGGGTATTGCTTTGCAATGCCCTGCCAGGTGAGAGATGAGACTTATATCAAGGTTCGTGGGAAGTGCACATACCTCTATCGTGCCGTTGATCGCGCTGGTTAAGCCCCTGATTTTATGCTGCCTGAGCGTCGTAATACGGCTACCGCAACTTTGTTCTTTGCAAAGGCTTTGTCAAACAACGGCATTCCATTGCGGATCGTGATCGACAAGAGCGGTGCCAATGGCGCAGGTATCAAAGAGGTCAACAAAATCTTGAAGCGTTTTGGCTGCCCTACAAAAATCAGCACTGTCAGATCAATATACCTCAACAACATCATCGAGCAAGACCATCGATTTATCAAACGAAGAACACGCCCAATGCTAGGATTCAAATCGTTTACTTCGGCGGCCTCAACTCTCGACGGAATTGAAGCCGCTCAGATGATTAGGAAAAAGCAGCTACTTTCTCAAGGGTTTGGTTTTGCACAATTTGCAGCGCTCGCTGAATGGCTATCTGCTATGAATAGAGCTTTCACACCTTCACGGGAAGTTTGCGACAGAACCGCCCTTGGCCATTAACATTGATCTTACATCAATAAATAGAACTGTATATGACGGTATACAGTCGACATTTCCGAAATCTTTGGTTATGAAGCCGCAACACTAGCCTAAGGATTTCATCATGTCAGATATTATTTACACCAAAGTAGACGAAGCGCCAGAACTGGCTTCTGCTTCATTTCTGCCTATTATTCAAAAATTTGCCGCTGCAGCCGGCGTATCGGTTGGTACCAAAGACATCAGCCTTGCGGGCCGTATCTTGGCAACCTTCCCTGAGAATTTGCGTGATGATCAACGACAGTCCGATGATTTGGCCGAATTAGGGCGCTTGGTGAAATCGGCCAATGCAAACGTGATCAAACTGCCAAACATTTCGGCGT
>Ga0209345_10004549_pt1 | contig 13346 bp, 14 predicted proteins | sample Cruoilmetagenom7_FD_187294 | JGI IMG/M metagenome (GOLD analysis project Ga0209345, IMG submission 187294) | Oil polluted marine microbial communities from Coal Oil Point, Santa Barbara, California, USA - Sample 7 (SPAdes) (version 2) | ecosystem: Environmental > Aquatic > Marine > Oil seeps ...
ATCTGGCGACGACGACGACCCAAAAGTCGAAGGCGACGACGACGAACCAAAAGTCGAAGGCGACGACGACGACCCAAAAGTCGAAGGCGACGACGACGAACCAAAAGTCGAAGGCGACGACGACGAACCAAAAGTCGAAGGCGACGACGATGAACCAAAAGGCGAAGGCGATGAAGAAGACGCCGAAGCCCGCATCTTTGCTATCCTCGATCACCCCGAAGCTCAGGGCCGCGCACCACTTGCCCGCGTCCTGGCTAAACAAGGCTTGCCGCTCAAAGATGCCGTTGCCGCTCTCAAAGCTGCACCTAAATCATCTGCCAAACTGGATCAGATTCGTAATGGTGCGCCTGCCGCAATCAAACCAGGCACGGGAAGCGAAGCCAGCAATGACGTGGTTTCCCGCGTCAAATCTGCGCAAGGCCTCTTAAAGAAACGCCGGTAGGGGTTAACCCCGCCAGTACGGTTACCGGCACCACCGTCTTTTAAAAGTGTGCCAACAGCGGAATTAAGGAGATTATTATGCCCGCATCAAAAACGACAGAAAGCTACACACCGGCGGAAATTCATGCCGGTGACTACCCAATCGCAACCGAGAACGGCATCGCTGGTGCTGCGGTCGCAGAAAACGATATTGTTGGCCGCATCACTGCATCTGGCAAGATTGTTGTATCCACCAAAGCCGCCAGCGATGGCAGTGAAACACCTATCGGGATTGCCGCCTACGCTGCTGCAGCTCTTGACGACAAACTAACCTGGTACACATCCGGTGGCTACGATTCCACCTTGATTGGCCTGGGTGATCGCACTGTCGCAGAAGCACAAGTTGCTTTTGACCGTACCCCGATTGAAGTGGTCATAGTCTCACTTTAAAAGGTCTCGCTATAAACGCGGAAACAGTAACCAACAAAACCAGTCGCTTCACGGCGGCTTTTTTATTGTCCAAACTTAGGAGTTTAAAATGGACTTATATACCACCGCCCAATTGCTGGGCATGATCGAGGAAACGGTCAACACGCCGCATTCCTTCGCCCTTGATACCTTCTTCCCGAAGATCGAGGAACAAGAAACAGAAGAAATCATGTTCGACAAGCTACCGCTTGATGACCGGATTGCCCCATTTGTTTCGCCGAACCTTCCGGGTAAATCAAATTCCCAAAGAGGTTTCAAAACCGACGTATTCAAGCCGGCTTATATCAAGCCATTGGATACGGTCTCGCCGAGTCAGGCTCTCAAACGCCAGGCAGGTGAACCTCTGACCGGTTCATTGTCACCTCAGCAACGCCGCGATATCTACGTGAACAAATTGTTGGGTGACCAGATCAACGCGATTAAGCGCCGCAAAGAGTGGATGGCTTGGCAAGTCTTGTTGACCGGCAAAGTTATAGTCGAGGGCGATGACTATCCGTCTGCGACTGTCGACTTTGGCCGCGATGCAGGTCACACTGAATTGTTATCAGGTGCCGCGGCTTGGGACCAAGGCACGGCTGACGTTGTTGCCTTCTTTGATGCTCGTGCTCTTAAAGTTCAAGATGCAACAGGCTTCGCGGCAACAACCCATATTATGGATCCACAAGCCTGGGCATTGGCACGTAAAAATGCCGAATTTAAAGATGTTCTTGATAATCGCAGGCAATCCAGTGGTGATGTAGAATTAGGAAGTTATGCGCTCGCCAATGGCGATGCAGACAGTCGCATCACATCTGCTCGCTATATGGGCAATATGGGCGACCATGATTTCTATGTGTTCGCTGGAATGTACACAGATATTGACGGCACCCGCAAACGCTTCTTGCCGGCCAATACGTGTGTGTCCGCCGATCCGGTTGGCTTCCAGGGCATGCAGGTTCACGGCGCGATTGAAGACCACGAAAGCCTGCAAGCGACAGAGTTCTTCCCGAAAATGTGGGACGAACAAAACCCGTCGAAACGCAACCTTATGACCCAGTCAGCACCACTCACAGTGCCAGGCCGCGTCAATTGTGCCAACGTCGCAACTGTAATCTAGGCGGCAATTTAAAAGAAACTCTTAGTCAGTTTCATAAAGCCCGGTCTTGTACCGGGCTTTTTTATGCCGACTAAAATTTCACAAAACCCAAAAGGAGAAAAAACATGGCAGCTAAGAAAACCAAAGTAATAGTAGCGGGTAGCTATAATGACCCCAAATCCCAAAAACCAATAGCCCTTGGCAAAACTATCAGCGTCGACGCTGATGTTGCAGAGCGTGGCCTAATAGCCGGCGTCTTTGTCACAGAAGAAAACGCTGTGGCCGTAGCGCCTGCAAATCAGGCCGAGCTTGAAAAAGCCCTGGATGCAGCAGAACAACGCGCCATAAAAGCCGAAAAAGGTGAACAGGATTTGCGGGATTTGCTCAAAGAAGCCGGCATCAGTGACGGCGATCTAAAAGCGGCTGTCGCTGCAAAACAGCCGGCCACCAAAAAAGCTGGTAAATAGGTCAGATTTAGATCATGGCGAGCACTTTGGCGCAGGAATGTCTGGACGGGGTCTACGATTCCGAACTCGGCATTCCTGCCCGCTATACATCCCAACCTGACCTGCCTGGCGGCGGCATCGTAACTGACGTCCGTATTTTACCGGATCAAAGCGACGGCCAATACCAGGCACTCGATTTTGATGTGAAAGCAGATCGGACAATCTTCACCTTGCGCAAATCTGAAATTGGGATTTGCCGCAGGGATGACCTTATCCAATATCCGTATCCTGATGGGGCAATCTACAAGGTACAAGGCGACCCACGCCTCCACGATATTGAAAAAATAGAGTGGTCGCTTGAACTGGTCGAGGTTTCATCATGAGCCTTGAATTTGACCTTGCTATCCAAGGCAATTTGCAAACCTTTATCGACGGCGAAATCTACGCCATCGAGCGGGGCGCAATGGACGCCGCCTACCGGATGGAAGCGCGTGGCAAACAGGCCTTGCGCAATGACGTCCTGCGCGGCGGCCTCGGTCAAAAACTCGCTAAGACTTGGCGGTCTAACGTCTATCCACAGCGGGATTTATCCATGCAGCCGACCGTTCGTTTCAAATCAAATGCGCCCGCCCTGATAAACGCTTTCGAGAAAGGCGTGACCATCCGCTCAAACAACGGTTTTTATCTGGCCATTCCAACCGACGAGTTTTTGTCCAGCATTCCCGTCCGCGCCAGATCACAACACCGCAAGAATTTGGTGCGGCTGGCCGAGCAAAGGTTTGGTCGGCTCCGCTTTATTGCTGTGCCTGGCAAACGCATCGGGCTCTTGGTGGCAGATAAGCTACAGAAGTCTCGCGGCAAACGTGGTGGTTTCCGTGTGGCATCCGACTTCGCCAAACGTAAAGGCCGGACCGAGGACGTGGTTCTATTTGTGCTCGTCCCGCAGGCCAAGCTCCGCAAGCGGCTCAATTACAAAGCGATCGAGCGGGACTTAGGCAATAACTGGCAAGAATTTATGGCCAAAGGCGTTGCCCAATCTCTTGATCAAGATCGAGTGAGGGAAGCCGCATGACGCTTCAGACGGCCGCAGGCGCCAGAGCAGCCTTTTTGGCAATGGTTAACAAAATTGGTGCCTTTGAAGGCATTCTGGAAGACGACCTCGACCCGACTGATCTTCCCGAAGGTTCTGCATTCGCAACATTGCAAGAGGGCGGCGACTTCCTGCTCGACACCATTGTCGGCGGCCAGACCCCCCAATACGAAGTTTACTCGGTCGTCAATTTTGACGTGCTGACCCGCCACAAAGACAAAGCCGAAGAAGCGGCTCGCCGCGCAACAATTGTCGCCGCGATTGAATCCGACCCATATCTGGACGGTGCCGTCGACGATATCCGAATTGTCCGGGCCGATAACCAAACCGAGCCGGAAGAGGGCGCTCACAAAGCCCGTGCCTCATCCATCACAATTGAACTGCATTACCTGTCGGCCAGTCCGGTTGGCTAACCCCAAAACTAAAAGGAGACCCCATGTCTAATGAAAAAACCATGTCCAAAGACCAAAATGAAAAAGTAGCAAAAAAACCCGTCATCGAACGCGCAGCGGATCGCATCCCTGAAAAGGACGGCGCACCCAAAGGCTACACATACCGCCTGCTGAAAAAAGACATTCCCGAATTCGGTGTCCGTGGCCGGATTGTCACCCTGACATTCGCCCAGGCCAAAGCCCTGAAAGAGGGGGATGCTGTCATCCCTTCCAAAGCGCAAATCACCCGCGGCGTCCTTTAAGCACCACAACCCTCACCCAAAATCAAACTAGGAGAAAATCATGCCAAGTATCAGAGGCAAAGCCACCAAACTTTATATAGGCGATCAAGCCAACATCCAGACCCGCACACCCGCGGATAGCTATCAGAATACATATATGTATTCCATTCGCCCAGGCGGCGGCCGTGCATTTGAAAACGACCCGATTCTCGGCGGCGACTTCTTTAATGACCGCGATGCAACACAGCCAGCACCTGGCTTGTCAGAGAGTAGCGTTTCCATTGCTGGCCCATCTTGCATGAACCATCTTGCCTATTGGCTACGCGCTGCAATGGGTGATCCGGTCGTATCCGGAACAGCGCCCGTATTGCGGACCTATCAATCTGGCAAGGACACGCTGCCAAGCCACACATTGGCCTATAATTTCAGCCCTACCGATGGCCGCCGGATTAGCGGATTTGTTCTTGGATCCATTGCCTTTAACATTGCCCGCCAAGCTGGCTTTGGCCGTGTACAAATTGACGGCGCAGCGCGTAAATTCGAACCACTGGCCGACATCGATGTCGGGACTGTACCGGCCGCGCATCCATTGACCCGCGCCCCTGCTTATCGCGGGATATTCCGGGTTGATACAGTGGCCGAAGCCACATTGTTGTCGACCACTGCCACTTACAACAACAATCTCGACCTGGTCGAATATGCAAATGATGACGAATTCATCGGTGATATTTGCCCTGGCGATGCGGACTTCAAATCACAAATCAACATTCGCTACAAAGACCGTTGGTTTGCCGACAAGAGCGCAGAAGCATTTCAGGCGTCCGGGCTTTTTGCCTGCGAATATGAATGGCAAAACGGCTCTGGTCAGAGCTTGATCATCAAGGCACCAAAATGCCGTGTCGCGCAAAGCAGCGAAGAGATATCCGGCCCAGGCGGTATCGAGGTCGGGTACAACATTGTTGCTGAACAAGACGCTGCGGCCGCAATGCTCAGCGTCGAGCTTCGCAACACAATCGCAGACGGCGGCTTCCTATAATGCGCATTTGCCCATCAAATGAACCGCGCATTCTAGAGCTGCACGGCGGCGCTGTGACCATCACAGTCAAGCCGTCCAATTCCGTCTTGCGCACGGCCGCCCGCGCCAAAGCCCAGGCGGCGGTCACCCGCCTGAAGGACGGTGGCGAGGTCATGACCGAGTACGGTTTCGGTGAAACAGACTATGATTTACTTGACGACACTTTTATCATGTTGGGCTTTTCCCAACTGATGTACGCGGTCGAGCTCGGCGAGCGTCTGATTACCGAATGGTCAGGTTACGAAGACGAGAAAGACAATGCCTTGCCCGTCAACCGCGACACAATCGTTGCCGTCATGAAGCAGGATGCCGAACAATTCTTGAACAAAGAAGCTGTCGAAGCCGATCGGGTGGCTCGAGAGGGAAACGTCTCACCGCTCTCGCGCACTGGCACTGGCGAGGGGGCGGAAAATACTGCGAAGGCTGCAAGTGCGAAGAAACCGACTGCTCCAAAGGAAAACGCGGAGTAGATGGCAAACACTGTCCGTATATCGAAAACGCCCCGCGGTCCTATGAAGGCTCCGCGGCGTGGGGCGCTGCCCAGGGCGGCGTCTGGAAAACTGCGGGCATGGGCGGCGCACTCGTTGGTTTGGATATCCCTGCAGCGCGGGATAGAATTGACCCGCTTGCCGACCCGGATCCATCAACCGTGCTTGCCTTGTTCAAAGCAATCGAAACGGGCGCTCTTGCCGGCATTGCCGACCCTCTGGAAAAACCCATTGATGACAAGGACTAGATCATGAGCGAGCGTCGTTCCGGTAAGGTAGTTATCACTCTGAGTTCGCGGGGCGGCGAAGCTTTGCGCAAAGAACTGGTTGCCCTTGGCCCTGCAGGCGAGAAAGCACTTAAACGGATTGACCGTGCCTCAAAACCTGTCGGCCCCGGACTAAAGGCCGTCGACAGTGCCGCCCGTGAAGCAGGGCGCGGGTTTGATGACATGGCAAACCGGGCGGGGCCAGCGGGACGAATACTCACATCCATCGGCCCTGCAGGACAAGCGGCTGCCATAGGTATTGGTGCCATTGCCCTCGCGAGTGCCGCAGCACTGCGCGTAGCGCGAGAAGCGACAAGATCATTTGATGCAATGGCTAAGTCTGCAGATGATTTGGCTCTGCACACTGACACATTCCAGGCGCTGCGGTTTCAGGCACAAAAAGCCAATATTGATTTCAATAATATCGAAGCATCGATGCGGCAATTTGTTCGCGCCAGCGCTGATGCCTCGACAGGTCGCGGTGAGCTGACCGAGAAACTAAAACTTTCCCATCCTGAACTCCTGAAGGAAATACTCCTTCAGGATACAATCGAGAATAAACTCAATGCGGTCGCCAAAGCTCTTGGAAACGCCAAAGACGAACAAGAAAGAACCCTGATTTCAACGGCGGCTTTTGGAGAGAGTGGCCGTGCCATGATCCGTGTTCTGGGTGATCAGGAAAACGCAATCGAGAGTATGATCACCGAAGCCCGCGAAATGGGTTTCGTCATAGAAGAGTCCGTCCTGCGCAATGCAGAAGAAATGGAAACCAAAATCGGTCTGGCTTCCACTGCGATTGATCTGCAGCTTAAACAGTCCCTAATCGACCTCGCGCCTCTTTTGGTAAACACGGCAGAAGGACTAGCTAAACTGGCAAAAGGCGCTGCACTATTTTATGGTGGCTTTAAAGACATCCTTGATGGCCCCGGTCAGTTTGAATTTCACCTCGATGTTTCAATCGCAGAATCTAAACTTCATGATTTAGATATAAAAGGCGACCAACTTCTCTCCAAAATACGAAATATTGATCGCGGCGCAACTGATGCCGGTCGTGCTGACGGCACACTTGGTGCAGGGAAATTCATCAATCAAAAAGGTGATGTCAAAGTTTCTGCCCGCCTTCAGCTATTCGACAATGACGTCCGCAAAGCAAAAGATGTTTATGATAAAGCCGTCGCAGAATTAGATCAATATTACGCCGCCAACGCGCCTACAGGAAACCCGTTAGCCCCATCCGGCGGCGGCGATGAGGGCGGTATTGGGGCCGAGGAACGTGCGAAACTTCTAGCCTTGGTTGCTGCTGCCACTGGGCGGTCAACAACGGCCGCAGAAAAACTCACCGCGACCCTGCAGGCTCTTGATCAAGCCCGCGAAGCCGGGATTATCACATCCGACAAACAGCTGGAAAAACTCAAAGCCAGTGAGAGAGCCTTTGCCGGTAAAGCGAGCGCACAAAAACGAGCTGCAGAAGCCGCGCGGGCATTGGCCGAACAAGACCGTTTTGTCGCATCTGTTGTCGCTGCCACAATAACCCCGCAGGAAAAATACACTGCTGAGCTCGAAAAGCTGGACGCTGCTCGCAAACGCTTAAGCGACGGTCAATACGCCGCCGCCGAGGCCAAACTGGCCGCTCAGCGCGATAAGGATATCGCGGCCCTCAAAGAGAAAAACCGTCTACAGGCCCGTGCTGCAGAATTGATTGAAACTCTCGGAAATATCACAGCAAGCATCCTGACCCCGCAGGAAAAATACAATCAAGCAATCCGTGATCTAAATGCCCAAAAACCTTGGTTGACCGCGGAGCAATATGCGGCCGCCCTGAAAAAAGAAAAGCAGGCGCTCAAAGAATCTAACGATGAAGCCCAACGTAAACTGGACTTACAAAATCAGCTTAAACAAATCAGGCAATCCATAAAAACCGATGAAGAGCGTCTTGATGACGAGCTCGCCAGATTAGAAAAGCTCCGTCAATCCACCAGCAACCCGGACGGTTTGTCAGACGATGAATATGCAAAGGCCGTCAAAAATGCCACAGACCAGTACAAAAACCTGAACCGCGAGGCCACAACTCACGTTGATTTGCTGGACCAGATGATCCGCGGCATTGCCGGTCAAGAGGGTGCCTGGGAACAATTCTTAAGTATTGCCATTCGCGGCCTTATCCAACTTGCAGCTCAGGCTATACTCACCAAAGATCAGGTGTCCGGTAGTGGATCCGGCGGCGGCGGCTTGCTCGACATTTTAGGGTCTATATTGGGTGGTTCATCCGGTAGCGGTTCTGGAAGCAGCTCCGGTGGTGATTTTTCAGGCGGCGGTTTTGGTGATTTCCTCGGTGCAATTCTAGGAGGGTCTTCAGATGTAGGTTTCACGCCACCAATTTCAGGCGCAAGTGCCGCTTCTGCGCCCGTTGTTAAACCTGTCTCGGGTGCGGCGGCGGTGGGTGCCGTCAAAATATCAACAGGTTTCACCAGTTCGGCCGCGCCGGCAAATGACAAATCATCCGCGCCAACCCAATTGGTCATCAAAAATTATGGCAAGCCGGCGACTGCAGAAGTCAATGAAGGTGTTGATGCCCAAGGCCTGCGCCAGATGGAAATCCGCATGTTCGAGATTGGTAAAAGAGGTGGGGTTGCTGCCATTGCTGATGGTTCTGCGGATGTTGCTATCGGTCAACGGTTTAATATCACACCTAAACCAGGGGCGATAGGATGACAATTTCAAGATGGCCATTGGGTGTTCCAATACAAATTCTTGCTGATGGATATGATCCTAAATTACCTGCAAATATTCTCCGCTCTGAAATGGAAAGTGGTGCCAAGCAAAGGGTAATTGCAACCGGGACACCTGAAATGTTAGGCGGGCGGTTTCGATTCAAACGAGATCAATATTTAGCGTTTAAAAAATGGGTTTTTACTGATTTGAAATCCACTGGCCAATTTTACTGGCTCCATCCGGATGACGGTCGCACTGTTATCTGCACATTTGTCGCGCAAGATGGGCGCATCTTTGCACCAAGTCGCGCACCCGCCGGTGGTCGGTATGTAGCTGTTGTCATCGAAGCTAGAGAGGTTACGTAATGGTCACAAAAACCGCGATGGAAGCAGCAACTGATAGAAATACGAAAGAAGTCACAGTTGTTCTTCTGACTATTTCCTCACCGGAATTTACTGAAACAATGTATTTTGCCCTGAACGATGAAAAAGTAACTTCAAATGGTCAAACCTATTTGCCATCCAGCTTTCAATATAAAGCACCGGCGCAGGGTGACCGCATTGCGACTGCAGGCCAGCTCCGCATTGACAATGTTGACCGAAGTCAATCTCTGGCAATTATCGATCTGAACAGTTCACCTGATATTACGTTGGCCGAAGTTTTGATATCGGACCCTGATGTCGTTCAGAAAACCTTTCCACCTTTTGAATTTTTCGGGATTGGTTGGGACTTGTCCTGGATGGAAGGTGCCATCGGTGTTGCCGATGATCAGGACGCACCCAGTGTTTCCTACACCTATTCACCTAAAGAGGCTCCGGCGCTTTATGCAAATTGATTTCCCCAAAACGCCCTCGCCAGATTGGCCAGCGCAGTTCATTGGTGCAAAATGGCATTGGTGTGGCCGAGGGCCGGATAGCTATGACTGTTTAGGCCTTTTAATTGCCGCCTTTCGCCAATTTGGTTTTGAAGTGAAAGACTGGGTCCCTGCAGAAACCAACTCCGAACTGGAACGTGCTCTGCAGACTGAAAAACTGGTCAAAACCAGTTTGGATGGATGGGAAGAGATAGCCTACCCAATCGCCGGCTGTGCTATTTTATTCAAACAAGGCAAAGATCCTCATCATGTAGGTGTGTACACCGGCAAAGGTGATTTCATTCATGCCTGCGAAAGCGTCGGGCAAGTCGTCCGCGAACCATTGCCGGACCATGTTGCCGCCGTGGTTGGATATTTCGTGCCAAAAGCAGTGTGCTCGTCATGAACGCATTGATAAAAATCAAACCAGCGCAAGAGATTGAGGTCGGGCGAGATGTTTATGTTGTCCGTCACCCATTTTCGGATCCGGAAAAGGTCTGGTTTGAACAAACCGTGCAATTGCGCGAAATGGTGGCGGATGTATTCCCGCAGGATGAATTATTCGAGCGAGCGATCGTTCTAGTTAACGGTGTCAAGTATGACCGTGATGAATGGAGCATTATACCGCCGAGAACAGCCCGTGTAGAAATTATTATTCCTGCTCAAAAAGGGTTAGCCAGGGCGTTTATCCGCGCTGTAGTTATTTTCGCGACAGTATTTGTCACTTTTGTTCTCACTTTTGATGGTAAATTTGCTATAAAAATGGGATTTACTGTCGGGAACTATCTTGGTGGACTTCTTGCCAATGCCCTCATCCCCCCTTCAAGGCCTGATAATAATTTAGTAACAGAACCAACATTGTATTCTATCGAAGCCGTTAGAAACTCTGCCCGTATTGGTCAGCCGGTACCGATCGTCCTTGGTACACGGCGGATGGTTGGTGATCTGATTGTGCCATTTTACCAAGAGATTGTCGGCGAGGATATTTATATCCGAGGGGCAGTGTGTTGGGGATATGGCGACTATCAAATCGCGGAGCTCAAAAACGGCGAGACTTTGCTCTCTAATTTTGAAGGCATTCAAATTGATTCCAGCTTGACCCAAACGGCGAGCACACCAACACTAATCCCTGGCATAGTTTCCCCCTTAGCTGTTGGTGCCGATCTTGCCGACAATAATTGGGCAACCAGAACAACGCCGCCCGACGCGGAAGAAATCGAGATAATTTTATCCTTTCCTGTTGGTCTTGGTTGGCTCAAGAAAAAAGAGACTAAACGCGAACTGGAATTAGAGCTCGAAATTCGGTACCGCGAAACAGGTACAACACCTTGGCGCACTGATACTGCCGCGACGACAACAGAAGCTGATTTGGTCGCCGTCAATTTAGGCTCTGACAACCGCCGCGATTTACTCACTGACCTTGGTTCCAGTTTCATTGATGACTATCACACCGAATTGGGCGTTGCCGGCTCTGTTTCCTTAACGCGCAAATTTACCGGCTCCGCGCCTGGCGAAGCATTTTTCAAATCATTCAAATTTGCTGTGCCGCCCGGCAAGCAATACGATATCGAAGTCCGCAGGAAGTCACCGGTTCACGTTGACGGCGATCATTTACATTTTGAAGACGTGACCTGGACTGTAATGAACACCTGGCGTGAAGGTAACCCGTTCCCCAATCCGCTTGCGGCCGTAACCGCAATCAGGGTAAAGGCATCCGAAGAGTTGGCGGGTGTTCTTGACACAATTAATGCTGAAGTTAGCAACCTTGTCCGGACTTATGTCGAACCTGAAGGCGGCGAAGATATTGCGACAAAGGATGATTTCTCTGGTTTAGCTGTATCAAGTAATGGTGCCGATCAACTCTTACATATTGCCCTGGGTCCACACCAAACCAGGCCGACACCGGAAGCAGAAATCAACTGGCCAAAATTCGCGCATTTTTGGAATTGGTGTGACATCAATAACTTCACATTCGACTTTGTTGAAACCTCTGGCCGGCGCAAAGGTGATCTGCAGCAATTGGTTGGTTCTGCTTGCCGTGCGCGAATAATGCGCATTGACGGCCTACTGACGCCTGTCATCGATGAACCAAAACCAGTAGGCCCGCGTCAGATTTTATGTCCTAAAAATGCGTCCAGTTTTACATTCAATAAATCATTTGCGCCCGATGTTCATGCTCTGCGAATAGAGTTTGTCAACAAAGACAATGGATATCGGAACGACGAACGGATTGTATATCTAAATGGGCATAATGCATCGACGGCGGTCAACTTTGAAAAGTTTAGTTTACCAGGTGTTGTGGATCCTGACCTGATTTTTAAACATGCACAGTATTTCGACTTATCGGCTCGACTGCAGACATTAACAGGATCATGTGTTCAGGATATCGAAGGCTCGATGATATTACGCTTTGGCGACCGGATAGCAGTTCGCCATTCAACGATTCACGTTACGGGTGAAAGCGGATGGGTCGAAGAAGTTTTCACAAATACTTCAGGGCAAATAACAGGCTTCAGGCTTTCTGACACAGGCGTTTTGACCGCCGGAGACAATTTTCAATTTAGGTGGCGGGAAATTGGTGAAGATGACCAAGGTCAAGCCACAGTCACTGCTGTGCATTTGGAAGATCTCACTTTTGATACTGCCGGTGCGCCGGAAATAGAAACCAATATTTTCACATTTACCACACCAATTAGCGCGCCCACAGGATTTAAAACCGGAATTTTGGGCGTTGTCGGTAAATTAGGCGAAGAAACCATTGACGCCTTGGTGCGCGGTATCGAGCCGGTTGATGATCGCGGACAACATTTCAAAATACTCTGGACGCTTTACGCCGCGCCGCGTTTTGATGCCGTTGTAGTCCCGGCGCACACGCCGCTGACACCACCAGATTTAAACCTACGGCCTGCCACGCCTGTCTTGATATCTAGTGCTTCTAATAACGAAGGCATTTATGTCGGATTTGCGATTGACCCCGTTGCCGGATTGTCGATTGCAGGCTTTGAAGTATGGACCCGCGAAACGCCGCCCGTCGGCGCAGATGCACCTTGGCGACAATTGGCGAACTTGCCACCGTTGTCACGAGTGATTTCTCTGCCTGCTGGCCGTCCCGGACTTAGTTACGATGTCAGGCTTGTTGCACTTGGTTCCGGAGAGACTAGATCTGATCCGGTCATTGGCACGGGATATTTGTCATTCTCTGGTGTGCCGGCTCCTGCGACGCCGACGGCAGTTGCCACGGTTCGTTCTTTGACGGGCGGTGGTAGCATTCCGGTGATCGCTATCTCTGTCGATGCACCGGAAGACATTGCTCTGACGGGATTATTGATTGTGGAAATGAAGCTCAGTGCGGCCAGCGTCTGGAATATTGCAACAACGGCCCCTGCGGACAACCCTGTCAAAGATGTGACGGCCGTTGCACCGGGTGAAACCTACGATATCCGTCTCGCGTGGCGAAATGCCAGAGGCGCAATCACACCGATCGCTGATCGGCCAGTGATCGAGGATATTACACTGGCTGGATTGGTTGCCTCCGACACCGCTCTGGTCGACGGCGTCGATGCCCTGACAATAAGCGAAGGTGTAGATAGGGCAATCGCGGGATTTACTTCTGACGGTGATGTTTCCCGCGCCATTCCTGGCACAATCGATATCGGTTCGACATTGGCCTCTGTCGTCGAAGGCGGCGCAGTTCGTGCCAATCTTGGCTTCGCGGCCAACGGTGATGTTTCCCGCGCCATTCCTGGCACAATCAATATC
>Ga0209345_10004550_pt1 | contig 13345 bp, 10 predicted proteins | sample Cruoilmetagenom7_FD_187294 | JGI IMG/M metagenome (GOLD analysis project Ga0209345, IMG submission 187294) | Oil polluted marine microbial communities from Coal Oil Point, Santa Barbara, California, USA - Sample 7 (SPAdes) (version 2) | ecosystem: Environmental > Aquatic > Marine > Oil seeps ...
CTGTGCAGATGCACAGGGTATGACAAAATCATAAATGCGGTCATGGATGCTGCCGCTGAAATGCGGGGAGCATAAGATGGCTTTGGACACAGAAAAACGCGAATTCAAAGTTGTCGGCACACGGCCCCCACGGCCGGACGGCATCGACAAGGTCACGGGCCGCGCCCTGTTCGGGGCTGACAAAACCGCGCCGGGTATGCTGGTCGGGAAGATTCTGCGCAGCCCCCACGCCCACGCACGGATCAAATCCATCGACACCTCGGCCGCTGAAGCCTTGAGCGGCGTCAAATCGGTCATCACGGCTGCCGATTTTGACAAGGCCAAAAATTCGTTCAATCAAGACGCGCTGGACAACTGCATGGCGCGTGGCAAGGCGCTTTATCACGGGCACGCGGTGGCAGCTGTGGCTGCGATCACCCCCTCAGTGGCGGCGCAGGCGTTGAAACTGATCAAGGTCGATTATGAGGTTTTGCCGCATGTGATCGACATTGAAGACGCCATCAAGCCCGATGCCCCGATCGTGCAGGAGGGTCGTCAAGCGAAGGACGCGCCTGCCGGTTTATCGCAAAACATCACCCACCAGATGAGCTTTGGCCATGGTGATTTGGAGGCAGGTTTTGCCAAGGCCGATATGGTCATTGAGCGTTCGTTCAAAACGGCCGCCACCCATCAGGGCTACATCGAGCCTCACGCCTGTCTGGCCACAATGGGCCCAGACGGCAAAGCGGATCTGTGGTGCTGCACCCAAGGACAGTACTACGTGCGCCAACTTTGCGCTGACTTCCTGGGCATGGAAGTCAGCCAGTTGCGGGTTACGGCCTCGGAAATCGGCGGTGGTTTTGGTGGCAAAACCACCGTGTTTATTGAACCCGTTGCGCTGGCCCTGTCGCGCAAAGCTGGCAAACCTGTCAAACTGGTTATGACTCGCGATGAAGTGTTCAAGGCCTCTGGCCCGACAATTTCCTCTTTCAGCGATGTCAAAATCGGCATGACCAAAGACGGACGCATCACAGCGGCCCACGCGATGTTGCGCTATCAGGGCGGCGCGTTCCCTTGTGGCACCATCGAGTTTGGCTTGATGAGCGCCTTTGCCGCCTATGATCTTGAGGCCGTAACAGCCGAAGGTTTCAACGTGATGACCAACCGCCCCAGGCAAGCCGCCTACCGCGCGCCCGGCGCACCCGTTGCGATTTATTCGGTGGAAAGCGTGGTGGACGAGCTGTGCCAGAAGCTTGGTCTGGACCCACTTGATGTGCGGCTGACAAACGCTGCCCGCAAAGGCACCAAATCGTCCTATGGGCCAACCTTTAGTGACATTGGTCTGGTCGCCACGCTAGAGGCCGCCAAGGCCCATCCACATTACTCGGCGCCCTTGGGGCCAAATCAGGGGCGCGGGCTTTCTTGTGGGTTCTGGTTTAACTTCGGGGGCAACTCCTGCGTTTCGCTCAATCTGAACGCCGATGGCACGGTAGGGATCGTCGAAGGCAACCCCGACATTGGTGGCTCCCGTGCCTCGATCAGCCAAATGGCAGCCGAGGAGCTGGGCATTCCCTACGACAATATCCGCACGATTATTGCCGACACCAGTTCGCTTGGTTTCAACGATGTCACCGATGGCAGTCGTGTGACCTTTGCCGTGGGGATGGCCACGATCAAAGCCGCCCGCGACGCCATTCAAAAGATGTGCAAACGGGTTGCCAAACTGTGGGACATCGATGAAGACGCGGTTGTCTGGGAAGACGGATATGCAAAACCCGCTGGCGCGAATGCGGGCGAGTTCGAGCCGATGTCAATTGCAGAAATAGCGGCAATTGCCAACAGCACTGGCGGACCGATTTCTGGCCACCACGAGGCCAATGCCGACGGTGCCGGTGTCAGCTTTGGGGTGCATTTGGTTGATCTGGAAATCGACCCCGAGACCGGCCACACAACCATTTTGCGATACACGGTCTTTCAGGACGCAGGCAAAGCAGTGAACCCTGATTATGTCGAGGGGCAGATGCAGGGCGGTGCGGTTCAAGGCATCGGCTGGGCCTTGAATGAGGAATACATCTACGGGGCTGACGGGTTGTTGCAAAATCCGGGCTTTTTGGATTACCGCATTCCGGTGGCGTCTGATTTACCGCCTATCGAGGCCGTCATTCTGGAGATCCCGAACCCCGGACACCCCTATGGTGTGCGTGGCGTCGGCGAGACCTCAATCGTGCCACCATTGGCCGCTATGTCAAACGGGGTGTCCCGTGCGATCGGTCACCGGATGTATGAACTGCCGATGTCGCCGCCGAAAATTTTGAAAACCATAAAGGCATAGGGGTATGGTCAAGGTTGTCGTTTGGGGTTCACTCCGCGCGGCAACAAATGGTGCAGCAATCGTCGAGGTCGAGGCTTTGAACTTCAAAGACGTTCTGGTTAGGCTTGAACAGGAATATCCCGGACTGAAACCTCAAATAGAGCGGGGGGTTTCGCTGGCGATTGATGGCACAATCTATCGCGATGCGTGGTTCACACCCGTGAAACCCGACAGCGAAGTCGTATTGATGCCGCTGATGGTGGGTGGGTGACAGATGCTGCCGCGCAACCGTGAAACCGGCTATCCATGCCACTGCGTAAGCAACGTGTCAGGCGCTGGCCGCACGTTGCGCTGTGGGGCGGATGTGGCTGTGCCAATAGCAATAAAACACAGGAATACCTCGTCATCCGCAAGGCCAAGGGCGGTGCGAAACGCATTTGTACGCACCGCTTGGCCGCTCAGGGCACGGGCGCCAAACCCCATCGAGTGGGCCGCCAGCAAAACGTTTTGCAACGCGGCCCCGCCGGATGCCATCTGGTCGTCCACATGGGGCACATCCGCGGTTCTGTTCACGTGCAAAACCAGACCCAACAACATCGGCGCACGGCTGGCCTTTTCGCGGGCCCGCGACAGGGCTTCGGGATCGGCATTTGGCAAACGCTCCAGCAATGCCGCCTGAAAAACATCCGCAAGGCTGGCACGGCTGGATTCAGCAAATTCAATGAACCGCCACGGGCGTAGCTTGCCGTGATCCGGTGCCGCGGCAGCAGCGGCCATAAGAGTGCGCAACTGATCTGGCGTCGGGCCGGGTTTGGCCACCCGTTTCGGCGATACGGAATGGCGCGACAAGATTGCCTCGATTATATCATTTTCTGACAGGCCGGTTTGCGGTTTGCTAAACGGGTGAATAATGTTTGTCATGTGGCAACCTCCTTGGCGGGCGGAACAAACCGCTCGTTCACATCCCATACAATACCTATGTTTCGGGACCATGTTAACGCTGTTATATTGCGTTTCACCATGTAAATAATTGTAACAGATCAGGTCGGTTTTTGATCAATTGTCTGGCGCAACGCATAGGCAAGACCATTCATATTCACCGGTTTACTAACCTTGACCACATCCTCCAGACTGTCGGCCGAGGTGTTTTGAGCAATGTAGCTGCTGATCATCATCGCTGGTAAATCCGCCCGTATGTCACGCAAAGTAGAAATCAGTTCAACCCCGTTCATTTCGGGCATCATCATGTCGGTGACCACCATATCATAGCTGTCCGGATTGCTGCGAAAAGCGTGTAGCGCAAGGGTCGGACTCGAAAACGCCTCGACCCGATATCCAAGCCGCGCCATCATCCGGCGGATAGTATACAACAACACCTCTTCATCATCGACCAGCAGGATATGTTCCTGCCCTCTGGGCGCGCGGTCCTGTTGCTCTGCTCGACTGTCCACCACTTTGAATTCCGGCAACAGTATCGTAAAGCAACTACCGGTTTTCTGGCTGCTTTGCAGCAGCACCTGTCCATCAGATTCTTCGACCCAGTTGCGGACAATAGCCAAGCCAAGACCGGTGCCTTTGCCAATAGGTTTTGTCGAGAAAAACGGCTCGAATACTTTTTTCTGTATGTCGATGGGAATGCCCGGACCATTGTCGTCAATTTCCAGTTTGATGGTTCCCAGTGCGCCCTTTGGAAGACTTGCCAGACCTTTACGGCTGCCCTTCCTTATCCGGCTCAAACGCAATTCGATCACACCGCCTTTATCCCCGATTGCCTCGACCGCGTTATGACAAAGGTTCATCACAATCTGAAAGAACGCTGTTGGGTCAATATCGGTTGCGACCTGTTTCACATCGGCTGTGAAATTGATCTTGATCGAGGGCGGCGTCGAAACACGGATCAGTTCAAGCGCTTCCTCAATCGCGTCACGTAGCTCCAACCGCTTTGCCTGCCCCGGCTGCTGACGGGCGAATGTTAACAGCTGTTGAATCAAGGCACGGGCGCGACGCGAGGCAACTTCGATATGCTCAATCGAGTGCTGCAATTCCGGCGGCGCCCCCAAATCATCGGCCTCCAGTTTTATCAATTCAGTGTTGCCGATAATCGTCATCAGAACATTGTTGAAATCATGTGCAATCGAGCCGGCCAAAATACCCACCGCCTCCATTTTTTGCACCTGTGCGATTTGCTCGCCGACATGGCGTTTTTCGGTGATATCCTCGCCCATACCTATGTAATTGGTGGTCTCGCCCTCGTCATTCAACAGCGGCAACAGGCTTGTTTCAGCCCAGTAATGGCTGCCGTCTTTGCGCAGGTTTTTGAATACCCCATGCCACGGCTCACCCTGACTTAGGCGCTTCCAAATTTCCTGATAACCCGCTTCGGGTGTGTGGCCGGATTTCAGCAGGCCCGGGGATTTTCCAATCAACTCTTCTTCGGTATAACCCGTCATTTCCAATAGCTTACGGTTTGCAAACTCGATCTGGCCGCGCGTATCGGTGATCAGGATCGAGGCCGGACTTTGTTGCACAACCCATGCCAGTTTGCGTTCAGCTAACTGCGCGGATTTACGGGCCTCAAGCTCCTTCAACTGCGCCGCATTCGAGCGCAACGCATTACCAACAAGCGTGAAAATCATTGCCGCAATCAGGCCAACAAGCACAGTCAGCAGCAACATAACCCCTGCCAATGAACGCACCAGCGCATCGCCATCCGACAGGGCCGCAACAATGGCATTCAGATTGCGTTGCCGCTGATCCAGCCAATGGCGTTCCAACAACCCGAGCGCTTGCAATGCGTCTGAATCATCCACCCGCACCAGAGCATCTATTTGCTCCGCAGATTTGTTTTCCCGGATTGCGTTGTTGATGATCCTAATATTACGCGAGTATTCCTCGACCACCCGTTTGATCCGCCTTAGCGCTTCCTGCTCAATCGCATCCGGCCCTGCGGCCTGATAGGTTTCAATCGCATCCATCAAAAAACGGCTTTGAATCCGCAGGGTTTGTTCATATTTTGCGTCCTGGCGTAGAACATAGTTTTTGAAATTGTGGATCATTCCACCATAGCCAAAATACCCGCGAATTTCCGATATCCAGATGCCACGCGGATCGGCCGCTTGTGAATATTCCTCCCAGCCTGTTTTGATCTTGCGAAAACGTGTTCCGGTCTCGTTACTCAAGGCCAGCATTACCGCCAGTATCAGCATTAATATTGCAGCACCGGTCGCCGCGATCGGCATCACCCGACGACGACGTTTTAGCGTTGATTGATTGAAGTTTGGTAACATTGTTGGCCTCTTGCCGATATCGTCAAATCCTAGGCCATTCTGGAGTGATTTTCCATCTTTTGATGCGTGGTTATCCAGAATTCGGGTGCGAAATGTCGGAAATTGGATAATGTGGCCACATCGATTCTAATTTATGAAGGCTAGGCCGTGCAAAAGGAACTGATCCTTGTTGTTGACGATGATCCGCAAATAACCTCGTTTCTGAAACGCTATTTGGAAAAACAAGGGTATAGCGCGATGTGTGCAGCAGACGGGCGCGAAATGCAGGCCATCCTGGATCGTGAAAAGGTAGATCTGTGCATTCTGGATATTGGCCTGCCGGGTAAAAGCGGACTGGACATCACCCGTGATATCCGTCGCGAATCGAACCTACCGATTCTGGTATTGTCGGGCAGCACAGAAACCTTTGATCGGGTTGTTGGGCTAGAATTTGGCGCCGATGATTACATGATCAAACCTTACGAGCCGCGCGAATTGCTGGCACGGGTGCGCACCATCCTGCGTCGGAGCAAACCGGCAGAACAGGTTTCGGCCAAGGCAGTTCTGTTCCAGTTTGGCGATTGGTCCGTAAACCTGAACGAACGCTCATTGTTACGCATTGGATCGGGAATATCCGAACCGCTCACCACCACCGAATTTGAAATTCTCTATATGTTCGTCACCAACCCGCACACGGTTTTCAACCGCAATCAGTTGCTGGATGCCGCCCGTGGCCGCGAGAGTTTTGCCGGTGATCGCGCGATTGATGTTCATATCATGCGGCTGCGCAAAAAACTGGAGTCGGAGGCTGACGGGGCTGAATATATCAAGACCATCCACGGGATTGGCTACAGTTTCATAGCCACAGTTCGCAAGGTCGAAGACTAGCCCCCAGTCGATGAAACCTGCGCCGGTTTTTTGCCGCGCATCAATGTTGCAGCAACCTCGGCAGCCGTTGCCGCCGCAGACTTCAGACAGTTGGCCACTGACACACCATGGGTATAATTTCCGGTTACAAACAGCCCGTCAATCCGTTCGGGGGTTTGGGCAAACACGGATTGACGGGCCGTGTGGCCAATAGTGTATTGCGGCAGTCCGAGCGCCCAGCGACGCGTGCGGGTGATAATAGGTTTTCCTTTAATCCCCAGCATTTCCGCCAGCTCCTGATGCATCTGGGCGGTCAGGTCAGCCTCGGACATGATGGCCAGTTCAGGATTGCGCACGCCGCCGGCATAGGCCGAGATCGATACATATCCGTCAGGCGCCCGCCCCGGATACATGGTCGAGGCAAACTGTGCGCCAGACAGGATGCGATTATCATCTTTGGTCGACAAAAAACCCAACCCGTCCAGCGGATGCGCCACCTGCGTGCGCCTGTAGCCAAAGAAAGCAACATTGACCGGAGGGGCGGTGATTTCACCGGTTGCGGCCGCCCCGTCCGGGTCAATATTTTCCAACAGGCTGGCGGCGACGTGCGGTTGCACGGCCAAAACAACGGCGCGGGCACTGCGCGTGCCGTGGCTGGTTTCTACGACGAAACCTGTAGCGGTTTTGCCTAAGCCCGTAACCGTGATGCCAGTATGAACCCGAGCGCTCAACCCCGCCGCAATTGTATGCGGTATGGTTCCGATACCACCATCCCACGAATACAAATGCCGCCCGGGTTCAGTGCCACGCTTGGCGCGCAGAATACCACGGGTGATCGAGCCCAATTCCTGTTCCATTTCGGCCAGCTTGGGGAAAGCACCGCTGATCGACAGCTGCCTTGAATCCCCCATGAAAATTCCAGCTGCCATAGGATCCATCACTTTGTCGGCAAACTCACGGCCAAAACGCCGCGCGACAAAGGCGTGGATGCTCTCTTCAGTGCCCGACTTATTACGCGGTATCAGCCCCTCAAACAGGATGCGCAAACGCGCCATTCTGGACAGGTAATCAGATTTGAAAAACCCCATCGGGTTGGCCGAAATGCCGGTCAGTTTACCACCATCACGCAGATAGCGCCGCTTAACATTCGAGCCCAGATCATGGGCCTGATCCAGCAGGCCAAGGTCACGAATTTGTTCAACCGCCTCTGGGATCGACGCATTAAACGTGGTTGGGCCGTGTTCCATCAAAAACCCGTCAAAGCGCTCGGTGATGGCGTTGCCACCTACACGAACTTGACGTTCCAGTAGCTGCACATCAAGGCCACGCTGCACCAGATCATGCGCCGCAGCCAGCCCCGAAACTCCACCGCCGATGACGATAACATCATGCATCCGGGCGCCCTCGCTTGACAAAGGCAGGCGGGCCAGCGTCACCAAAACGGCGTTTGGCCAGCAAGGTCAGATCGTCTTTGGTGACCTCGCTGCGACCCTCGCCGCGCACGTAATCCTCGGCACGGCGACGCACCATCCGGCGCACGAATCCGGGGATCCGCGCCAGATGTGTTTCGGCGTCATCTGACCAACACATTGCGCTGCTTGTAGGTGCCATCGGCGTGATGACGGCGCCACCTTGGGGATGATAGGTGCAGAGCGTATCTTCGCCCATCATATTCCCCGTCATCGCAAGGGGCCGCGCACGACACCCGCCGCACAAGATCTGAAATTCACAGACCCCGCAACGCCCTTCCAGTTTGGGCGCACGCAGTTCGTTCAGCACGGGTGCGTCATGCCAGATTTCAGCGAAAGATTGGGTTTTCACCGAGCCTGCCGGATTTTCCATAAACGGGCACGGGGTGACGTCGCCGTTCGGCGTAATCCGCGCGTAGCGCGTAGCGGCAATGCAACCACCCGCATCATAGCCGTGCGCTGCGGTGATTGCCCATGCGGGGTCCATCTCGATGGCGATACGTTTGAAGTGCGGCGCGCATTTGGCCCGCACCATCAGGCGCGGCTCGTTTTTGGCGGCTTTGGCCACGCGGCGTAAAACAAGGTCGTATTTCTCGGACGATATGCCTGAATATTTCTCGCCCCGCCCCGTGCAGACCATGAAAAACACGTTCAAAACCATCGCGCCTGCATCGCGGGCAAAGTCGACCATATCGTCAATCTCGTCTGCGGTTTCATCGGTGGCCGAAAAGTGAATTTGAAACGGCATGCCCGCTTCAACGCAGGCATCTATCCCTTGCATGGTTTTCGTCCACGCGCCTTTTTTGCCGCGGAACTCATCGTGAATTTGGGGGGTCAGAGAATCCACCGAAATGCCGATACCAGCCACCCCCGCCTCTTGCAATTCACGGATCCGGTCGGGCCGCAGCAACATACCGTTTGTGCCAACCACCACCATTAACCCAAGGCCGGACGCGTGGCGGGCAAGGTCGGGCAAATCACGGCGCAACATCGGCTCGCCGCCCGTTAGAACCACCATCGCCTCGGGGCCAACTTCGGCGATTTCACCCAGCACGCGTTTTAAATCTTCGGTGCCCAATTCATCCACCGCGCCCTCTTTCAGAACCTTGGCGTCAAGGTAGCAATGCGCACAAGCCAGATTGCATCTCTCCGTCAGGTTCAAAGCAACGAGATATGGGGCATCGGCCATCGCTTAGCCCTTGTCCTCGGGGCACATGGCCATGCGCGCCATGCCGAATGCTTCATCTTCGATACTGGCGTCTACCACTGATAGCCCTCGTTTGCGCACGAAATTCTCGATGCTATTTTTGACTTGATCGCGAAATGCTTCGGGCACCCGTTGAAGGCGCGCGCGGGACGCCGCCCGCCACGTAATCGCGTCTTCAAGCGCCACTGGCTCTAACGCAGCCTCGGCCATAAAAGGTTCAACATGTGCGGCCAAAACAGTGGTGCTGGCATCACGGCGGGCAGATTTTTCAGCCCGCAAGCCGATGTTTTCACGCACCTGTGCATCGTCAATCCCATCCAGCATTGCGCGCGCATCCTGTGCCCATTCCAGCCGTTCAAAGCTTTGTTGCGCGGCGTCGGAATTGCCCCCGCCACCGGGCATCATTTTGCTCATCACGTCTTGCACGAATTTGGTGGTGATAAAGGTATGCCCCTCTTTTTGGGCCTGCCGGATCACGCCGGTGCGGGCAATGCCGCGTACAAATTCGGGGGCGCGGTTGATCATCTCGGAGGCTTCATCCGACCACATTATGGTTTCCTCGGCCACCACATCAGAAGCTGGAAAATGTTCAGCCATGCCGATCCAGACATGACAATCCACCATACGCAGCAGGTTTTCGGTGTTGCCGCCAATATCCAAACCATCATCGGCATGAACTCCGGTTTTGCCAACCAGCAGCAACGACGCTTTGTGTTTCTCGACATACTTCTTGATCGCCTGATAGGGCTTGCCCGCGACCAGTTCGCAAATCACTTCAACGCCAGCCTCCTTGGCCACCGTTTGGGCCACGTTCAAATGCGCCTGATAGATTTTGGCGATGCCGTCATCAATCAGTTCTTCGTGCAGTTGTTCCTGTTCCTTGAACCGAAAAACCTTGCCCGCTTCCTCGTCCAAAACGGTCGAAATTTTGTTGAAGGCAACGTAGTGGTAATAGGGATCATACGCGGCGACAACATGGACGGGAGCGTCCAGACGTCTGCCAATATCAATCGCCGTCATCAAGGCTCCGAATGATTTGGGCGAGCCATCCATGCCGACCACAATCGGGCCATCGCCAATATTCATCCGGCGGTCTTTGGCCACAAACACATCCATCTGCGCACGGCGCACCACGCGCTCGCAAACCGTACCGATGGTAGACCCGGCAACCGCCCCAAGGCCCAGCGCACCGATGAACATGACATCATGGTCACGCTTATTCATCGCCTCGATCAGGCAACTGTAATTTTTGCCCTCGGGCGACAGCCGTTCGAACGGCACACTTGCGGCTTTGGCCACGGTTTGGGCCGCGTCATGGTAGCTGTCGGAGATCAGCCCCAACCCCATGCCGATCAAATCTTCATGCACATCACGCTGGTGTTCCATCTCGCTTTCGCGCTGGTAGCGTTCGGGCAGACCGCCCTCCATCTGTTTGAAACGCCGATCATGCAGACGGGCGGCATAGGCGTGAATGCCGGTGATGGTGCCATCACACAGCCGCACCGCTTGTTTCATCGCGTTGTTGGCATAGTCGGATTGATCCAGTGCCACCAAAATGCGCGTAAGCGACACGGGCGCAGTCCCTGCCGTACCCTCTACACCGTCATCAATTGCCAAATGTACAACCATATCAATTCTCCAGTTTAACGACCCTGTTCAAGCCAATGTCTATTTATCCTTGGCGCAGCGAAACCCGACGAATTCAGCGTAGGAATTCGTGTAATCCCACATCCGATTGCTAGCAACGGTCATATGATCGCGCCCGTTCCAGCTGTTGCCTTTGATATATGCACAAGGTTCGCCCACGATATGCGGGTTGGGATCGACCGCAGGTGGTAGGCACATTTCAGGCAATACACCATCATTCAATTCCGTAAGCTCGGTCAGGATCACCATCATTTCAGGGGTTTGTGTTCGGGCATCAGCACCACCATCCATGCATCGCCCCGCCTTGGCCATACGAACGTCCGACACCCATTCCGACACATTTCCCGCCATACCACGCACCCCGTAAGGGCTGACGTCAGTCTCATAGCTGACCACAGAAATTGGCGCCTGTCCTGTCAGATGGGCGCGGCTCATATCAACCTCGTCGCCCCACGGATAAAGCTGCCCTTCCACTCCACGCGCCGCCTTTTCCCACTCGATCTCGGTCGGAAGACGTTTGCCGGCCCATTCGCAATACGCAATAGCGTCTGCTTGAAACACACCTGTTACGGGTTGGTCGTTTTGGTTCAGGTCATCTTCGTCAAAAAATGCTGCCGGGGCGTGGCCCGTTGCCGCAACAAATTCATTGTATTTTGCATTGGTGATTTCAAATCTGTCAATCCAGAAATCGTCGACCTGATATGGCATTGGTCCATACAACCCCATGTAGGAAACATAGCCCAACACCGCTGGTCCCGCTTTGACAAACTCCATGTCCCTGCTCGCAAAAGGAGGCAGAGCAGCGAACGCGCTTACCCCCAGCGCAACTGCGCCAAACGCAACGAGTACTGTGGTTTTTAGTTGAATAACCAATACCCCAACAGCAGCAGAACTACGGCGACATTCACCAAAGCACCAGCCAGAACGAAAACGTTAAAAGCGTTTATTCTTTTGCGTTTAACCATCTGGCTGGCCCCTTTTTTTCGGTGATTAGTAAGACAATTCCATTGTGACTTCGCCACCGGCATCTACCGTGACAGAGCCGACTTTTTTCTCGCCCAAAAAGCCATGCCACATCATCACTTTATATTCACCGGCCGGGATATCCGTGATCGAAAATGCACCGGTTTCATCAACAACCGAGAAGTAAGGCGTTTTGGCGACGTAAACAAAGCTGTGCATGAAATCATGCGCATCACATTCGACCTTCATACCATTGCCACGACGCAGCTTAATCTCTTTGGTCAGCACGTCGCCTGCGTTAGGTTGCGAAACATTCAACACAGTTTTGCGGGCCTTGCCGATTTGCTCGTAGGTGTGGATGTTGTGCAGGGTGTGATCGTTATTCACAGCCGTCAGCTCGCCAGTGTTGGCCATCACCCCCAAGGCCGGTGAAAATTCGCATTTGTCCTGATTGATGGTCAGCGTCATCAATTCTTCTGGCATAGCTTTGCCTTCTTCAATGTCAGCGAGAAACACAACAGAGTTCACCAACATACCAGCCTCGTTGACCTCTACAAATGGCACTTCGCGCGAACCGGCGCCGCAGATTTCAGGGTCTTTGGAAATCGTGTAAGTGCGTGTATCGGCCTCGGCCCCACCAGACGAAACTGTGCCAACAAAGCTGCCCCCGTCGGTAACCTCTACTTCGTTATAGCCTTTGGCGGTTGCGGCGGTTGCCATTCCAAGCATCGTTATTGCTATGGCGGATTTGGTAAACAGGTTTTTCATCTTTTGTTTCCTTTCGAGGGTATCGGGAATTAAGCTACTTTTAACGCTTCAAGCTGGTCTGGTTGCTGATAAAGCTCGGCAAGCGCGTCAATCGCAACCAGCCAACGTGCCTTTTGATCCTCATCGCTCAACAGCTCCAGCAATCGGGCGGCACCCGCATCTGGCGCATATTGGCCTAACAACTTGCCTATATCGCGGCGGTATGTGCCATCATTGGTGACTGCAAACAACACCAGCGCATCTGCGGAATCATCGCCAAACAAACGCGCCAATGCGCGCGCTGCAGCGATACCGACTCCCTGATAGTCGTCGTTCAGAGCGTTGATCAGCGCCTCGCCCGCCAGATTGCGGTGATCCATTGCCTTGACGGCTTCGACCCGAACCAGAGGGTCTGAATGCGTCAGTAAATCTTCCAGTGCCGTGTCCATTTCGGCCCCTTTGATCCAGCCCATTGAACGCACGGCCAGAACACGGGTTTCCGATACATCGCTGGTCAGCAACTCTTGCAACGGGTCCAGCGCTTCCTTTGGCATATTGCCAGTTTGCTCGCCATGTTTGGCCAACGAAAACAAGGTAGCATTGCAGGTCTCTTCATCGGTATCTTGCGTCAAAGTCGCGATCAGCGCATCGGTGACATCTTTGTGAACCACGCTGCCAAGCAAACGGGCGGAAAACCGTTGCACATCTTCATGTGGGGATGCCATTGTCTCCCAGGTCAGCTTGCGTTTGCTCAATTTACGCCGCTTGGTCATATCCAAAAACCGCTGGTCTTCGTCACTCAGCACAATCTCCTCTGGCGCTTCACGGGGCGCATCGGGCAGGTTTGACTTGATCGCCTCCAGCGTCGAGGTTGGCGACGAGATTTTCT
>Ga0209345_10004551_pt1 | contig 13341 bp, 15 predicted proteins | sample Cruoilmetagenom7_FD_187294 | JGI IMG/M metagenome (GOLD analysis project Ga0209345, IMG submission 187294) | Oil polluted marine microbial communities from Coal Oil Point, Santa Barbara, California, USA - Sample 7 (SPAdes) (version 2) | ecosystem: Environmental > Aquatic > Marine > Oil seeps ...
AGTCTCGCGGTATGCCGGTGAACGTTGCCATTGATGGCCCTGCACAATCCATGTGGGAACGCGGTAAGGAAATGTATTATACCAAAACCGGCCAGTTGGAGATGTCTTGTGCGAACTGTCATGAGGACAACTATGACCTGCACATCCGTGCCGACCACCTGTCCCAAGGCCAAATCAACGGCTTTCCGGTTTACCGTCTAAAAAACACCAAGCTGAACTCGGTTCATGCGCGTTTCAAAGGTTGTGTTCGTGATACACGCGCCAAGACATACAAACCCGGCAGCGAGGATTTCCTTGCGCTTGAATTGTATGTCACATCGCGTGGCAACGGGTTGTCCGTCGAGGGCCCGTCGATCCGCAACTAAGATACCAAAAGCGCCCTGCCTGATTGGCGGGGCGCTTTTTATTTGTTTGGCCAATAATTGATATCTGGGTTTCGGGTTTTTTACCCTTTGATTCAGCACGGCAATGAACCAAGGAGACCAGAGATATGATTTCGCGTCGGGATTTTTTGCAAGCCACAGTCGCAGCCTCCGCCATTTACGGCGCTTCGGGCGTTGGAAACTGGGCCAAACTTGCGGCGCAGCAGGTGTTGACCCAAGACCAGCTTTTGGATTTTGATACCTTTGGCAATATTACCCTCATTCATGTTTGTGATATCCACGGCCAGATGAAACCGGTCTATTTCCGCGAGCCAGAGATCAATCTGGGGGTTGGGGCCGCGAACGGGCTGCCGCCGCATGTCACTGGTGCCGATTTTCTGAAATTGTTTAACCTGACACCGGGCACGCCGGAAGCCTACGCACTTTCCTACACCGACTTTGAATCGCTGGCCAAAGGTTACGGTCGCATGGGCGGTCTGGACCGGATGGCGACCATCATTAAATCCATTCGTTCCGCACGCCCAGACGCGTTGTTGCTGGACGCGGGGGATACGTGGCATGGCTCTTATACCTGTCTGAAAACCGATGCGCAGGACATGGTGAACGTCATGAACCTGATGAAGCCTGACGCGATGACCTCACACTGGGAATACACACTGGGTGTTGATCGGGTGAATGAAATTGTTGATACGCTGGACTTCCCGTTCCTTGGGGCCAATGTGTTTGATAATGAATGGGACGAGCCAGCCTTAGAGCCCTACAAATTCTTTGAGCGCGGCGGGGCGAAAATCGCCGTGATCGGCCAAGCCTTTCCTTACATGCCAATTGCCAACCCGGGCTGGATGTTCCCCGGTCTGTCCTTTGGCGTGCGCGAAGAACGTATGCGCGAAGTGGTGGCCGAGGTCCGCGCTGCGGGTGCCGATCTGGTGGTGCTGTTGTCGCATAACGGCTTTGACGTGGATCGCCAACTGGCGGCCAAGGTCGATGGCATCGACGTGATCCTGACCGGCCACACCCATGACGCGCTGCCTGAACCTGTGCTGGTCAACAAGACCATGCTGATCGCCTCGGGGTCCAACGGTAAATTCGTTTCCCGCATTGATCTGGATGTGCGCGATGGCATGTTGATGGGCTTTCGTCACAAATTGATACCAGTGTTTTCCGATGTGATTGAGGGCGACACGGAAGTTGCCGCCGCCATTGATGCCGAACGCGCGCCATATATCGACGAAATGAGCGAGGTGATCGGCCACACCGACAGCCTGCTGTACCGTCGTGGTAATTTCAACGGCACGTGGGATGACCTGATCTGTAACGCACTGATCGACGAGCGCGAGGCCGACATCGCCCTTAGCCCCGGTTTTCGCTGGGGTCCGAGCCTGCTGCCGGGTGATCCGATCACCCGCGAGGATATCTATAACGCCACCGCCATGACCTATCCGAATGCATATCGTTCGGAAATGACCGGTGAAACCATCAAGACCATTTTGGAAGACGTAGCCGACAACCTGTTTAACCCTGATCCATACTATCAACAGGGCGGCGACATGGTGCGCGTAGGGGGTATGGGCTATCATATTGATGTTTCCAAACCCCAAGGCGAGCGCCTGACCAAAATGACGCTACTGAAAACCGGCGAGGCGATTGATCCGGCCAAAACCTATGTGGTTGCAGGTTGGGCATCGGTACGTGAAGGCACTGAAGGGCCGGAAATCTGGAATGTGGTTGAAAACTATATCAAGCGCAAAGGCACAATCCAGCTGGACCCAAATACATCCGTAAAAGTCACAGGGGCGTAAGGGGTATGACGCCATTTGTAGCAACAATTTTGAGGCTCTGATCAAGCAGCTCTACTTACGAAAAAGGGGGGCGAGAAGAAATGAAAACAAGTCAAAATACGGCGCGGCGCAAGGTTTGCTCGCCCGATACCTCAGATGGTGCGGATCTGGCCTGCCTCACGCGTGAACGAAACGCAAAATACATTCTATCAGACGAAAATTCACCCAAAAGTTGGGCTGTGTTTTCGTGCGCGATCTACTTTTACAATCGGAGCGCCTAAACTGGAAATTTAGGGCGAAAACAAATACCGAAGGTATAACATGTTTGACTTCAAACGCTTGGCGATGATCGCCTTTGTTACCTGCTTTGCTCAACCCGCCGCCGCCAATCATACGGATGGCGATGTGAAGCGCGGCGAGCAAGTTTTTAAGAAATGCCGCAGCTGCCACAAGGTGGGCGAGGGGGCGACCAACCGTGTCGGGCCGCAATTGAATGGCCTATATCAACGTGGTGCAGGATCAGTTGAGGGGTTTAAGTACTCTGCCTCAATGTTGCGGGCGGGGGCGGATGGGTTGGTTTGGGACCATGTTTCGCTCGATACCTATCTGGAAAACCCCAAATCTCTCATTTCCAAAACGCGGATGAATTTTCGCGGGCTAAAGGATGCAAACGACCGGGCCGATGTGATGGCATTTTTGCGCCAGTTCTCGGATGATCCGTCGGACATACCCGAAGCCGCACCAACAAGGATTGGCACCGATCACGCGGTTGATCCAGAGATTTTGGCCCTGCAAGGCGACCCTGAATATGGCGAATATCTGTCCAGCGAATGCGTCAGTTGTCACCAAATTGACGGGGCCGACACGGGCATCCCGTCGATCACCAACTGGCCGATTGAGGACTTTGTGATCGCTATGCATGCCTACAAAGATAAAAAACGCGTTCATCCAGTGATGCAGATGATGGCAGGCCGTCTGTCGGCCGAAGAGATTGCGGGTCTGGCCGCATATTTTGAGAAGGTGGGACAATAAGCCAGACAATACCCACTCATGTATCCTATTTTAGGGAGGACAATATAATGAAACTAAATAGACGTAACTTTATCGGGTCCGCAGCCGCTGTATCAGCGACGCTTTCGGCGCCAATGGTGATGGCGGCGGCCCACGGACGACCCAAGGTTGTTGTAATCGGCGGCGGGGCGGGCGGTGCAACGGTTGCGCGCTATCTGGCCAAAGACAGCAAGGGCGCAATTGATGTGACGCTGGTTGAACCCACGCGCAGCTACTACACCTGCTTTTTCTCGAACCTTTATATCGGTGGTTTCCGCGAGTTTTCCTCGATCGGGCACACTTACGGCAAACTGGCCGCCGATTACGGGATAAATGTGGTGCATGACTGGGCCATCGGTGTTGATCGCGATGCCAAAACGGTCACGCTGGCCGGTGGTGGCACATTGCCATATGACCGTCTGGTTCTCAGCCCCGGCATTGACTTTAAGGATGGCGCGGTTCCCGGATGGGACGTGACGGCCCAGCAAAAAATGCCACATGCCTATAAGGCGGGCTCGCAAACCCAGCTGCTCAAAGCACAGCTTGAGGCGATGCCTCAGGGCGGTACATTTTGCATGGTTGCCCCACCCAATCCGTTCCGCTGCCCACCCGGGCCGTATGAGCGGGTCTCAATGGTGGCGCATCATCTAAAAGCCAACAACCCGACCGGTAAAATCCTGATTGTGGATCCCAAGCCAAAATTCTCCAAGCAAGGGCTGTTTCAAGAAGGTTGGGCAAACCACTATGACGGGATGATCGAATGGGTTGGCCCTGATTTTGGTGGGGACAAGGTCGAAGTGCGCCCCGATATGATGGAAGTCGTGATTGATGGCGAAGTGACCAAGGTTGACGTTTGTAACGTCATTCCGGCCATGAAGGCGGGTAAAATCGCGGAAATCGCCGGTGTCACCAATGAGGCTGGCTGGGCCCCTGTGCATGCGGCGACCATGGCCAGCAAAGCGGATGAAAACATCCATGTTCTGGGCGATTCAAGCCATCAGGGGGACATGCCGAAATCTGGTTTTGCCGCCAACTCTCAGGCCAAGGTTGCGGCGATGGCCATTCGCGGCGCACTGACAGGGTCCAAAGTGTTCCCTGCCAAATTCACAAATACCTGCTGGTCGCTGATTGATACGGACGACGGTATCAAGGTTGGCGCGTCTTATGAGGCAACAGGCGAGAAGATTGCCAAAACGGACGGCTTTATCAGCAAAACTGGTGAAGACGCGGCCCTGCGCAAGGCTACGTTCGAGGAAAGCATTGGCTGGTATGACGGGATCACATCAGACATGTTTGGCTGAATGAAATGTCGGTCGCGGCGGGACACTGCCGCGGCCTTTGTTCATCGGTTGAATGGATTTTCACGAGATATCGGACAAGCTATCCGTCAAACTGGCAGAACATTTTGTAAACTAAATCAATCATTTGGCGCGCCTTGTTGTCGGCCAGCGCGTAATACATGACTTTGCCGTCGCGGCGGCAACTGACCAACCCTTCCAGACGCAAACGCGCCAATTGTTGGCTGACAGCGGCCTGTCGGGTTGATAAAAGCTGTTCCAACTCGGTCACTGATTTTTCACCAGAGGACAGATGACACAGGATCATCAAGCGCCCCTCATGGGACAGTGCCTTTAGGAAACTGGCGGCAGCCTCGGACTGGCGGGTCATATCCTGTGGATTAACCGGCATTTGCTTTTCTTCGTTAAGTGCGCTTGCAGAAGGAGACAAAATTCAAACCTTATTTTTATAATAACAAATCGTATTCGTATATTAGCATAGTTTTTCAAAAAAGCGAGTATATCGCGACGATTGCCTAATTTGTGCGCATCGGTGCGCCGCCCTCGAACTTGTTTTCCTCAGAGTAGTTGCAGGATGCCTCCTGCATTTCAAGGTGTAGCCTCGCGTCAGTATAGGGGTAGGCTCGGGCCAGGTCTTCGTCAAAATCGATGCCAAGCCCCGGTGAGGGAGGGGCGATGATGAATATTTCAAGGTCTTGTAGCTTCATTTGAACAGCACAACGTTGCGCCGTGCGGCCCCTGTGCGGGTGTCGTCAATTGCGTCATTGATTTGGTCCAGTGTCCAGCGCCCCGAAACCAGCTCATCCAGTTTCAGACGACCTTGTTGGTAAAGATCGATCATCCACGGAATGTCGCGTTTTAGCACAACGTCGCCCATTTTTGTGCCGATCATGCCTTGCCCCGTGGCAGCCATCATCACTGGCTCATAGGTGGCTTTGTCGCCGGAATGAGGCATGCCCACCATCAGCACGCGCCCACCCGAGGCCAGATACCGTGGGGCGTCCTCATAGGCGGGAATGGCCCCTACGGTGACAAATACCGCGTCTGCCATATGCCCATTGGTGATTTCGCGCACTGTGCGCCATGGCTTATCGTCGCTGGCCAGCACTCCGTGGGTTGCGCCAAATTCCATCGCCGCGTCCAATTTGTCCTCCAACATATCGATCGCGATGATTTTGGAGGCCCCTGCAATCCGCGCCCCCTGAATGGCGTTCAACCCGACACCGCCAGCGCCGATGATCACGGCCGTTTGACCGGGGCGCAAACCTGCCGTGTTGACCACAGCGCCAACGCCGGTGATTACACCGCAGGACAACAAACAGGCAGCGTCCATCGGCATGTCCGCTGGGATGTGGGCCAGCTGACTAGGGTCAACAACCACCCGTTCGGCAAAGGCACCACAGGCCATCGCTTGCTCAACAGGGTTGCCGTCTGCCGTGGTGATCGGGCCGTCCATTTTGGCAGGTGTGGCGCAGGCAACGGGTCTTCCACTGGAGCAGGGGATGCAGTCGCCGCAAGCGCGGATCAGGGTGACGATAACTGTGTCGCCAAGTTTGTAGCCGCTTACACTCGCGCCAACGGCTGAAACCCTGCCAGCTGCCTCATGGCCGTAAACGGCGGGCAGGTTGCCGCCCCAGCCACCATCCAGAAAGGAAATGTCGGAATGGCAAATCGCGCAGGCCTCTAGGGTGACCTCGACCTCATTGGCGTCAGGCGTGCGCAGGTTTACGGTTTCAAGGGTCAGGGGGTGGCCGAATTCATGGGCCACGGCGGCGCGGATTCGTGTCATGTTTGCTCTCCTCTACACCCCTCGAGGTTCATGCAAAGTGCGAGCCATTACAAGGGTTGATTAATCTTTTCGGGCTTGTTGGCAGACAGGTAAATGCCAATCAGGATCATCCCGATGCCCATCGCGTCGACCGCCAGCGTGATCATGACAAAAAGAATGGGCAGGCGGGCTTTCATGGGTGCGCGTCCTGTGTGCGGTATCCCAATGAATGATGGCAATCTAAACTAAGCAGTGCAATATTCTTGTGCGGCTTTAGCAAAGGTGCGGGCTTGGGCGGGGGCTTCGCCCAGTTGATTGACGGGGGTGAACAGGGTTGAGATGTCCAAATCCGGCCATGCGGAGGCGGCCAACTGGGCCAGCGGAATATTTTCCGACTTTACCTGCAAGCACAACTGTTTCACTGCGGCTTGGGCTGCGGGGCGGGGCATGGATTTGGCCAAAGCAAAGCTCAGAGCTTCGGCGTAGATCAGACCAAGCCCGTCGTCAATGTGGGCCGCCATTTCGCGCGCATTCGGGGTGAGAGTGCGCGCAAGCGTCTCGGTCGCCGTCAGGGCGCGTGCGCCGGCCATGCAGATTTGGCCGATATTCATCCATTCCACAAACCACGCCGCTCCGTCGCGTTGTTGGCGATGCACCACTGCCCCTTGTAGCGCCGCGTTCAACGCCGTGGTTTGGCTTGCTAACGCCACCAACAAGGACGGCAACACAGGGTTCGATTTTTGCGGCATGGTGGAGGATGCACCACCGCCACCAAGGTTGACCTCAAGGATGCCCGATTGGGTCAACAACAAAAGGTCTTGGCCCATTTTCCCTAAACTGCCCGTTACCAAGGTGATCCAGCCGGAAAATTCGGCAATGCTGTCACGGGTGCTGTGCCATGATGTATCGGTCGGCGCCAACCCCAGAGATTTGGCCATCTCGCGGCGTAAGTCAGGCCCGTCGGTGAGCATTGAAGCGGTGCCCGCCGCGCCCGACAGGCTGATCCGCAACAGGCGTGGGCGCAACTCGTCCAGACGGGTGAGGTGGGTCAATAACGGGGTGCCCCAACTGGCCACAGTCGCCCCAAATGTGGTTGGCGAGGCGATCTGGCCATAGGTGCGTCCCGCCATCGGCAAATCAGCGTGGCTCTGTGCGAGGCTGCCAAGGGCCTGAGTGATGGTCTTGAGGCGGGTCTCGAATATCGCCAACACCTGCTTTAGGCGCAGGATCAGGGCGGTGTCGATGATATCTTGCGAGGTCGCGCCCCAATGAAAATATTGCGCATGTTCAGGCGCATCCGTTGCAGCGTGAAAGGCTTTGACCAATGCAGGCACCACAACAGCGTTGATGCCGGTTTCAGCGGATAGCCCGGCGGGATCAATCTGGGCTTCCATCACGGCCCGCTTGATAAAGGCGGCCGATTCGGCAGGGATGGTGCCGAGCTTGCCTTGTGCCTCGGCCAAGGCACCTTCAACCAACAACATGGCACGCACTTCGGCGCTGTCGGTGAACAGCTTGGCGACCTCGTCGTCACCAAACAGTCCACGGAACATGGCAGAATCAAACGGGGTTACGGCCATCTATGCGCCAGCGAGGCCAAGAATGGCACGGGCTTGTTTTGCGGTCGCGACTGGGCGTCCGTATTTGGCACAAAGGTCAGCTGCGCGCGCCACCAGTGCGGCGTTGGACGGAGCCAGCGTGTCACGGTCGATGCGCATGTTATCCTCAAGTCCGGTGCGCGTATGGCCGCCCGCTGCAATCGCCCATTCGTTGACCACGATTTGTCCAGCGCCGACACCTGCGCCGCACCACTGTGCATCTGGCACCAGACGGTTTAGCGTGGAGATATAAAAGTCGAACACGTCTTTATCGACGGGCATCGCGTTCTTGACGCCCATCACGAATTGCACGTAAAGCGGCCCCTTTAGGTGGCCATCTTTTTGCATCTTGGCGGCCTGGAAAATGTGGCTTAAATCAAAGGCTTCGATTTCTGGCTTGATGTTATACTTTAACATTTCAGCCGCCAACCAATCAATTAGATCGGGTTGGTTTTCATATACCCTGGTCGGGAAATTGTTCGAGCCAACGGAAAGTGATGCCATGTCAGGTGCCAGTGGCAGCATCCCGCCGCGCTCAACCCCCGCGCCAGAGCGCCCACCGGTGGAAAGCTGCACTATCATGTCAGGGCAATGGGTCCGCAACCCTTCCAACAACAGCCTGAAACGGTCGGGGTCCGAGGTCGGCGTGCCATCGTCATTTCGCACATGGCAATGGGCAATCGAGGCCCCCGCCTCAAACGCGGCATGGGTGCTTTCTATTTGCTCGGTCACGGTAATAGGCACGGCCGGATTGTTGGCCTTGGTGGGCACGCTGCCAGTGATGGCAACGCAGATGATGCAAGGGTTTGTCATTATATATCCAGAAATACGGTTTCACCTGTACCCTGAATATGGATGTCAAAGTGATATGTCACGCCTTTGCTGTCTTCATGACGGCTGGCAATCAGGGTTTGACGGCGCTGGGTTTGCTCGATCAGGTTCAAAACCGGGTCATTGCTGTTGTCGCAATCATCGAAATAAAGCCGGGTGTTCAGCCCGACATTGATGCCGCGTGCGACGATCCACAGATTGATATGCGGGGCTTGTATCGTGCCGTTACGCCCTAATGTCGCCCCCGGCTTCACAGTGTCAAATCCCCACAGCCCCGTGTCAAAATCAGTGATCACACGGCCCCAGCCGCGAAACCCGTTTTCTACCGTGTGTCCGTCCTCGGGGTGGGCATAATGGCCGTCGGTGTTGGCTTGCCATGTCTCTAACATTACATCCTTAATGGGTGCGCCTGTGCCATCATAAACGCAGCCCTCTACGCGGATGCGCTCGCCTTTTGCATTCGGTCCTGCGATGTCCCAGCCCAGCTCTTGTTTGAAAATGTCAAAGCCAGCGGCCTTTGGGGCCAGACCAATATGGACATAGGGGCCAGCGGTTTGTGACGGGGTTTCTTTTAGGTAATCCATCAGTTGCCCTCCAGCCGATTTTCAAACAGGGTCGAGCGCCGCCCGCGCAGCACGATGTCGAAACGATAGGCTATGCTATCGAGAGGGATGGTCGCGTTGATATCGAGCTTGGCTACCATCTGATCAATCGCCTCGGCATCCGGCACGGTCTGCACGATCGGGCATTTGGCGATCAGCGGATCGCCTTCGAAATAAAGCTGAGTGATCAACCGCTGCGCAAAGGCCGCGCCAAAGACCGATACGTGGATATGCGCGGGTCGCCAATTGTTGACCCAGTTGCGCCACGGGTATGCGCCCGGTTTCACAGTGCGAAAATAGTAATAGCCGTCAGCGTCCGTCATGGTGCGGCCGCAACCGCCGAAATTAGGGTCAATCGGGGCAAGATAGGTGTCTTTCTTGTGCCGATAACGCCCGCCTGCGTTGGCCTGCCATATTTCGACCATCGTATTTGGTACGGGGCGGGAATTTTCATCCAGCACACGGCCATGCACGATGATGCGCTCGCCAATCGGGTCGCCCCCGTGGCTGTAGTTCTTGATCAGATCGTTATCCAGCGCCTCAATGTCATTGTGGCTGAACACCGGACCGGTAATTTCCGACAGAGAATTTTCCAGCGACAACAATGCGTATTGCGGAGACCGCGTGACAGATGTTTTGTAATCCGGCGTTAGGGCCGGTGCATGATGGGCGCGGTCTCGCATGTAATATTCGGCAGGTTTCATAGCGCCACTCCCATTTCAGCATAGGTTTGTTTGGCTATTTTCAGCGCGTGGTTGGCGGCGGGCACACCTGCATAAACCGCCACATGCATCAAGGCTTCGCGCACCTCGTCGGGTGTGGCACCCGTGTTGGCGGTGGCGCGGATGTGCAGCGCCACCTCGTCCCAGTGACGTCCCGCCGCCAGCAGCGCCAGCGTGATCAAGGATCGGTCGCGCTTTGTTAGCCCGTCACCAGACCAGACCGTGCCCCAAGCGCCCTTGGTGATCATGTCTTGAAACGGGGCGTCAAAAGGGGTTTCGCTGTCTTGCGCGCGGTCTACATGGGCGTCGCCCAACACAGCGCGCCGGGTTTTTACGCCGGTCTCAAAGGGGTCAGACATGGCCTTGCTCCTTAAGGAATGTGGTTAGGATGGCGGCGTATTCCGCGGGCTGTTCAACACAAGGCAAGTGCGCCGCACCACGGATCAGTTGAAACTGTGATCCCTTGATCAGGTTCGCCGTTTCGCGCACCAGATCGGGCGGGGTCGAGCCATCTTCGGCCCCTGCAATCGCCAGTGTTGGCAGGGTCAGGCGGGCGGTGCTTTCAAACAGATCGGTTTCGGAAATTGCAGCGGAAACGCCGAGGTATCCGGCCACTGGTGTGCGGCACAGCATATTGCGCCAGCCAGCCAGCGTTACAGCGTCTTTACGCCGGAAACCAGCGGCGAACCAGCGCTCCAGAATGGACTCTTCAAGCGCTTTTATACCGCCCTTGCGCACCTCCGCCATCCGGTCTTGCCACATATCATGGGTGCCGATTTTGGCCGATGTATTGGACAACACCATGGCGCGCACCAGATCCATGCGTTCTGCCGCCAGCCCTTGGGCAATCATGCCGCCGACGGACAGGCCGACAAAGATGCAATCCTTGACGCCCAAATGGTCCAGCAGTGCTGCTGCATCCGCCACCAGATCGCCCATGAAATAATCGCCCTCAGGCGCCGAGGTCAGCCCATGACCACGGGTATCGTAACGGATCAGGCGCAGGCCCTTGGGCAGCAGGGGGATCAACTGGTCCCACAGGCGAAAATCGGTGCCCAGCGAGTTGGAAAAAACCACAGGTGGCCCGTTTGGGTCACCCTGATCTGCGTAATGCACCGTAATGTCGTTTAACTTGATCATCTGCATCAGTATGGTAACCCCACATAGTTTTCCGCCAGAACCTTTTGCGCCGCCTCATTACTGCGCAAAAACTCCAGCTCGGCCCGCTGCATTTTTAGATCAAACGCAGATTGATCGGGGAAGCGGTGCAGCATGTTGGTCATCGACCAGCTAAACCGCTCGGCCTTCCAGATCCGCGCTAATGCCCGTTCCGAATAACGCTCAAGCCCCTCGTTATCCTTGTCATGATAGGCGTTGAGCAACCCATTATACAAATAATGAATGTCCGAGGCCGCTGTGTTCAGCCCCTTGGCCCCGGTGGGCGGCACAATGTGGGCGGCGTCACCGCATAAAAACAACCGCCCCCAACGCATCGGTTCGGTCACGAAACTGCGCAATGGCGCGATGGATTTTTCGATTGAGGCACCGGTGATCAAATTATCTGCGGCGCTGTCAGGCAGGCGGCGTTTCAATTCGTCCCAGAAAGTGGCGTCTTCCCATTTTTCAACAGGGTCTTCTAGAGGCACCTGAATATAGTAGCGCGACAGGGTGGCGTGGCGCATTGAGCAGAGCGCGAAACCACGATCCGAACTGGAGTAGATCAATTCATCATGCACGGGTGGGGTTTGCGACAACACACCGAGCCAGCCAAACGGATAGGCCTTTTCATAATCGCGCCGGATGGTGTCGGGTATGGTCTGGCGGCTGACCCCGTGAAACCCGTCACAGCCCGCAATATAGTCGCAATCAATGCGCTGCTCGCCATCGCCCGCATCATAGGTGACATAAGGTGCATCACTGTCGGTCCCGTGGATTTGCACAGCGTCCGCACTAAAAATGGTTTTCGCCCCAACCGCCGCGCGGGCATCATATAGATCCCGGGTCAGTTCGGTTTGGCCGTAAACCATCACGGGGGTGCCGGTGTGTTTGGTGAAATCAATGCGAAACTGGGTGTTGTCATAGGCGATCATTGTGCCATCGTGGATGAAGCCCTCGGCATCCATTCGTGTGGCGACGCCAGCCTCGCGCATTAGATTGACAAACCCAACCTCAAGCACGCCCGCACGAATGCGGCCCAATACATAGTCGCGGTTTTTTTGCTCAAGAACGACGGCGTCGATACCTTTGCGATGTAAAAGCTGACCAAGCAGTAAGCCAGATGGCCCGCCACCGATGATGGCGACCTGTGTGCGCATTAGAATCCTCCCGTTTGCCCGTGCAGTATCGGGCGAAGTCGCTTGCAATATCAACTAAATCCGTAGCCAGAGGGCTGCAATAATATCAGACAAAAACTGCATCGCCCAATCGCTGTTGGACATGCCACCGTCGACTCTCAGGGTCGGTTGCACACCCGTCGTTTGCCAGTCCGCGGACATCGCCTCCAGCAAGTCACGGGTCTGGTAGCCTACGCTCTCAAGCGCGGCTTTGGCCATTTCAGCGGGGCCAGACCCACGGGTCAGCCCAAAGACGGCTCCGCGACATTCGGCGTTCCAATAGGGCGCGCCCAGCCCCACAAAGGCGGGGACGAGAACAACGTTTTGAATCGGGTCGACCTGTTCGGCCAGCGCCTGTGTTTCAGACGCGTCATTGATGATTTGCAGACCACCGCGTAGCCATTGCACGACAGCACCAGCAACGAAGATAGAGCCTTCGAGCGCATATGTTGGTTTACCATTCAACTGATAGGCAATCGTGGTCAGCAATCGATTTTGTGACACAACGGGCGTCTCACCTGTATTTAAAAGCGCAAAGCAACCTGTTCCATAAGTCGATTTCATCATGCCGGGTTGAAAGCAAGCTTGTCCCACAGTGGCGGCCTGTTGATCGCCGTCGACGCCACAAATCGGGATTTCATGATCAAACAGGTCCGCATGTGTATGGCCGAAGTCGGCGCCGCAATCTTTGACGGTCGTGCGCCACAGATCTTTGGCGTCATGTTCGACCCAACCAGGTTGGGGAAAATGCTGCGCAAACTCTTCTTGACCGCGAGCAACAGCCGTCATCGAGTCATCAAACAAAATCGCTCGGGTTGATGTCGTGCCCTGATCAATTGCGAGGATATAGGTCATGCGGCGGCTTTATACGTTAGGGTGCTAAAAAAACGGCCGCTATAAGACGTGACTGCTGGTTTAATCGGTCATCATTATAGTGTGAGAAGGTAGGGTATCTGGGGCCAACACAGTGGCCCCAGA
>Ga0209345_10004553_pt1 | contig 13336 bp, 7 predicted proteins | sample Cruoilmetagenom7_FD_187294 | JGI IMG/M metagenome (GOLD analysis project Ga0209345, IMG submission 187294) | Oil polluted marine microbial communities from Coal Oil Point, Santa Barbara, California, USA - Sample 7 (SPAdes) (version 2) | ecosystem: Environmental > Aquatic > Marine > Oil seeps ...
ACAGCCTTAAAAAAAGTTCTAAGGGGGCCCTCCTCATGCACAAGTGCTTTGTATCTTCCTTCAGCGCTTTGAACTCCCATCATAACTGTATTTGCAAAATTATCATATTCATCTATTAGAAGATATACAGGGTATGGGGTCATGCGGGTTGCAGCAACAAGGGAATCCATGGAATAAAGGGCATCTTCCCGATTGATTTCAACATTTGGAATTTCAAAACCTTTATAATTATAAAATTTATAAAATCCATCAATGCGTACGTTGATATGATTAAACAAGGCTTTTTTCACATCTTCTGCAGTTCCGGTGGGATCAACACATGAAAAATCGAACTTTAAAATAAAGTATGAATTACGCAGGTCAGTGGGGTTTTTCCCAATCTTCAATTCACCAAAAATTTCTTCAAATTCATCTTTTTTTGTCACATCATAGTAATTTTCCAGCATGGAAAGGACAAGACTCTTGCCAAAGCGCCTGGGACGAATGAAAAGTTGAAAATCCGATTTTTCAAGCATAGGTATTTTATCTGTTCTATCGCAATAAAAATAATTTTTAGTATTAATCTTTTTAAAATCAGATATTCCGTATGGATATTTCATTGATTTTTCCTTATAGCCTCAATGTGCATCAGTTTATTCAATAGCATATTCATTTTTAAATACCTCCTCAGCTCAAAATTAATTACATTGTAATATACAATTTTTATATTATCAATCCGTTCCAGTTTTTTTAAAAAAACCAGGACTTTCCATCGGGGTCAAGAAAAACGAAAATTTTAACAGCACAAATATATTGAAATCTTTCAAAAATAACGCTAAGAGTTCATCTGGAGTAAAATTTAAAGCCCACGCAGATATGGTAAAAAAATATTTTTTCTTCGGGAGAAGCTAAATAAAAGGTAGACTTTTTATGCAAAAAAAATTTTTTTTGGCATTTATGATTTTTTTGCTTGTAATGCCGGCCATTGCTCAGGAAGAGTTCACAGAAGAGTTTCTTTTTGAGGAGATTCCTCTGGTTACCATTGCCACCCAGAGTCCCCATGGAATTTATGATGCCCCGGCCATGGTAACGGTGGTTACAGGGGATGCATTAAAAAAGATGGGAATTAGAAATTTAGGGGAATATTTTCACAGGATTCCAGGCTTTGGAACCTCAATTAATTATTTGGGCCAGATGGAGCTTGAGGTGCGGGGGATAAAGACATTTAGCTCTGAAAAGATTAAGTTCATGGTGGATGGTCATACTCTGAATGAGCCCCATACTGCGGCAGTAGCATGGAGCTTTTCCCAGCTTGACATTATTCCGGTGGAATATATTAGGCAGGTGGAGATAATTCGCGGCCCAGGCTCCGCCCTTTACGGCACCAGTGCTTTTTTGGGGGTAGTAAATGTTATTACCAAAAATCCTGAAGAAATAGACGGATTTGAAGTCCACGCAAGCGCAGGGAGCTTTGATTTTCATAAAGAGACCGCTATTTTTGGAAAAAGCTGGGATGAATTTGGAATTTCAGGTTCCTTTGAATATAATAAGACAAACAGCGACGATTTAAAGGTAAAGTCAGATGGGCTTGGTAATCCCGGGAAAACCCAGTTTCCCAGGGAGGTTGTTGATGTCAATCTAAAAGCCAAATGCCACGATTTTACCCTTTTGTTAAAGCGGTATGAGAAAGAGGAAGGCCCATATTTTGGAGCCGGTTATATACTTAATGACGATACTAATCAGGAATATACCCAGTATTTTGCCGAGGTGAATTATGAAAGGGAGGTGGGGGAAAAGCTACACCTTTTCACCAAAGTTTACTACGACTACTACGATTTTGACGTCTTTTTTGAGATAATGCCGGAGGGCGCTTATTCCGGATTCTATGCCGACGGCGCAAAAGTAAAATGTTTTTATAAGGATGACAACATTGGCGGGGAAATAAGGCTGGGTTATCAGCTGTTACCCCAAAATCATTTTACCTTTGGTTTTATCTTTGAACGATTCAAGCGTCATAAACTTGGATGGGAAGGTAATGTTGACCTGGAAACCTATGAACCTATCCCCTGGTACCGGAGAACCGGCGACCACCCCTTGAACTGGAATAAATATAATGTTACACAGGAAATATGGGCAGTATATTTTCAAGACGAATGGGAAGATATTATAAAGGGTGTAAATCTTACTGTGGGGCTCAGGCATGATCATTACAGCATCTGCGGCAGTACAACCAATCCCAGGGTTGGCATTAACTGGAGTATCAGTGACAAGGCTGATATAAAAATCCTTTACGGTATGGCATTTAGGGCCCCCAGTGTGGAGGAACTGTATAATATAAACTACGGCGATCTTGCAGGTAACCCTGATTTGGATCCGGAAATTATTCAGACCTATGAAGCCGCGCTTTTTTATCGATTTGCCCCGGCCTTTAAAGGGAGTATCACCTATTTTCACAGTAAGGTTGAGGATCTTATAAAAAATACAGCAAAAACATATGAAAATATCGGGGATGTGACCATGGATGGAATTGAACTGGAATTTGACTGCAAAATAAATAATAAATTTGCCTTTTATTTAAATTATACCTTTCAAGAGCCTGAGGATGATGCAACCAACAGAGAACTGCCGGATGTGGCCCGACATAAGGGGAATGTCGGCGGCAACTTTGAGTTGAGCCAATGCCTCACCTTGAATGCAAATTTTTATGTTTGTGGAAAAAAAAAGAGGGCTCAGGGAGATCCAAGGAATGATCTATCGTCCCACAAACGGCTGGACACATGCCTCACCCTCCATGATTTTTTTAAAAATCTCGAAATATCTGTTTCGGTTTTTAACCTTTTGGATGAGGACTATGAAGACCCATCGCCGGATATGAGCCTGACTGGAACGGAAAACGACTTTCCTCGTGAAGGAATAAGCGGATGGCTTACGGCAAGATACAGGTTTTAGCGAATTGATGTTGACAGCCAACCGGAGCAGATAACCGATGCTTAAATACATTCGATTTATAATATTCATTTTTTTATTGCTGTTTTTGCCCCCCTCTTATGGAGAAGAACTCAAAGCAGTTGTTATTCTAAAAACCAGTAATCGTGCTTATTATAATCAGGCTGCCGAGTCTTTTGAAAACAGGATAAAACAAAAAGCAAAAATATCAAATTATCTCCTTGATGAAATCGAAGAAAAAGAACTGATTAAAAAGATAGATAATGATAATCCTGATCTTATTTTCACGGCGGGCACAGCAGCAACAAGAGCACTTTTGTCTAATTTTGAAGAAATTCCCATTGTATTTTCCATGGTCATTAATCCAGTACATCTCAAATTTGTAACCAGTTTGCGCGGCTCTGGAAACAATCTTGCCGGCACATCTCTGGATATTCCCCTTGAGGAACAATTTAAATGGATGAAAAAGGTTATGCCCCATATCAGGCAGGTGGGTGTAGTCTGGCAGGCAGAATATTCAAGAAACCTGGTAAAAGACGCTACTGTCATTGCCTCAAAAAAAGGGATAGAATTAATTGCCATAAGGATTAACGGGATAGAGGAAATTATTCCCGCCCTTGAAGCCTTGTTCGAGAAAGTCGATCTTTTATGGGCAATACCCGACTCCGGGGTATACAACCGCAGAACCATAAAAGAGATTTTGTTCTTCACCCTCCGTCACAAAATGCCGTTTATGGGGGCATCTGAGCAGTATGTCAGAGCGGGAGCCTTTTTTTGTCTTAGCGCAAATTATAGGGAACAGGGGGATCAGGCTGCAGCCATTGCCATAAGGATTTTAAAAGGCACAGATCCATCTATTATACCGGTGCACCAGCCCAAAGATATAAAATTAGGGGTTAATTTGAACACTTCGAAACTATTGGGGCTAAAGATTCCCCGTAAATTTTTAAAGGATGCGGTGAAATATTAAGCAAAGGAATTAGGGCTCGTACAAAAATAACTTGACCTTTTAAGCGCCGATGCATCCCGCCTGGATGCGTTCCGAAACCTCATAATATCCTGATATTCTTGCGTTTTCGCGCCTTGCCAGACGGGTGACTCAACACTTAAAATGGTCTACTTATTCTTTAACGAACCCTTATCATATCATAAATCGGGTGTACCAATGATCAATTTAAAATTGAGCGCAAAACTGAATCTTGTTGTCTGGCTTGTAATTACGGTACCCGGGATGACTTTTGGCTGGTTTTTAACCTGGCATAATGAATCCAGAGTAAAATCTTTTTTTAAAAAACGGGGAACAGCTTTTACTGTAAATCTTGCCTATAACAGCGAGTTTGGTCTTTTAAGCAGAAACAAGGAGGAGCTTGTAAAATTAATGGCAGGTCTGCTCCAGGAAGATGATGTGGCCGCCGCAGCCATCCTTGATCAGGCAGGAAAAGTAGTGGCAAGAGTAGTTGCCGGTGAGGAAACCGATTTTTTATTTTTTCAGCCGGAAAAATTATTTTACAATACTGAAACAGATTTTATGATAAAAATAAAAAGGAACCATTATCAGGGGGCACCCTATCTTTGCATCACAGCCCCCATTTTTACATCCGAGCAGAAATTATCCACAGGGGAAGATATTTTTTTCCATGACAAAGAAAAATCACCCAGAGAAATGATTGGCCAGGCAATTGTATGTTTGACCATGATTGATTTAATGAATGATTTATCTAACAATCGCAACTTAATGGCTGTCTTTTTTATTCTTATTCTCATCATGGTTTCAGTGATGCTTGTTTTGGCAACCAGAGGACTTATAATAACTCCTCTGAATAGAGTTCTTGCCGGCACCGAAATAATAGGAGGGGGGGATTTTGATTTTCGTCTTGACTCGAAAAAAAAAGACGAGATAGGAATCCTGGCTTCAGGATTCAATAAGATGGCAGAAGCCCTTAAAAAATATACTAAAGACCTGACTTTTGAAAAAGAATTCTCAGCAAGGGTTATTGAAAGCCAGACAGATATGCTCTGCGTAGTTGATGAGCAGGGAATAGTTACCAGAACAAATAAAGCTCTCCTTGACCTTTTAGGATATTCTGCTGATGAATTAACAGGAAAAAATGTTATTATAATATTCAAAGATGCTAAAGATAAGGGATATGTTCTAAAAAAAATATTGCGGAGGGCTCTGAGGGGAGAGAATATCCAGGAATGGGAGACACTACTTTACAGCAAGAAAAAAGAGGAGATTATGGTCTCCTTTGGCGCAGGACCCATAAAAGATGAAACAGGGATGATCATCGGAGCAATCGGGGTAGCCAGAGACATCAGGGAAAGGATGAAACTGAAAAATCAGATCCGGCAATATACCGAAAATCTGGAAAAAATGGTAGAAGAGAGGACTCGGGAACTTAAGGAAAAAGATATCCAGCTGATTCAATCGAGCAAGCTGGCATCATTGGGTGAGATGGCGACGGGGATCGCCCATGAGATTAACCAGCCGCTAAATGTAATTAAGATGACCACAACCGGGATGTTACATCTTTTTAAAAAAGATAAAAATATATCTAATGAGATGCTTTTAGAAGAGCTTTTGATCACCAATTCCCAGATAGAGAGGATCAGAAAAATTATCAATCATTTGCGCACATTTTCCCGAAGGTCAAAAGCTATTGAGACCGAAGAGATTGACATGAATATACCCCTTCAGGACTCCCTTTCCTTTGTGGGGGAGCAGTTGAAACTGCATCAAATTGAGGTAAAGTTAGAACTTAATGGATCATTGCCAAAGGTCATGGCCGATGCCAACAAACTTGAGCAGGTTTTTTTAAATATCATAAATAATGCCAGGGATGCCATGGATGAAAGGGAAAAAGACTTTGCAAATGGTGAGACAAATTATGAAAAGCTGCTGAATATAAAATCTTTTGCCAAGAATGGACAGGTAGTGGTGACTATTTCCGATACCGGAGGGGGAATACCTGACAATGTGAGGGAGAAAATATTTGAGCCTTTTTTTACAACAAAAGAAGTGGGCAAAGGGACCGGTCTTGGGATGAGCATAAGCTATAGCATAATCAAAAATTTTAAAGGAGACATAAGTTTTCAGGTGAAAGAAGGTGAGGGAACCACTTTTCGGGTGGAACTGCCTGGTGCCGATTAAGAAGGAAACCTTTTTTGTTTTTAAAAGAAATATGGAGATAAAAATGGGGAAGATACTGGTAATCGACGATGAGGAAGTTATCAGAAAGACCGTGAAAAAATATCTGGAGATGGATGATTACCAGGTGATCACCGCAGCCAATGGCCAGGAGGGTGTAGAGGCCTTTCTCGAAGAGAGACCTGATGTTGTTTTAACAGATTTGAAGATGCCTGGCATGGATGGACTGGCCGTGGTAAAGGCCATAAAAGAGCTGGATGAAGATGCTGAGGTGATCGTCATCACCGGTCATGGCGAGGTTGATGCAGCTGTGGCGTCCTTAAAGCTGAGGGCCAGCGATTTTCTGCTGAAACCTGTTGATATAGAGGAACTCGAAAATGTAGTGGAGCGTTCTCTGGAAAAGCGGACTCTCAAGCGCCAGGTCAAAAAGGCTCAAACTTTTAACCGGTCTATAATGGACTCTGCAACGGGTTTTTGCATTATTACATGTGATTATGACGGTAATATTATTTCCTGGAACAGGGGAGCGATCATCATCATAGGTTATGCAGAAGAAGATGCGGCCGGCAAGATGCATATCTCAAATATTTTCCCCGGGGACTTCGTGAAATCAGGAGCCCTGGACAAGATAGCAGATACGGTATTGTCAGGAAAGAGATATGAGAAAGAGATATATCTAAAGAGAAAAAACGGTGATATTTTTCCAGCAGCGTTAAATGCGTCCAAGCTCAGTGATGAGCAGGGCATCTTCCTGGGGATGCTGGCCATTGTCCAGGATATCACCGATCGAAAACATGCGGAAGAAGAACTCAGAAGAGCAAAAACTGCAGCCGAGGCCGCAAATATGGCAAAAAGTGAGTTTTTGGCCAACATGAGCCACGAGATACGGACACCCATGAATGGAGTCATCGGAATGACGGCCTTGACCCTTGATACCAGACTCACAGATGAGCAGCGGAGCTACCTTGAGGTGGTTAAATCTTCGGCGGATAATCTGCTGAAGATTATAAATGACATTCTCGATTTCTCCAAGGTAGAGGCAGGCCATTTAGAGATAGAGGCCATAGATTTTGGGCTGCGAGCCACAATAGATTCCATTATGGAGCAAATGGCTTTTAAGGCCGGTGCCAAAGGACTGGAGCTGATTTATGACATTGGGCAGTCTGTTCCTGACGCAGTCGTAGGGGATCCAGGCAGGCTGCAACAGGTTATCATTAATCTCTTGGGAAATGCAATCAAATTCACCGATGAAGGGGAAATATTTTTCCAGGTGAAGGTGGCAAAAGAGCTTTCCGATTCAGTGGAACTTCTTTTTTTTATTTCGGATACTGGTCTCGGCATACCAGAAGACCGGAGAAAGGAGATATTTAAAAGTTTTACCCAGGCAGACGGGTCCACCACCAGGAAATACGGAGGCACGGGTCTGGGTACTACCATATCAAAACAACTAATTGAGTTGATGGGGGGAAGGATCTGGATTGAAAATTCCAGATTGTCCAGTGCCACTGATCAATTAAAAATAAAAGATCAAAACTCAAAACGGGGTCCAGGGACAACCTTTTCATTCACCCTTCGCCTTAATCTTCAAAAAGAGAAAGGTGCTCCCATTTCACCTGACACTGCGGAAATCGACATTAAGGGGCTGAAAGTTCTTGTTGTGGATGACAACGACTTCAATCGCCTCATCCTCAGCACAACCCTTAAAAAGTGGGGGCTTACCCCTGACAATGCTTCTTGCGGTGAGGACGCTCTGGAGGCCATAAATATTTCTCTTAAAAATAATACTCCCTATTCCATTATCTTTCTTGATTATCAGATGCCTGACATTGACGGCTTTTCAGTTGCAAAACAGATACAGGAAAAAGGCTGGTTAAAATATACACGGATTATCATGCTTACATCCATTGCGGAAAAAGGGCACGGCGCAATCTGCAAGGAACTCGGTATTTCTTCTTACATCTCCAAGCCGGTGAGCCAGCCTCTCCTTTTTGATACGATAGTAAAGACCATGGATGGTCATAAAGATCAAAATATCATTACCCTGCATCCCATAAGAGAGGAAAAAAAAAGCCTTAAGATCCTCCTTGCAGAGGATAACAAAGTCAACCAGATGCTGGGGAAAAAGCTCCTTGAAAAACATGGCCATTCAGTCATAATAGCTGAAAATGGTTTACTGGCTGTTGAGGCCATTGAAAAGGAAAGTTACGACTTGGTGTTGATGGATATACAGATGCCGGTAATGAGTGGTATCGAGGCCACAGAAAAGATTAGAAAAAGAGAGCGTGACCAGGCAATAACAGGGCATCCCTCCCGTATCCCCATAATCGCCATGACCGCCCATTCCATGAAAGGAGACAAAGAAAAGTTCATTAAAGAAGGGATGGATGACTATGTATCAAAACCCATAACACCAGATGATCTTTTTGATGCAATAGCGAGAACGTGCAAAAAATAAAGAGCATCTGACATTAATAAATATTTTTAAAAAGTTGAACAATTATGAATATATTAATTTGTGGAGGGGCCGGGTATATCGGGTCCCATATGGCTAAAATTCTGAATAACAGGGATCACCGGATCACAATTTTTGATAATCTCTCCACAGGTCATAAGGAGGCTGTCAAATGGGGCGGGTTTGTTCAGGGTGATCTGTTAAGCGCTGAAGATCTTGACAAGGTTTTTAATTCAGATAATTTTGACGCTGTAATGCATTTTTCAGCGAAATCCCTGGTCAATGAATCCATGGGTGACCCAGCGCTGTATTATCTAAATAATGTGTCAGGCACCATAAATCTCCTTGAGGCCATGGGAAAATACGAGGTTAAAAAATTTGTATTCTCATCCTCTGCAGCTGTTTTTGGCAATCCTGTAAAGGATGTTATTGATGAAACCCACCCCCGGGTTCCCATGAATCCCTATGGTGAAACCAAATTAATGGTTGAAAAAATTCTTAAAGATTACGCATCTGCGTTTGATTTAAGTTCCGTCAGCCTCCGTTATTTTAATGCTGCCGGGGCAGATCCCCATGGAGAGATTGGTGAATCCCATAATCCTGAGACCCACCTTATCCCCAACGTCCTTAAGGCTGTTTTAGAGAATAAGGTGAGATTAAAAGTCTTTGGGAAAGATTATAACACTAAGGACGGTACCTGTGTTCGGGATTATATACATATTAATGATCTGTGCATGGCACATTTAAATGCGCTGGAGTATATGGAAGAAAAAAAAGGTGCCCATGGTTTTAACCTGGGTAATGGCCGGGGTTTTTCGATTCTTGAAATCATCCGTGCTGCAGAAGATGTAACAGGAAATAAAATTGAATTTGATTATAAGCCCCCCCGCACAGGTGATCCTAAAATACTGGTGGCTGACAGCAGCCTTGCAAAAAATAAACTCGATTTTAGCCCGGAATATACAGATATTGCAGAAATAATTCAAACAGCCTGGGTATGGCATCAAAACCAAAAATATTGATTCTAAAAATTGAGCTGTAATAAAAAGGGTGCGGCTCTTTTAGGACAATCTTAGTTTTAATAAAATAAACAGGTTATCTAAATAGAAATTCAAAGATAACTATCCATTATTACATGCAAATTGATCAGAAAAAAAATTTGTCAATATCGACGTCGAACGTCTTTTCTACTTAACCCGCTGATTTTTAAGCCCTTATAATGATAAGATTATACCTGTTGCCGTACATATTCGCTGAATAATTAAATAAAATTTAAAAACCTCTGGAACTCGCCCATGCTCAAACAACCAGAGTTTTTTAAATTTCACCATAGCTCAATTCTTATATCTAATGGCCAGAGGTGGATAATTTAATTATTTTTTCTGTTTCAATTGCTATTTTAAGCTCTTCGTCCGTGGGAATCACCAGGACTTTAACCTTGCTGTCGGGTGAGCTTATTCCCCTCTCGTTTTTAGAGAGGCTGATGTTTTTATCATGATCTATTTTAATTCCCAACCCCTCTAATCCTTTGCAGCACAGATCGCGCACAGGGGCAGAATTTTCCCCTATTCCAGCAGTAAATATCACCCCGTCAAGGGTTCCCATAGCAGCGAAAAATGCCCCAATATATTTTTTTATTCTGTAAGTATATATTTTTAAAGCAGTTTCAGCCTTTTCATCACCCTGATCTTTTTTTTCTATGACCTCTCTCATATCATTTGTGCCGCAAAGACCTTTAAGCCCGCTTTTTTTGTTTAGCAGTAAATTTATATCCACGTATGACATCTTAAGGTGATCCGCCATGAAAAATAAAATAGCAGGGTCAATATCCCCTGAACGGGTACCCATAACCAGCCCTGCAAGTGGGGTCATCCCCATTGTTGTATCGATGCATTTCCCTTTTTTTACAGCAGCCATGCTCGCCCCGTTGCCCAAATGAATTGTAATAAGATTCAACTGTTTTAGGGGAGCTTTTAAGTAAGATGCTCCTCTTTCACAGACATAAGCATGGGAGATTCCATGGAAGCCGTATTTACGCACCCTGTTTTTTTTGTACATACTGTGGGGAAGCGCATAAATAAATGCATCAGGGGGTATGGTCTGGTGAAATGCGGTGTCGAACACAGCAATCTGGAGAGCATCTGGAAAAATAGATTTTGCGATTTCTATTCCTGTTAAATTAGCAGGATTATGAAGTGGTGCGAGGGGGATATTCTCTTTGATCGCCGCAATTACATTGTGATCAATGATTGTCGTGGAATTAAATGATTCACCGCCATGAACTACTCTGTGGCCAACAGCTGAAATTGCTCTGGCATCTGAAACAACCCTGTATTTACTTCCCGTAATAAATTCGACAATACGGTTCATACCTTCATGGTGATCATGGATTATACCCTTTTCCACTATTTTTACAGGATCACCATCAGAAAGACCGGCCTGATGGGTGATAACACCTGCTTTTTCACCAATTTTTTCAACAAGTCCCGAGGCCAGGCGCCTGTTATTTTCCCTGTCAAAGAGTTCATACTTTATGGATGAACTTCCCGTATTGATTACAAGTATCTTCATTCAATACCTTTGGCAGAAAGAGCCTGCACAGCTGTTATGGCAACGGTGTTAACAATATCCGGAATTGTACACCCGCGGCTCAGGTCATTTACAGGATATTTAAGCCCCTGAAGTACCGGACCCACTGCCACAGCATGGGCAGATCTTTGAACCGCCTTATATGTATTATTACCGGTATTTAAATCTGGAAAGATCAAAATAGTCGCTTTTCCTGCTAGTTTGCTTTCAGGCATTTTTGCAGAGGCAACAAAAGGATCCACCGCAGCATCGTACTGTATGGGCCCTTCTATTATTAAATCAGGAAAGGACAGCTTCCCCCTTTTTTTAGCAATCTCAACTGCTTTGCGCACTCTGTCCACATCTTCTCCCCTGCCCGATTCCCCTGTGGAATAGGAAAGCATTGCTACAACAGGCTTAATACCAAATATTTGTGCGGTCTGAGCCGAGCTTAAAGCAATTTCCGCAAGCTGTTCCGCATTTGGATTTGGATTAATAGCACAATCCCCGTAAACAAGAACCTTGTCAGCAAGACACATGAAAAAAACGCTGGATACAATGGAAACCCCTGGTTTGGTTTTGATAATTTGAAGGGAGGGGCGTATGGTATCTCCAGTGGTGTGGGCTGCTCCTGACACCATTCCATCAGCTGCCCCTTTATATACCATCATTGTTCCGAAAAAATTAACGTCCATTAAACGATCATAGGCACTTTCCTCAGTGAGTCCCCTATGCTTTCTTATATTATAATAGGTATTTACATAATCATTAAAATATTCTGATTTTTCAGGCTGAATAATATTTAAACCAGGAACCCGACATCCCAGAAGAGCTATTTTTTCAAGAATTCTATCTTTATTTCCCAAAAGAGTCAGATCCACAACTTCACGCTTTAAAAGTATTTCAGCCGCTTTTAAAATTCTTTCATCAGTCCCTTCAGGAAGAACAATATGCTGTTTGTTTTCCCTGGCCCGCTGTAAAAGCTTATATTCAAACATCTTCGGTGTTATGATAGTGGTTCTCGATGTGATCACCGCCTCTTCCAGGGCAAGTTTATCGATATTTTTTTCAAAAAGCGCCAGGGCACGGGTGATTTTTCTATAATCATCGGGTAAAATTGCAGCATTTATTTTGGAAATTTTGGAAGCTGTTGAAAAGGTAGCATCCTTAACGCTTAAAATAGGCACCATTTTAGGAAAACCTTTTATAAGTTTCCAAACAGGCTCTTCAGGCTGCAAGCCTCCGGTTAAAAGGATACCGGAAATATTTTCCATGGATACAGAGGAGACAATGGCAAGACATGCTGTGATGATATCTGCCCTGTCACCAGGTGTAATGATAAGGGAACCATGTTTTATTCTCGGAAGAAAATTACGCAGCTGCATGGCAGCAATACTAAAGCTGCGCGCGTGCCTGTTTAACTGTTCATGCCCGTAGAGTACCTCGGCATCCAGAAAATCGGCAATTTCACCAAGAGTGGGAGCCCCAAGTACAGGGTCGTGGGGAATAACGTAAACAGCCTGTTTTTTTATAAAATCCTTTTGTTTTAAAAGATTGATAATTGATTCTGTTTCCTCGGAAACAGTTTGGTTAATAATCGTTGCAATAGTCCTGCAACCCTTTGAGCGTAAAGATTTAAGGGATAATTCCACAGAGCGGACAGTTTCATCCATATCTTTATTATACGCACTTGCCACCAGTAGAACAGGGGCTCCCAGATTTTTGATTATCTCCGCATTAATATCAAATTCAAAGGATGAAATGGAGCTGGCAAAATCGGTCCCTTCACACAGGACAAAATCAGATTTTGCCTTGAGCCTGTTATATTTTTCTATTACAACATCGACTATTTCTTCAGACCCTTTCCCCGCGGATACAAGCCTTGCAGCCTCATAAGCGGTGAGCCCATACATCTGATCATATTCTATATCCAGATTAAAGTGGGATGAGATAAGGTCAATATCCTGATCAGAGCACTCCTCGCATGAAGGGTCTCCGATTATGGGACGAAAAAAAGAGACTCCATTAATCCTGCGAAAGAGCATCTCCATTATACCGAGAACAACCAGAGATTTACCGCTTTTAGCCTCTGTAGCTGTAATAAAAAGATTATCCGACATAATGTTATAATACTTTTTTAAATTTTATTGTAACTATTCAGTTAATATTTACGGCAGCAGGTATAATCTGATTAAATCATGAAAAACTCACAAATAAGAGGGCGTAAAGAAAGAATCTGTTAA
>Ga0209345_10004554_pt1 | contig 13332 bp, 14 predicted proteins | sample Cruoilmetagenom7_FD_187294 | JGI IMG/M metagenome (GOLD analysis project Ga0209345, IMG submission 187294) | Oil polluted marine microbial communities from Coal Oil Point, Santa Barbara, California, USA - Sample 7 (SPAdes) (version 2) | ecosystem: Environmental > Aquatic > Marine > Oil seeps ...
GGCCTGTTCCGGGATCGGTTCTGCGTCATAAACGTTCGGTGCGAGGGCCATGTTTCACCTTTTCCGAATTGTGTATTCGGAAAAACCGTAAATCACTGTGGTAACAAAAGCGAGACAATTCCATCAATTCTCATCAAACTGGCGAAAATTTACCCATTGCTTGATTGAGTGAAAAATTCAGCAATCTGATCTGCGATCCTGTCGGCCCCAATCGGGCGTTTCAATTGCGCTTTGGCCCCGTCTATTACCGCGTCGGGATAGCCGGGACGGCCGCTAAAAACCTCCAGATAACTGGCGATAATTTCATTGCTGAATTCCGGGTGTGGCTGGATGGTTAACGCTTTGTTGCCATAGACAAGGGCCGCGTTCTTGCAAAATGAACTTGAGGCGATGACCTGCGCGTCTTCGGGTGCGCGCATGACCTGATCCTGATGCATCGCATTGGCGGAAATTTCGCCCAGATCGTCGAACTGATAGGTCTGATATCCAATCGCCCAGCCGCCATCATATTTTTCGACCAACCCACCAAGCGCGTGTGCGATCATCTGGTGGCCAAAACAGATGCCCACTATCGGCACCGAGGCGGCATAGGCGTCACGAATGAAATCACCCAACCGCAGAAGAAAAGGCTGATCCTCATAGGCGCCAAATTGCGATCCCGTCAGCAACCAACCGTCGCAATCATGCACGGTGGCCGGAAATTCCATATTCAGAACGTCAAATGTGCGAAATGTTAGCCCGCGACCGGCCAGAAGTATCTGAAACATATCGGAATATGTGCCGTGACGCTTAGCGACCCGCCCGCGCGTCTCGCCACATTGCAGAATACCGATCTTCATCGGATGATCTGGGGGCGGATGCGCAGGCGCGGGCGGCGCTCGCTTGGCAAATGCCGGTTCAGGCGGGTGTTGATGATGCCGTAAAAGCCAATGACGAAAAGGGTCAGCACGATGAAATACCCCGCAAGGATCGGGTAAGGGACGAAAGGGTTGAACGTCTTATCGGCAAAATAATTGGCGTAATAAAGCGCGTCGCCCTTTTGTTGCCATGCCGGAAAGCTGGAGAAAAAGACAAGCGTTGTGGCGTGAAACATGAAAATCGCCTCATTCGTATAGGCGGGCCAGGCAAGGCGCAGCATTGAGGGCCAGATCACCCGGCGAAACTTGGTCCAGCCGGTCATGCCATAGGCATCGGCGGCCTCGACATCGCCCCGGGGAACCGACCGCAACGCGCCATAGAAAATTTCGCCGGTATAGGCTGTCGTATTCAGAAACAACACGATTGTTGCACCCAGCCAGGCCCGCGTCAGCCAGCGCGTTTGGGCCGTTAATTCAATAAAACCAAGGTTGATGTCGATGCCGACCTTGGGCAGCAGAACGAAGGTTTCGTAAAACAGGAAAAACTGAATAAAAAGCGGTGAGCCACGAAAGATGAAGATGAAATATTGTGCCGGTTTGCGGATCAGCGGGTTGCCCGCATTGCGCGCCAGTGCAACGCCCGTGGCGGCAAAAAAGCCAAGTATTAGCGCCAATACGCCAAAGTAGACATTCCAGACCATCCCGGAGCCGATCAGGGTGAAATGTTCGCAAAGCGTAAAATCTGACTTTGGCAGCAACCGCTCACCAATCCCAAGTGAGCGCAGAGCGTAGGCTTGTATAGTCTCAATGCAGCTCATCGGGTTGCCTTGATCTGCGCGTCGCCGCCAATTGTTGCCTGGCCATGTGTCAGCCGCACCGTCAGCCGGGCCAGCACAATTTCCGAAACTTTGGTCAACGCCAGATAAAACACCAACAGTCCAAGGAAATACCATAGCCGCCAGTCCGGGTGCGGATAGGAAAACGCCCCGGTTTTCATCCCGCCCAGTTCACGCGCCCAATAGACGATGTCCTCGACCCCCAGCAAAAACAAAAGCGGCGTGGCCTTTATCAGGATCATCCACAAGTTGGACAGGCCCGGCAGGGCAAACAGCCACATCTGCGGCACCAAAACCCGCCAAAAGGCCTGTCTGCGGGTCATGCCGTAGGCCTCGGCGGTTTCGATCTGGGGTTTGGGAACCGCGCGCATCGCACCGTAAAGCACGTTGGCTGCAAAGGCGCCAAAAACGATTGCAAAGGTCAGCACCGCCAGCGAAAACCCATAGCCTTCGTGCAGCCATTGTGGCGAACTGGAAAGTGGTAGCTTGGCCTGGGCGCAGACGACAAAATCATTGCCCTGACGGATCGGTTGATCCCAATCGGGGCACTTCACCTTGTGGCGCAGCCATTCAAACGCCTGATCAAGCGCGATCACAAAAAACAGGAAAAACACGATATCCGGGATGCCGCGCACGACAGATGTATAGGCTTTGCCGAACCAGCGCAGGGGGGTGAAATGCGAGCGCGCCGCCACCGCGCCGCCAAATCCGAAGATCAGCGAAATGGGGGCAGTAATGGCCAACAGCAGCAATACCGTGCCAAACGAGGCGTAAAACGCCATGTGTTTTCCGGTCGTCAGGTAACATGCCAGCCAATTCAGGCCAGCGAGCGTTTGCGGATCGCTGCAATTGGAAAACATCGTGCCCCCAAAGTCAGGCAGGGCCAGCGTGGCCCCACCCCCATTGTTTGCCCGGCACTAGAAGGTTGCCATTGAGCCTTCGAACCATTTCACGATCAGCTTGTTCAGCGATCCATCGGCCTTCATGGAAATGATTGCCGCGTTCAGCTTTTCTTTCAACTCGGCATCGCTTTCGCGCACTCCGATGCCAACGCCGCCGCCGATCAGCACATCAGCGTCAAGCATGACCAGATCGCCGTCTTCTGCCGCGATTGGGGCAAGATAACTGCTGTCGGCCAGAACGGCGTCAGCCTCGCCGTTTTTGACCGCCGCCACAGTTTCATCCGGTGTCGCAAACTCGACCAGTGTCGCACCGCTTGAGGCAATGTAAGATGCCTGAATGGTGCCGGTTTGCGCCGCAATCACGCCACCGGACACATCCACGTCGTTGGAAAGGGCCATATAGGATGATGGATCAGGCAAGGTGTATTGTTCAGTAAAATCAATCACCTGTTCGCGTTCATCGGTCACCGACATACCTGCGATGATGGTGTCATAGTTGCCCGAAACAAGGTTTGGGATGATCGAGTCCCAATCATTGGTAACCCATTCGCAGGTTAGGTTGGCACGGGCGCAAAGCTCATCGCCCAACTCGCGCTCAAACCCGTCGACCTCGCCGGAATCATTGACGAAGTTCCAGGGGGGGTAAGCACCCTCGGTGCCCATTCGGACAGTGTCGGCCATCGCCAACCCGGCGCCCAGCACCAGTGCTGCGGTTGCAAGGATCAGTTTTTTCATTGTTCCACTCCCATCAGTTTATGTCGCGCTCTTATATCATAGTTCCTTATGCTTCAATCGTCGCACTTATGAATTGTCGCAGGCGATCAGTTTTTGGATTAGCAAACAGCGTCGCAGGCGGGCCTTGTTCTTCGATTTTGCCCTGATGCAGGAAAACGACATGGTCCGACACGTCGCCCGCAAGCCGCATATCGTGGGTCACTAAGATCATGGTGCGCCCCTCGGACGCCAAATCTTTGATAACCTTAACAACTTCCTGCTCCAGCTCGGGATCAAGTGCCGATGTGGGTTCATCAAACAACAGGGCTTTGGGTTCCATACAAAGAGCGCGCGCGATGGCGGCGCGTTGTTGCTGCCCACCTGAAAGCTGCGCCGGGAAAGCGTCGGCTTTATCGGCAATGCCCACTTTGGCCAGTAAATCGCGTGCGCGAACCTCGACCTGATCGCGGTTTTGTCCCAGCACCGTGACCGGCGCTTCCATCACATTTTGCAAGACCGACATATGGGACCACAGGTTGAACTGCTGAAACACCATCGACAGGTTGGTGCGGATGCGCGTGACCTGTGCTTTGTCGGCCGGGTGGCGCTGATTTCCGGTGCCGCGCCATTTGATTGCTTCGCCTTCAAAAATAATATCGCCTTGCTGGCTGTCTTCCAGCAGATTGGCACAACGCAGCAAGGTTGATTTGCCCGAGCCGGACGACCCGATAAGCGAGATGACGTGACCGCGAGGGGCCACCAGATCGACACCCTTTAGCACCTGCAGATCACCAAAGGATTTATGCAAGTCGTGTATTTCGATTACGGGCGTTGTCGGCGTTGTCACAAATTGCAGCTTTTTGCTGTTTTTCCGCTCGCAGTAGGTAGGATTTAATCTGCGATTGCAACGAGTTTCGCGTGATGACGTTTGGGAACACCGGGCCTGTGGGCTATTTGTCGGTCAATTCGTCGGGCGATGGGGGATTGGGTATGTCCAGAAAAGACTGGCCTGGGATCTGCACCATCCCCTGCAAATCCATAACAGCGCGGTCGTGGGCAGGTAAGGCTTCGATTGCCGCGCAGATTGCGTCCTGCAGCGCCTTGCAATTGACCGTGGGCGCGGTGATCAACGGCAAAGCAGGGGTTGGATCTGTTTTGCCAATAACCTGCAAGCGGTCGGCGAATGCGTCATGACGGCAGATCAGACGCCAGCTTTGGGCGTCGATGGCGGCAATATCCGCGAAATTGTCCAAAACCGCGCGCGCACTGTCGATATGCGAACCGGATTCAAAAAAGCTGCCATAGGCGAAACCGGCCGCCTGCGCATGATGGATTGGCGCAGCCCAGCCCGATTGCGAGTTTGCGTCATTATAGGCCAAACGGGCTGCGTTAAATTCTTCGATCGGGCGCTGGTCGCTCGCATGGGTGACCAGAAACGAATAATAATGTCCCGGTTCTGCGTCCTCCAACCCGTAATCGAGCGTTCCGACCAATTGCACGTCGTCTTTCAGGTTGGCGCGATAGGGCAGGCCGCAGGTCTGTGACAAAAGCAAATCCGGACTGCTCCAGACTTCGCCAATCGGCATTGTGCGGTCGAGCTGTTGCGGGCCGTATCCAAGTTCCGCGCGGATCAACTGCCAGAACCGATCAATCGATCCGGCCGTCTCCGGGCGGTCATACATTGGAAGGCTGGCAATCATTTCATTTGTTTTTCAATATGTTGACGGGCCATATTGCTGTCACGGTCGTTGACGCCCAACAGATTGGCGACGAGTCGCAACAAAGCATCTTCGTGATGTTCGCGCACTCCGTCGGCCAAAACAACCTCCCACAGGGCGGCGACAACGCTTTGGCGGTCTTCGTATGGCACGGCATCTTTGATCGCGCGGGTAAAGCGAACCGTGTCGGGGGCCTCGGCTTCCAGTATCTCAGCGGACACCCGCAATTCGATCGCATCCGCACTGCTCAGCCCATAGCGGGCGGCGATGATACGTTCAATGCGATCCAGTTCTGAGGCATCATAGCTGCCATCAGAGCGGGCGACGCGCACCAGCATAGCCGTCAGGGCAAGGCGGGCATCGGTGTCGATCAGTTGGGGCGGGTTGGGCTGTGTCAGCCGCTTCAGGAAATCTGCAAACATGGGGGCGGATATAGGCGGCCCGCTGTCGGCATGAAAGACCAAACATCGGTTTTGTGACCATAATTGGGGCCAGGTGGAAGACCGCGGATATTCGGGCACTTGCACGTGGTCGATATTATGGTGATAGAATCCCGGCAAATGAGCAGTAAATTTACACATATCGAACAATTTTCCGAGCTGACCCCGGAAATCCTGAAATTTCGTCTTCGCACCGCGTTTTTCCATGTGCAAAACAATCTCGCCAAGCCAGCGCTGGCGGGCAATCTGGATTTTCTGAACATGCTGGCGGGCGTTTTAGCCGAAAATGGATTTGATCCGGTTTTGGTGCAAGGGTGCAAGCGGATCGAAGATTTTGCCGCGGTTGACGGTCGCCATTTGCATATCAATATGCGGGACCGACCGGTTCAGGGGGAAAGTATTTTGTCCTGTTCGCCGTCCTATTTGCGGGGTTTTTGGTATCTGGACAGGCTGGGCACACGCAATAACTCGTCCCTTCGCCTGAAGGATTTTCGGCCTTCCACGATGGATGCGGACTATGCACGCAGCTTGTTTGCCCGGTTGCGAAAGAATTTCGTGGCTACGAACCGATCCAAGTTCCCGCAAGCCGATATTACACCTAAATCTGTGCGCCAAGGCTCTATATCGCTGTTTTTACAAGATTTTCGCCCTGCTCCCTATGCGCCAGCCTTTGTGGAATACACCGACCTGATGCAGGTGGTGGTCGAGAACCGGGGCGCACGCCACGTTTATATAAAGCCGCATCCGCTGCAACGTGTGCATGAGTTGGAACACATCATGCCTTATCATGATCCCGGCGCCGGCGTCAGCGTGGTAGATACCAGCATTCACGACCTTCTGGCACATTGCGATCTGGCAGTAAGCCAAACTTCGGCAGTTGGATTTGAAGCCAACCTGCACCGGGTTCCGACGATCATGGCCGGGCAAGTAGATTTCCACCACAATGCGGTGACCCTGCGCAGCCCGGCGGATTATGCAGATGCGATGAAAACCGCGTTAACAAGCCGGTTTCATTACGAAAAATACTTGGTCTGGTTTTTGAAACACAACCTGTTTGAACCCGCTCAGGGCGCGCGCACCCGCGAAAGATGCGCGGCACTTTTGCGCGAAATGGGAATTATCGCTTAATCGCCATAGCCTTCGACGATTATGAAATTCCCCTCGGCGGCGGGTTCGCGGATCGCCCTTGCTGCCGAATATCCGGCGGCATAATAGCATTCGACGGCAATGTCATAGGATTCAAATTCGACCACTACTGTGCGTGCACGGGCAGTACCTTCCGGGCATTCCTGACGTCCGGCCCGGGTCAGAAATTTGCCGCCGAAATCCCGCGCGACACCAGAATCGAAATCCTTGTATTTCTGATATGTCTCGGGGTCGGTTATGTCGTTGTTAACAATCCAGTAACCTTTGGGCATCGGGGCGTCCTTTTGTTAATCCGGGCAAATCGCCCGCCAGTGTTTAGACCAAGCGCGACATTTCCTTGGCCGCGCGAATAAAGTCGCGAAATAACGGGTGTGGGTCAAATGGTTTTGATTTCAGTTCCGGGTGAAACTGAACGCCGACGAACCAGGGATGGTCTTTCCATTCGACGATCTCGGGCAGGCGGCCGTCCGGCGACATGCCCGAAAATAGCAATCCGTTTTGTTCGAGTTTTTCGCGATATTTGTTGTCCACTTCATAGCGGTGGCGGTGGCGTTCCTCAATCGTGTCCGCGTCGTAAATCCCGGCAACCCGCGATCCCTTGGACAGCATTGCTGTATAGGCGCCCAGTCGCATCGTGCCGCCCTTGTCATCGCCGACCTTGCGTTCGATGGTATTGTTGCCCTGTACCCATTCTTTCAGGTGGTAAACAACGGGCGTGAAACGTTTTTGCCCTGATTCATGATCGAATTCCTCGGATCCCGCATCGGCCATTCCGGCAACGTTTCGCGCCGCCTCGATCACGGCCATTTGCATACCCAGACAGATACCCAGATAGGGGACATCGCGGGTTCGGGCGAACTGGGCGGCCTTGATTTTGCCCTCGGTGCCACGCTCGCCAAATCCGCCCGGCACAAGGATAGCATGAAAGCCTTCCAGATGTGGCGCGGCGTCTTGGGTGTCAAATACTTCGGCGTCAACCCAAGACACATTAACCTTGACCCGGTTGGCCATACCGCCGTGCGTCAGTGCCTCTTTTATCGACTTATAGGCATCCTCAAGCTGGGTATATTTGCCGACGATCGCCACGTTAACCTCGCCGTCGGTGTGGTGGATACGGTCGGCCACGTCTTCCCAGACGGACAGATCGGGTTTGGGGGCAGGCGAGATACGGAAAGCATCCAGAACCGCCTGATCCAACCCCTGACGGTGATAAGCCAGCGGCGCCTCGTAAATCGAATCAAGGTCGTAGGCCGCGATAACGTTTTCCTGACGAACGTTGCAGAACAGGCCGATTTTGGCGCGTTCCTTGTCAGGGATCGGGTGTTCGGACCGGCAAACCAGAACATCGGGCTGAATGCCGATAGAGCGAAGTTCCTTGACCGAGTGTTGCGTCGGTTTTGTTTTCAGCTCTCCGCTGGCGGCCAGATAGGGCAGTAGGGTCAGATGCATGAAAATGCACTGCCCGGCAGGTTTGTCATGGGCGAACTGGCGGATTGCCTCAAAGAACGGCAACCCCTCAATATCACCCACAGTGCCACCGATTTCACAGAGCATGAAATCAACCTCATCATCACCGGTATTTATGAAGTCTTTGATTTCATTGGTGACATGGGGGATTACCTGAATGGTTTTTCCCAGATAATCGCCACGGCGTTCCTTTTCCAGAACGGTGGAATAAATCCGCCCTGATGATACGGAATCGGTATTGCGTGCGGCCACCCCGGTGAAGCGTTCGTAATGGCCAAGGTCCAGATCGGTTTCAGCGCCATCGTCGGTGACGAAAACCTCGCCATGTTCAAACGGGCTCATCGTGCCGGGATCGACGTTCAGATAAGGATCGAGTTTTCGCAACCGCACGGAAAACCCGCGGGCTTGCAGTAGTGCGCCTAAAGCGGCCGAAGCCAGCCCTTTTCCAAGCGAAGACACAACACCACCGGTGATGAAAACGTAACGCGCCATATAGTGAATTTCCCCCGCGAAACTAGCCAAAATCCATGCGATTCACGGCCCGAAAAACCGCCGTATCACGGGATTTAAGAAGTAACAGATTCGCGAGCCCTCCGCAACAGGATCGCAACATAATGATGCTGTTTAGCCAAAATAGACAACGTGTGGTGTTGTGCGCGTTTAGTCCGCGCGTGGCGCTGTCGGGGCCTGGGTTGTGGGTGGTGGCAACAGATCGTTGCCGGATGGCGCCGCTGGCGTCTCGCTCGACTGCTCAACACCGAGGCGGTCAATAACCGAACTGCCGGCGCTGTTTTGGCGAGCGATGACCGTCAGCCCGATTGATGTTGCAATGAATGCCACCGCAAATGCCCAGGTCAGCTTGCCCAATGCAGTTCCCAGGCCGCGCGAAGATACCGCGCCACCGCCGCCGCCAATCCCAAGACCGCCGCCTTCTGAACGCTGCAATAACACGACGCCAATCAGGCAAAGTGCCAATATCAGATGGATGACAAGTACGACGTTTTCCATGGACGGCCTTTAAACATTGAACGTGGCGTATTTAGTTGCTGGACGGGCGCCGCGCAACCCCACAGTTTGGCGATGACGCCGGGGCGTCACTCTTCGGCGTCGTCCACATCGAACTGGCCGCTTAATGCGCGGCGCACGAAACTCCACGACAGACCTATGCCCAGCACCAGCGACAGCGCCAGAATCCCCATCCAGACATTCAGCGCCGTATTATTCAGTGACAGAAGTTCGCGATCATAAAGCACCCAGACAAGGGCCGCGAAGACCGCAAAGACCAGAAACATTCCCAATCCGCCGATCGAGCGCAGCGTTGCGCGGAAATAGATGATGTAGCCGACCAGCAGAATCAGCCCAAGCAGCACCGTTAGCGGCATTTCCTGCGCATAATTTTCCAGCGCCCATCTGGAAAAATTCAGCTCGGTCGGGTTGAACGTGGCCGCAATCAGGACGAAGGCGAATAGCCAGCGCAGCAAAAATCCCATCTGATGCCCCTTTTTCTTCTGGATGGCCCGAAATTGTCCCCGCTGTCCAGTGTTGCGACGAATTTGCTGTTTCACAGTGGCGCGCAGGTGGATATACCGGCGCGGGTTGCGTGTAAGCAGAGGATCAGAATGGCTAACGTCGTTGTCGTAGGCGCCCAGTGGGGCGACGAAGGAAAAGGCAAAATCGTTGACTGGCTCAGCGAACGCGCCGATGTGATCGCCCGTTTTCAGGGTGGCCATAATGCAGGCCACACGCTGGTGATCGACGGGAAGGTTTACAAACTGTCGTTACTGCCTTCGGGTATCGTGCGTGGCGGCAAGCTAAGTGTGATTGGCAATGGGGTAGTTCTTGATCCCTGGCATCTGGTTGAAGAGATTGCCAAGTTGCGCGGTCAAGGCGTTGATATTAAACCTGAAAATCTGATTATTGCGGAAAATGCACCGCTGATCCTGCCCATCCACGGCGAGTTGGATCGCGCCCGTGAAAACCAGAATTCGGTGGCGAAAATCGGCACCACCGGGCGCGGAATTGGCCCGGCTTATGAAGACAAAGTTGGTCGGCGCGCGGTTCGGGTCGCTGATCTGGCCGACCCTGCGACGTTGGAATTGCGGGTTGATCGCGCTTTGATCCATCATGACGCCCTGCGGCGCGGATTGGGGCTGCCAGAGGTGGATCGCGCGGCCCTTTTGGAAGCACTTCGGGCCGTTGCGCCCCAAATTCTGCCCTATGCGGCGCCGGTGTGGAAAATTCTCAACGAAAAACGCAAAGCCGGTAAACGCATCTTGTTTGAAGGTGCGCAGGGGGCTTTGCTCGATGTGGATTTCGGTACCTACCCGTTTGTGACCTCGTCCAACGTGATCGCCGGGCAGGCGGCCACCGGCGTCGGGGTTGGCCCCGGTGCGGTTGATTTCGTGCTTGGCATCGTCAAGGCCTACACAACCCGTGTGGGTGAGGGGCCGTTCACCGCCGAGCTTGATGACGCCGACGGTCAGCGTCTGGGCGAGCGGGGCCATGAATTTGGCACCGTGACCGGGCGCAAACGCCGCTGTGGCTGGTTTGATGCGGTGCTGGTGCGCCAGACCTGCGCGACCTCGGGTGTATCGGGCATCGCGCTGACCAAGCTGGACGTTCTGGATGGGTTCGAGACCCTGAAAATCTGCGTCGGATACACGCTGGACGGCGAGCGCATCGACCATCTGCCAACCGCCGCCGATCATCAGGCACGTTGCAAACCGATCTGGGAAGAGATGCCCGGTTGGTCCGAAAGCACCGAGGGCGCGCGCAGTTGGGCCGATTTGCCCGCTGAGGCGATCAAATATGTGCGCCGGGTTGAAGAGTTGATAGATTGCCCGGTCGCCCTGTTGTCCACATCGCCCGAGCGCGAGGATACCATCCTTGTCACAGACCCGTTTGCTGACTGATGGCGCTTAGTTCAAAAGCCCGCCGTCGCTGGTCATTGGTTCTGTTGCTGATTGGGTTGCCGCTTTACATCATGGTGGCGGTCACAATTATGAATATGCTTGGGCGACCTTCGATCCTTGTCGAATTGCTGGTCTACATGGTTCTGGGCGTGGTTTGGGTGCTGCCATTCAAGGCGGTGTTCACGGGAATTGGTCAGGCCGATCCCGACGCGTCTGAAGAGGATAAATAGCGTCCGTCGAAACGACAACAAGGGGCACGATTTCTCGCACCCCTTGTATTTTGGCCATACAGGCCATTGTTTTCAAAGGATCATTCGCCGACGGCGCGAACCTGTGGGTTGAAACGCGAACTGTCGGCGATTTTGAACTGTCCACGCTTGATCTTGTGGATTTTCCCACGACGCAACAACATGCCGAATGAGCGCAAACCTTCTTCGCGTGTGTATTCCTCTTCCTTGACGGCCGCGACGGCCTTCATGATCTGAGGGCGCGAGAAAAATGCATGCCCTTCCACGAATGAGGCATAGGCTGCGGCGGCTTCCAGCAGATCCGGCAACTCGATCGCGCCCATTTCCTGGGCAAAGTCCGAAAATGAACCTGTGTCGCGAAAGATGTTTTCGCCCAGGCCGTCTTCTGCGTCAGCGTTCTGATCGAGCACCAATGCGCCCGAATTGACCCGGCGTGGTTGTACCGCCATCGAAGGCTCATCAGCCACCTGGGTTTGCGGTTCCTGATCGACGCGCTGCTCGGACACCAACATCAACGGCGCCATCTGACGCTCGACCTTTTTACCTTCGGGCGGGCGCTTGGGGCGCACGACACGGGCAAGGTCGCTGCGGTACTGGTTCAACTCGTCGGCATCATCCTCATCACGCTTGCGCGTCAAAAGCTTGTCCGCACGGGTCGCAGCAACCGCGGCCTTCAGATGTGCAATGGCAGAGCGACGGCGCGTGCCTTCGGTTTCTTCCATTTCGGTGTTGGTCACTTCCAGAATACGTGACACCGATTTGGTATTAGCCTCGATATCGTCGTTTTCCATCAGTGTGCGGCCCTCTTTCTCGGACCGGCGTTCGGCGTCGGCTTCGCGCTGCACCATTTGCAGCGTAGCCATCAATTCGGCTTCATCTTCGGGTGAAAGCGAACTGCCTGCGACCTTTTCTTCCTCGACCTCTTCCACAACAGTTTCAGAAATTTCAGGTTCGGCCATTTCAGCGGGCGCGATGGCCTCAGCTACTTCGACTTCTTGTGGTTCCTCAATTTCAGGAACCTCGGCCTCAAACTGTTCAACTTCCTGAGCAAGTTCAATTGTCTCAGTTACCTCAACCTGTGGTTCTGATCCCAGCTCCTGCAGATCTCCGCCAGCGATAGCGGCTTCGAAATCTGCGCGGCGCATTTTCACTACGCGGGCGATTGCTGCGTGATCGGACTGTTGGGTTTCAGCTGTTTCCAAGACTTCCGCATTCGGTTCGTCATCTTCGAACGCAGCGATTTCAGGTTCGGATGCAGGCTCGGCCTCAAACTCGTCCTGATCCGCTTGGGAATCGGGTGCCAGACGCATAAAGTCTTCGATGGCTGTTATCTCGGTGTCCGTGTCGGCTGGGCTTTCAACTTCGGCTTCGACCTCTGCCTCTGCTTCAACTTCAGCTTCAATTACCGGATCGGCCACATCTGCAACGAATTCTTCTTCGTAAAGATCGTCGGTGTCATCCTGCGAAACCTCTTGCGGGGCTTCAAATTCGACGACAACAGGTTCTTCTGCTTCGAATTCTGGTTGGGCGGGTGCAGCCTCAGCTACAGTTTCCTCGCCGACTTCGTCCACGATTTCTTCGTGTTCGGCCTCGGCGTCATCCTGGACGTCATCAAATGCAGCCGATATTGGCGAGGCAACAAAATCGTCCCCGACCGGCTCGTCTTCTGCATAGGTGTCCTCGGAAACGACGGCCCGGATACGTGCAAGTTTAGCCGCAACGCTTTCGGGTGCTATTTCCTGTGAAAATTGGGCGGTGGTTTCTCCGGCGTCTTCCGCAGTATCTTCTGCTGCGGCCTCAGCCGGTGACGTAAAAGACGGTGTTTCCAGTGCCGGGGCTGCTGGCGAAACTTCCTGATCCTCAGCTCCGTCCATCTGGCGCAGGGTGATACCACTGTCATCCACCCGGGCTTCGACCCGCTTGTGAACTTCGGTTTCTGCAATCCGGTGCAGCATTTCTGCGTCCGGGGTTGGCGGCTCGGCGCCGAAGTATCGATCATTTGCCGCGAGATCGCGGAAATATTCTGCAATACCGCGCATCGTTCCGAATGGATCGTCAAATCCTTCCAGAGTGCACGAAAATGTGCCGTATG
>Ga0209345_10004555_pt1 | contig 13329 bp, 10 predicted proteins | sample Cruoilmetagenom7_FD_187294 | JGI IMG/M metagenome (GOLD analysis project Ga0209345, IMG submission 187294) | Oil polluted marine microbial communities from Coal Oil Point, Santa Barbara, California, USA - Sample 7 (SPAdes) (version 2) | ecosystem: Environmental > Aquatic > Marine > Oil seeps ...
CCTCTTCAAGAAAGTAACTTCGATTTATCAAGTACCTTTCTTGAAGAGGGGGGTGACGCAACTGTTGGTAAGCTATTGCAATCGGTTTTTGAGGATGCGGTGCAAATGCGAGCATCCGATGTTCATATTGAGCCAGATGAAAACTCGTTACGTATTCGTCAGCGTATTGATGGCGTGTTGCAAGAAAATATATTAAAAGAGAATAAAATTGCCTCAGCAATGGTGTTGCGTTTAAAGCTGATGGCGGGCTTAGATATTTCTGAAAAGCGCTTACCGCAAGACGGTCGATTTAACCTACAAATTAAAGGCCATAGCATTGATGTACGTATGTCGACTATGCCAGTACAACATGGTGAATCCGTTGTTATGCGACTACTAGATCAATCTGCTGGGTTATTGTCGCTAGATGAAACAGGCATGCCAGAGCAATTTGTGCAGCGTATCCGCCATCAAATATCACGGCCTCATGGCATGGTGTTGGTTACTGGTCCCACAGGTAGTGGTAAAACAACAACGTTATATGCCGCACTAAGTGAGCTAAACCAAGCGAGTAAAAAAATAATTACGGTTGAAGATCCTGTCGAATATCGCTTACCACGAGTTAATCAGGTGCAGGTGAATAGCAAAATAAACCTGACATTTTCAAGCGTACTGCGCACGGCGCTCCGACAAGACCCTGATATTCTGATGGTGGGTGAGATGCGTGACCAAGAAACGGTTGAAATTGGTCTGCGAGGCGCATTAACTGGTCATTTAGTTTTGTCTACACTACATACGAATGATGCTATCACTAGTGCCCTGCGCTTATTAGATATGGGCGCAGCTGGTTTTTTAGTCGGCAGTTCATTAAGAGCAATTATTGCGCAGCGCTTAGTGCGAAAAATTTGTGAAAATTGTCGACAAGTTCACCAACCCGATCAACAGGAAATGATGTGGCTATCGAATCTTGCGGACAGTGACATCAGTGCTATTACATTTAGTAACGGCAGGGGATGTCAAAGTTGTCACTATACTGGCTATAAAGGTCGGATCGGTGTTTTTGAATTATTAGAAATGAATGAAGCTATGATGTCGGCATTAAAACGTGAAGATACTGAGGCCTTCACACAAGCAGCCAAGCAGCATCCGGAGTTTAGACCATTAGCACTTGCAGCATTTGATTATGCTAAATTAGGTATCACCAGTGTTGAAGAAGTATTGCGTTTAGTTGAAACCGTTGACGTTACAGGATAAGCAATAATATTATGCCAGCATTTAATTATATTGGGCGAGATGCCAATGGTAGCCAAGTAAAAGGCGCTATCGAAGCGGTCAATTCCGCTATGGTTGCTGAGCAATTATCCCGTAAACGTATTATTCCGATATCTATAGAAAGCGCTGAACAGGCTGACACTGACATTTCATCAAAAAATATTGATATTAGTGATTTATTGGGTTTTAACCAAGTTACCTTGGACGATTTAATTGTTTTTTGTCGGCAAATGTATGCCTTGGTTAAGTCAGGTGTACCTATTTTAAGAGCCATCAATGGCATGGCAGAATCAAGTACATCAGTAAAGTTAAAGTCAGCATTAACAGATATTTCTGCGCAACTAGAGGGTGGCTTTCCGCTTTCTAATGCTTTACATCAGCACCCAAAAATATTTACGCCCTTGTTTGTTTCTCTGGTCCATGTTGGCGAGAATACAGGTAATCTCGACGATGCATTTCTAAAGCTTGCCAGCTATTTTGAGCGTGAACAAGAAACCCGTAAACGCATTAAAACCGCTTTACGATATCCTAGCTTTGTTTTGATTGCCATTGTTGCTGCGTTAGTTATTTTAAATATTTTTGTAATTCCGACCTTCGCAAATATGTTTAGTAAGCTCGGCGCTGACTTACCTTGGGCAACTAAAATGCTGATTGCTAGCTCCAACTTCTTTCTCAACTATTGGCCGCATATGTTGATCGCCAGTGTTGCTGGCTTTTTTGCGATTAAGTATTACTTAAAAACACCTGCTGGGATGTACGGTTGGGACAGGCGCAAGTTGAAATTACCGGTTGTTGGTGGGGTTATTGAACGTTCAATTCTATCTCGTTTTGCTCATACCTTCGCCATTATTTTACGTGCTGGCGTACCAATGACGTCTGGCTTAACACTCGTTGCTGATGCCGTTGATAATACTTTTATGCGTGAAAAAATTATTGCCATGCGTAGTAGTATTGAAAGTGGTGAAAGTTTATTACGCTCGGCGGTTACCAGTACCTTATTTACTCCTTTAGTGTTACAGATGGTCGCTGTCGGTGAAGAAACAGGGCGAGTTGATGAGTTACTGGCAGAAGTTGGTGATTATTATGAACGAGAAGTAGACTATGAACTTAGTACATTAACAGCGCGTATTGAGCCTATTATGGTTGCAATTGTCGCTGTTATGGTCTTGGTATTAGCGTTAGGTATCTTTACCCCTATGTGGGATATGATGTCAGCATTCCAAGGTAAGTAAATGAACTTCTTTATATGGTAAAACAATGACATCATTACAGGTTGCTGAAAAAAAGGAAAAGTCTCTAGCAGAAATTCTTATGGTAGTTGTGCTGGTAGCATTATTAATGGCGACTTTTATATTTTATTTTTTTAAACACCAAGGACAACTGACCCGTGCTGGTTTCGAATCGATAGCGCAAGTTTTTTCTGCAAGAGTCAATGGTATTCGTGCACAGTGGTTTATGGATAAACAACCACATTTGGTTAAGATTCAAGCTAGTAACCAGCTAGCCGATGGTAGCAATGAGGTAAAGGTTCCTGTTAATAGCAAAGGCTGGGTTGACGCTGGAAGTTCAGGTTTATCATGCCAAGAAATTTGGCATTTTGTGATGGAATCACCTTTAGTTTATATGAAGCAACCTATTGGGGCAGTGTTGGTTGGCCCTACATATGAGAAGATGAATTATTGTCAATATAGTTTATCCAGTGGTGAGTATTTTACTTACTATCGCCATGATGGCAAAGTCAGTCAGGTGCAATTAAGACACTAAAATCTACTGGCTCGTTCTCAGGATTAGCGTAAACACGATGTTTTATTCTAATTTTTATGGAAATGTAACTAAGTAAGTGACTTTATTAGTATTTCGTTGTTAGAATAAAATTAAAGCAAAGTTAATATTATAATTAAGAGGTTGTTATGAGAAAACAGTCAGGTTTTACCCTTATAGAGTTAGTTATCGTTGTTGTGATCTTAGGGTTTTTGGCGGTTACCGCAATCCCTAAATTTCTAGACTTAACTGATCAAGCAAAACAAGCAAACATTGAAGGCATGGCTGGCGGTTTTGCTACTGCGATCTCATTAGCTCGTGCACAATGGGAAGCAGAAGGGCGTCCTACAGATGGCACTAACCGTAATGTTGTTAGCTACGACGGTGCAGACTTAGTATTAACAACTGAGGCTACAGGTATCAGACCCGGTTATGTTGTTTCATCAGTTGCCGGACGAAATAATAATGGTGCAGGGTTAGGCACTGGCTTCACATCGGCTAACTGTGTTGATATATGGCAAAACATTTTCCAACAACCGCCACGTATAACTAATGCTATAGCGACCATAAATAGTGATAGCAGCATGGATTACTTAGCGGCTAAATCAGGCTCTGGAGCATCAACTCTCTGTCATTTTTATTTAAAAGAAACTTTAAATAAAAGTGGCGATAATTATACAGACCCCGGTACAGCAACAGATACTGGCAATACCAATAGTTTTACATATCAACCGGCAAATAGCTCAGTCGTGGTTTATATCAATAACAATTAGTTTTATATTAGTTAATAACAAAAGGTTTATATTATGAAAAGGTTTACAGGCAACACTTTTAGTGGCCAAAAGGGTTTTACACTCATTGAGTTAGTCGTGGTTATTGTGATTTTGGGTATTCTAGCGGCAACTGCTGCGCCTAAGTTTATTAATTTGCAAGAAGATGCACGAACGGCTACATTGCAAGCCGTTAAAGCATCAATTCAATCAGCATCTTCACTAGTGCATAGCAAATCTCTAATTGAAGGAAATCAAAGTAGTTCAAAAACGGCGACACCAAAGCCCAATGTTACTGTCAATGGTGTTGTCCTTGATACTCATTACGGCTACCCTTTAGATGTTTATTCTGGAGCTACTGGTGCAGGTAGATGGACTGATTTAATTGAAGTAGCAGCAGACTTTTCAACTGCTGAAGTTGGTGGTTCATTTGTTGTTTATCCTACAGGGCGCAGTGCTCCTACGAGTATTCCTGGAAGCCCATATACTGCGGTAGCATCTAGAAACTGTTTTGTTTTTTACACAGAGCCGTCAAGAGTTAATACTGTACCAAACATTCAAGTTGTTGATTGCTTATAAAGTTAATTCTAATGTATTAGTGCGAAAAGGAGAGCTAAGCTCTCCTTTTATCTTCATGGAAAGTAGGTTCTTTATATAATTTGTTAATTAGAGTTTAGTCATTAGTACAAATGGATAAGGGCGACATCAGATGACTTCCAAAGGGTTTACTTTAATAGAGCTTATTCTGGTTATTATAGTTTTAGGTATTCTTGCTGTTACAGTTACGCCTAAATTTTTTAGTAAAAATGGCTTTTCTGAATATGCTTATCGCACTGACATAATCGCCAAATTACGCTTAATACAAACGCGTGCGATGCAACAAGTTAATTCCCCCTCTGCCACGAGCAATAAGTTTTGTCATCAAGTGCAGTTAGCCACTAAACAGCTAACAAAAGTGCTTTGCAGCCCAATTGCAGAGTATGCAGACCCAAGACAGCAAAGAGCTACAAGTGTGACAATTGCGAGTGATGATAACGTTACTTTTAGTCCCGCAGGGCTTATTTTTGCTTTTGATGCTATGGGCCGGCCCAGCGTTAATGGCAACAATAGAAAAATCGAAATCACCATTACCGGTGAGCAAGCATTACAAGTTATTATCGAGTCAGAGGGCTATATTCATGCTAGCTAATCATGGTGCATTGCTAGGTGTTGCTCATGCTCGGCAATTGCAGAGAGGCTTTACCTTGATTGAAACCGTCATTGGTATTGTGGTGCTATCAATATCTTTTGCAATTTTCACAACGTTACTTTATCCCTTGTCTAAACAAAGCGCAGAACAAATTCATCAAATTAGAGCCGCTGAGTTAGGCCAATCAATGATGAATGAGATTTTATCAAAAGCATTTGATGAAAACTCTGATATGTCTGGCGGCTTATACCGCTGTGGCGATGACATCAACAATGATGGCGCCATTGAAGTAACAGATGGCGAACGAGCATGTTCAGTAAATTTAGGCAATGAAGAGTCTGGTGATAGGGCATTATTCGATGATGTTGACGATTATAATGACTTGGTCATTAATGAAATTGAGAGTTCTCTAGGGGCCGGTGATCCTTTAAAAGATATTTACCGTGGTTTTCAAGTAAAAGTTAGTGTGACTAACGAAAGTAACTATCGGGTCACCGCTAATGCAAATAATTACACGGCTAAGTTGATCACGGTGACGGTAACAACGCCGCAGCAATTTGACTTCGTTTTTTCTGCCTTTAAGGCTAATTTTTAATGCGCTTATTATCGGCTAAATCAAAGGGATTTACTTTAGTTGAGCTCGTCACAGTGATCGTTATTTTGGGTATTGTTGCCACGAGTATCACGAGTTTTTTACGATTTGGCACTCAAAGTTATACCGATGCAGCGGATCGTGATGCACTTATTTCAACCGCGAGATTTTCGCTTGAGCGGCTTAGTCGAGAAGTCAGAAATGCACTGCCCAATAGTATACGTACTATCGGCAATAATGCTCAATGTTTAGAGTTTACCCCTATCGACCAAAGTGTTATTTATGTTGATATTCCCGTAGCTCCGGAAGCGGCCAGCAATAGCATCGAAGTACTCATGCTAGAAGATTCGCTACAAGCAACAACCAAGTATGTCTCGATATATGCATTAAATACGGCCGATATTTATACTAAAACTCCGGGGGTGGTCGCTGAATTTTCTTCTCTAGATAACGCTGGCGATAAACAAACACCATCAACGATTAATTTCACCAATAATATTTTATTTGTCGCTGAATCACCGACTAAGCGACTGTTCTTTATCGACGAACCCGTGAGTTATTGTATTGAAAGTGAACAGCTTAGACGCTATAAAGGCTATAACGGCTATGACACTAATGGTAAGCCGAATAACGGTGGTGTTTTAATGGCTGAAGATCTAGAAAACTTCTCAGCAGCGGGTCGAGTTGTTCCGTTCGAAACCCTACCTAGCACGTTACAAAGAAACGCTATGGTTATTGTGCGTTTTAAATTCGTTAGAAATGATGAAGAAATAAATTTTAGTCATGAAATTCAGGTGCCTAATGTCCCGTAACCTTAAATTAAAGAATCAACTGTTTCATCATAACTTAGGCTATTATCGACCGCGTAGAGGTAGTTCGTTAGTTATTGCTATTTTTGTTATTGTTGTGATGTCATTACTTGGCGCTGCTTTGGTTAAAATGATGGACTCTAGTCAAGAAAACTTAGCGTTTGAAGTATTAGGAACGCGTGCCTACAACGCTGCCCAAACGGGTGTGCAATGGCAGTTATCGCAGTTGTTTCCTGTGGGTTTAAATAGCAGCGCAGTAAATACATGTGCTGATGTTAGCCATGAGCCACCCATAATCAGTACAATAAAGGGTTTTAACGCTTGTGAAATAGTCGACCCTATTAAATGTGATGACTTCACTCATAATGGGGTACGTTATTATACCATTACAAGTGTCGGACAGTGCAATATCGCTGGTGAAACTACCTCGAGAGTGATTGAAGTGGAAGCTCGAAGTATGTAGAAGTGGTTTCTACGCAGCTTGAGTAGTATGCAAGCTGTCTTGGTGTATTGCCTTATTGACAGGTGAAAAAAAACTGGCTTTCCTCGTTTTGAAGTGACGTATTTCATGGGGAGGCGATATAAAAAAGCTTGGCTAATGCGATATAATTTATTTCAGTTAGTGTAGAGTGTGACTTTACTCGACGTTAACAATTAGTGCTGATATCAATCAACATGCTAGTAAAGTATTAAGATAGAAGGTTGTTATTATGTGTAAATTTAAATATTTTACTGCTTTGTTTATGCTGATTTATAGCGCTTTTTCAGCTCCTGTTTTGGCCGCTGAATGTCAAGCTGTATTTCCTGATGTTATTGCTTCTCATGGTGCTAGCGCAAACACCAGTAGTGTTGATTTCGGTTACAATGCACGCCTTATCAATAACCCTGATACCGTATTGTCGACTTTTCAAATTAGTCATAACTTAGGTTCGAACATTAACAGTTGTTCGACGGCTAATTGCATGGCTTCTGGTCAAGCTTCACCAGAGGTTAATGCCGATTTTTTACGCGGTAGTGGCACCATTGACTATAGTCCACCGAGCAATCAAATAACGACTTTTGGCACCACAAGTGTCAATAATTATGATCAAATAACCGCTAACTCCGATGCAGTACTTAATTTTAGTGCTAACCATGATGTTTATTTTTTTGAGAACTTATCTTTAGGCTTTAACAACACACTTAACTTGTCTGCAGGAAAAACCTATTATTTTGGTCAATTTTCGGTAGCGTCAAGTGTCGAAATCAACGTCGTCGGTGCGGGCACTGCCGTTGTTTATATTGACTCAGGAGTATTATTTACTGCCGCAACTATGGTTAACTCAAGCGGTAAAAATATATCCGGTGATGTAAGTAAACTCGTGATGCATGTTAATGGGGATGTAACGCTAAATAGCGGAGTGACCTTTTCAGGCGCTCTGTATGCTAAGGATATTACTTTTACATCGGCAAGTTTCTTACATGGGGTGACCTCAGGAGAGAAGTTTACCGTAAACTCTGACTCTATTTTGACTTACGATAGCGATGTTTTTACGGCTGATTTTGGTGAGTTTTGTCAGAAAGCTATTCCTGTTACCGCCATTGCTAACTTTAAGTTCGACGAAAGAGAATATGCTAATGTTGCTGGCGAAGTTAAAGACAGTATTGGCGAGTTTCATAGCACAGCGCGATCAGCACAAACGGTAGAAGGTAAGGTGTGTCAAGCACTTGATTTATCTACAACAGGTACTCAAGACTATGTCGTAATTGATAAAGATGTTTTACATAATAAAAGCGAGTTTAGTATTTCACTTTGGCTGAAAACGGCTAAAACTAGTAATCAGAGTATTCTATCTGGCGCCACATCAGGCAGCCATAATGAACTATTGATGTGGTTTACGCGTGACACAAGCTTTAGGCCATATCTAAAAGATAGGCCGATTAGCACTTTAACTACCTCTTCGATTGCAGGAGACACTTGGCGTCACCTAGTTTGGACACATGGTGATAATCAGAGTTGTCTATTTATTGATAGTATTGCTCAAGGGTGTATAGCTTTAACAACAAGCCCGCGGAGTGTAGAAAGTCTGATTTTGGGGCAAGAGCAGGATAGTGTTGGTAATCGTTTTGATTCTTCCCAGGCTTTTAATGGCCTAATGGATGAGCTGGTTATTTTTGATGGTGTTATTGGCCAAACACAAATTAATCAAATATATAATTATCAAAGTAACGGATTAGATCTTGATGGCGAATCTATTATTTGTGACAGTGAATTGATTGCGCAATTTTCAATGGAATCGTTATCATGGAATGGATCCCCCGATGAAGTTATTGATGAAACAGGTAATTTTAATGGCCAAGCGTTCAATGGCCTTACTACTAATAGCGCAACCTCAGCGCTAACGGGTAATCCTGGTACTTGTAGCTATGGAGAATTTGATGGCATTGATGACTATATTCAAATTGACGATGATGGTACGAGTGACTTTCCCTTAGATTTACAAAAAACATTAACGGTAAGTGTTTGGATAAATCCCAAATCATTACCAAGCTCTGGCCTAAAAACTATTGTTTCGAAAGATGAGAACTACGAATTTCACCTGCAACCTTCAGGTGAAATTAACTGGTGGTGGCAAACATCGTCTTTTTCTACATCGGGTGCCGGTATTACAGCGGGTAACTGGTATCACGTTGCCATAACTTATGAAAGTGGTAAGCAAGTAATCTATATTAACGGTGTTGAAAAAGGATCTAGCGCGGTAACGGGGGACTTAATATTAAACAATGACCCCTTACAAATAGGGCAAGATCAGCGTATTTCTAGTCGATTCTTCTCAGGGTTGATTGATGAAGTGCATATTTTTAAAGGCGCGTTAAGTGCTGCTGAAATCAATAAGATTTATGCTAAAAGACACCCTTGCGCGGAGCCCGTTATTCATCACTATGAAATTGTGCATGATGGTAATGGTTTAACTTGTGCCGCTGAGCAAATCACCCTTAAAGCTTGCACTAATAGCGAATGTGCAAGCAATAGTGATTTAAGTACCGAAGCGGTGAGCTTAAACTTTACTGTCATTAGTCCAACTGATGGGCGTATTATTAAAGCATCACCAACCTTTACAGGCAGTACAAGCTTTACGTTTAATCATACCACCGCAGAAACATTAACTTTATCAGTTGACGATGTAAGCGTGAATGCCAGTCATGCTTTTGAGTGTTCAGGTGTCGGTGATAGCTGTAACATGGGCTTTGAAAACGCTGGCTTTAGGTTTCTTTCTAGTAACGATAATAATGAGACTATTGCACATCAAATATCAGGTAAAGAATTTGCCGACACCCTAAAACTGCAAGCGGTCAAAAGTAATAATGGGGTGTGTGAAGGTTTATTTTCTGGTGATGTTACTGTTAGCTTATCTCAAGAAAATATAACGCCAGATTTAAACTTTAACCCCGGCTTAGCTTTCCAAACGGGTGACAAGAATATTGCAAAATATCCACAATTTTCCAACGATGTTACCTTAGCTTTTGATGCTGAGAGTACTGCGACTATTGTAAAACCTCAGTATCTAGACGCTGGGCAAATTCGTTTACATGCAAAATATGCTAATGACGATATTGCTATTGTTGGCAGTTCAAATAGCTTTTGGGTAAAGCCAGACAAATTTGTGATTAACTCTACGGCCAGTTATAACGCCACTGCTGATAGCACTTTTGTTGCAGGCAAAGATTTTACTTTTCATGTTCGTGCCTTAAATGAGAACGGTGATATTACACAAAACTATCGACAAAGTGATGGAGCATTAAAACTAAAGATGACACGAGTAGTGCCTGCTCTTGCAGGTACCATCAATGGTCAGTTTACGCACCTCGATAATACAAGTATTGAAAGCGATACTGGCTTTCAGCCTGTGATATTAACTAATTTTAGCGATGGCGATAAAGGGCAATCAGTATTTAATGGTGGGCGATATAATGAAGTTGGTGTTATTAATGTCGAGCTACAAGATAGTAATTATGGCGGTTTGTCCGGCAGTACGGGCTTAGTCTCTGCAAATACTCTAACAATGGGGCGCTTTATTCCTGCATATTTTAAGCAAACGGTTAGTACCAAAGGCAAGCTTGATGCCTATCACAGTGATGCAGATTCAGGGCGCTGTGAAATAGCAAATTGGACTTATACCGGCCAACGCACAACTGACAACAAAGGCACTATTGGTTATAGTCTCGCGCCTACAATAGCCATTACCGCTTATAATGCTCAAAATGAAATAACCGAAAATTATACACTAGGTGCAGCAGAGAACTCTATGAGATTGCTGGCAACGGGGGTTGATATTACTCTGCCTGACCATGACGATGAGCAGCTACGTGTTAATGACGAAGACTTAACGGTTGATGAAAATGCTGCAAACTTTGTTGAGATCACTGCGTTTATGGAGCCAGGTAAGCTAGAGTTTAGTGTTAATGATGAAGGCGCTTTAGTTGCCGGACAAATGCTTTATACGTTTTCAGATAATGACCATTTTAGTTATGATCGGGATGAAACTAGTTTCTTAAAGCCATTTTCGGCGAAAATTCCTTTTGTACCCCAGCAAATTACCGATCAAGATGGCGTTACTTTACAAATCAATCCAGCCAACAATGAAATAGCTGAAGCCGCTATTGAAAAGCTTGTCAGCACTGGTGTTGATATTCGTTTTGCTCGAATGGTGTTAGCAAATGCCTATGGCTCAGAAAATACACGTTTGCGAGTACCATTATCTATAGAGGTTTATAACGGCACCAACGGGAAATATGACAGTGAAAATTTTGCGATAAACTCTAATGAAAGTTGCTTAACTGCGAGTGTAGAGGGTAAAAAATCAGGTACAAAATACTCAGGTAATATGAACATTTGGGATTATCGTCTCATTGATATTGAAACCGACAACATACAGGTTGCCGATACTGAAGCGAGTGTTAGTGGTGTTTTCATTGAAGGTGAGCAAAAACAATTATTTTTCAGTTCACCAACTAAGCAAGGAGTGCTGGACTTTGAATACCAAATGCCAGCATGGTTGCAATTTGATTGGCGTAATGAGGATGGTAAGAGTGATGGTCCGTTCGATGCTAATCCAAGTGCTACATTAAGCTTTGGTCTTTACCGCGGCAACGACCGTATTATTTCATGGCGTGAAGTGGCCAATTAGTGTTGAGATGGCTTGAGTATTTTGTTGACCTGCCGCCTGTAAACGCTTGTTGATTTAATGAATAACAAAAAAACTGAATATTTCGCGATATTTTTATCAATCTAACAACACAAGCGCTATAGTCTGCGGTATGATAGCTTGTTAATAATACCAAATATCATTTGTCAGCTGATTTTAAGTTGGCAAATTTAGCACAATACTATTCTGGCAATTTGTTGCCTAGGTGATGTTTAAAGGACATTTCGACAATATGTTTAAGAAATTACGCGGCATGTTTTCTAACGATTTATCAATCGACTTAGGAACAGCAAATACCCTGATTTATGTGAAAGACCAAGGCATTGTTTTAAACGAGCCTTCTGTTGTTGCTATTCGACAAGATCGCAGTGGTGGCTCTAAAAGTGTAGCGGCTGTTGGTACTGCAGCTAAACAAATGTTAGGCCGTACGCCGGGCAATATCGAAGCAATTCGCCCGATGAAGGATGGCGTTATTGCTAACTTTTTTGTGACAGAAAAAATGTTGCAATACTTTATTAAACAAGTGCATAGCAATAACTTCTTACGTCCTAGTCCACGTGTTTTGGTTTGTGTTCCTTGTGGTTCAACACAGGTTGAACGTCGTGCCATTCGTGAATCAGCTTTGGGTGCAGGTGCACGTGAAGTTTACTTAATTGATGAGCCTATGGCAGCGGCAATTGGTGCGGGTATGCCAGTATCAGAAGCAACTGGCTCAATGGTAGTTGATATTGGTGGTGGTACTACTGAAGTTGGTATTATTTCATTAAATGGTGTGGTTTATTCTTCGTCTGTGCGTATTGGTGGTGATAAGTTTGATGATGCCATTATTAACTATGTACGCCGCAATTTTGGTAGCCTGATTGGTGAAGCAACCGCTGAACGAATCAAGCATGAAATTGGCTCAGCTTATCCAGGTGAAGAATTAGTTGAAATTGAAGTACGCGGTCGCAACCTAGCTGAAGGTGTTCCTCGTAGCTTTACACTCAACAGCAATGAAATTTTAGAGGCACTACAAGAGCCGTTAACCGGTATTGTTAGTGCTATTATGGTTGCACTTGAGCAATCACCACCTGAATTAGCAGCTGATATTTCAGAGCGCGGTATGATTCTAACTGGCGGTGGTGCTTTACTGAAAGATATTGATCGTTTATTAATGGAAGAGACTGGCATTCCGGTTGTGGTTGCTGATGATCCATTAACTTGTGTGGCACGTGGCGGTGGCAAGGCAATTGAAATGATTGATATGCACGGCGGCGACTTGTTCTCTTACGAATAATCAATAGTTCACGCAATGAATCCAATATTTAAGCATGGACCTTCCCCACAGCACCGACTTATTTTGGTGCTGTTTTGTTCTGGACTATTAATATTTTTTGACCATAAAGCTAATAGCTTCGAGTTTGCTCGCGGTTATTTGCAGTCTATGGTGAGCCCTCTGCAATACCTAGCAACAGCGCCTAAACAAATGATGAATTGGGCGGCAGAAAATATTGTTACTCGTCGTCAACTTATTGCGGATAACGAGCAATATAAAATCAATGAATTAGCTTTTCATGAACAAGCGTTACAATTACAGATTGTACAACGCGAAAATGATCGTTTAAGGGCCTTACTTGCGTCACCATTACGTGGTGATGCTAAAAAAATGGTTGCTGAAATTTTAGCGGTTGATAGTGACCCTTATACCCACCAAGTGGTCATTAATCGAGGGGCAAATGATGGCGTTTATGAAGGTCAAGCCGTTATTGATGATGAAGGTATTGTTGGTCAA
>Ga0209345_10004556_pt1 | contig 13321 bp, 9 predicted proteins | sample Cruoilmetagenom7_FD_187294 | JGI IMG/M metagenome (GOLD analysis project Ga0209345, IMG submission 187294) | Oil polluted marine microbial communities from Coal Oil Point, Santa Barbara, California, USA - Sample 7 (SPAdes) (version 2) | ecosystem: Environmental > Aquatic > Marine > Oil seeps ...
CGCGCAGCCCCCTCATCGCGCTCGGCCACCGCCATGCAGGCGCGCAGCACGTCCACCGTGCGCGGACCCGCGGCGCCGAGATCCTTGTTGATGCTCTCGAGCGCGACTTCGCAGAGGTCGCGGCCGCGTGTGAGTACGCGCAATACATCGAGCGCCATGACGTTGCCCGAGCCTTCCCAGATGGCGTTGACCGGGGCTTCGCGGTAGTGCCGGGCGACCGCGCGTTCCTCGACATAGCCATTGCCGCCCATGCACTCCATCACCTCATAGATGACCGATGGTGCGATCTTGCAGACCCAGTACTTGACCACCGGGGTCAGGAGCCGGGCGATTGCCGCCTCGGAGGGGTTGTCGCGGGCCTTGTCGAAGGCGCGCGCCAGACGCAGCGACAGCGCGGTAGCCGCGGCTGTCTCAAGCGCCAGATCGGCCAGCACACGTACCATCAAAGGCTGGTCGATCAGCAACTCGCCAAACACCCGCCGGTGGCGGCAATGGTGCACGGCTTCGGCCAGGCTGGCGCGCATCATGCCGGCCGAGGCCAGCGCGCAATCGAGCCGGGTCAGCGTCACCATGTCGAGAATGGTGCGCACGCCCTCGCCTTCGCCACCGAGCAGAAAGCCGAACGTGTCGCTGAACTCAACCTCGGAGGAGGCGTTGGAGCGATTGCCGAGCTTGTCTTTCAGGCGCTGCAGGCGAAGACCGTTGAGGCTGCCGTCTTCGAGAATGCGCGGCACCAGGAAGCAGCTGAGTTCGCCGCCAGCGTCGCCACCGGTCTGGGCCAGCATGACGAAGGCGTCGGACATCGGTGCTGACAGGAACCATTTGTGGCCCGACAGCCGGTAGACCCCCTCGCCCGCGCGCGTCGCGACACTCTGGTTGGCGCGCACATCGGTGCCGCCCTGCTTTTCGGTCATGCCCATGCCGATGGTCACGCCGGATTTCTGCATCGCCGGGCGATGGCTGGAATCATACCGGCGCGAGACCACCTGCGGCGCCCAGGCCTTCTCGATGCGCGGCGAGGCCATGATCGCGGCAATCGAGGCATTGGTCATGGTCAGCGGGCACAAATGGCCGCATTCGAGACCGGCGGTAAGGAAAAAGCGGATGGCGCGGGCCTGGTGCGCATAGCCCGCCTCCTCGCGCTTGCCTTCCCAGACCGAGCCCTGCAGCCCCCCGGCCACACTCCGGCGCATCAGCGCGTGCCAGCTGGGATGGAAATCGACCTGGTCGATGCGGTTGCCATAACCGTCATGGGTCCTGAGCTCGGGCACGGAGCGGTTGGCGATGCGCGCAAGATCCTGCGCTTCGGCCGATGCCACGAACTTGCCGACCGTTTCGAAATCGATGCGGAGCGCGCGCGGCATGTCGGCCGCGATGTCCTTCAGCAACGGATCGGAGCGATAGGCGTTGTGCCCGGAAAAGGGCGGGCTTTGATTGTCGGCCTGGTGGCCAAAGGCTTGAATAGGGCTCATCGAACCTCGCTTACAGGGATTCGCGCGGTTTTGCATGGGGACATCGCGCATTTGAGGCCCCGGCAAGCTTGCCCCTGCCCCAGAACCTTTCTATAGACCGGCAAAGACCTCAACCCGATGGGACGCATGATGTCATTTCCGCACCGCCACCTGCTCGGAATCAAGGGGCTTTCGGAGCCGGACATCCATTATTTGCTCGATCAGGCGGACGAAGCGGTCAAAATCTCCCGCCAGCGCGAAAAAAAGACCACCACATTGCGCGGCCTGACCCAGATCAACCTTTTCTTCGAGAATTCGACACGGACCCAGGCTTCGTTCGAGCTGGCCGGCAAACGGCTTGGCGCGGACGTGATGAACATGTCGGTTGCCAATTCGAGCGTCAAGAAGGGCGAAACGCTGGTCGACACGGCGATGACGCTCAACGCCATGCGGCCCGACGTGCTGGTGGTGCGGCATTCCTCCGCGGGCGCCGTGGCGCTATTGTCGCAGAAAGTGGGCTGCCCGGTGATCAATGCCGGCGACGGCGCACATGAACACCCGACACAGGCGCTGCTTGATGCGCTGACCATCCGCCGCGCCAAGGGCAAGGTCGGCCGCCTGATCGTCGCCATCTGCGGCGACGTGCTGCATTCGCGCGTCGCTCGCTCCAACATCCTGCTGCTCAACGCGCTTGGCGCGCGGGTCCGGGTGGTTGCCCCCTCGACGCTGCTTCCGTCCGGTATAGAGGACATGGGCGTGGAGGTGTTCCGGCGCATGGACGACGGGCTCAAGGATGCGGACGTGGTGATGATGCTGCGGCTGCAACGCGAACGCATGGCTGGTTCGTTCGTGCCCTCGGTGCGCGAGTATTTCCGCTATTACGGTCTCGACGCCGAAAAGCTCAAGTCAGCGAAGGAAGATGCGCTGGTGATGCATCCGGGACCGATGAACCGCGGCGTTGAGATCGCCTCCGACATTGCCGACGGGCCGCAAAGCGTTATCGAGCAGCAGGTCGAGATGGGGGTCGCGGTGCGAATGGCCGTGATGGAGACGCTGATGCTGCACGGGGAGCTTGCCCGATGACTTCCAGAGTTCTCCGGAATGTACGAATTGTCGATCCCTCGACGGACATGGACGAAGCCGGCAACATCGTCATTGTCGACGGCAAGATCGCGGCCTGTGGTGCGAAAGCTGCCGAATTCGCAATTGCTTCCGACGCCGAGATCGAGGATTGCAGCGGCCTGATCGCCATTCCCGGGCTGGTCGACGCCTGCGTGCATATTGGCGAACCGGGTGCCGAGCACCGCGAGACCATCGCCTCGGCCAGCCGGGCTGCGGCCAAGGGCGGGGTGACCTCGATCATCATGATGCCCGACACGGACCCGGTGATCGACGACGTGGCGCTGGTCGATTTCGTCCAGCGGCTGGCGCGTGACGAGGCGATTGTCCGCGTCTACCCGGCCGCGGCCCTGACCAAGGGGCTCAACGGCGAGGAAATGACCGAATTCGGCCTGCTTTTCGAGGCCGGCGCGGTGATGCTGAGCAACGGCCGGCATACGGTCGACAATCCGGCGGTGATGCGGCGGGCGATGACCTATGCGCGCGATTTCAACGCGGTGATCGCGATGGCGACGCAGGACCGGCAACTGGGCGGCGCAGGGGTGATGAACGAAGGCCTGTTCGCGAGCTGGCTGGGATTGCCCGGCATCCCGCGCGAAGCCGAAATCATACCGCTGGAACGCGATCTGCGGCTGGCGGCGCTGACCCGCTCGCGCTATCACGCGATGAGCATTTCGGTGCCCGAATCCGCCGAGATCATTCGCGCAGCCAAGGCACGCGGGCTTGATGTGACCGCCGGGATCTCGATCAATCACCTCACGCTCAACGAAACCGATATCGGCGAGTATCGCACCTTCTTCCGGCTGTCGCCGCCGCTGCGGACCGAGGACGACCGCCGGGCGATGGTCGAGGCGCTGGCTGACGGCGCCATCGACATCATCGTTTCGGCGCATGACCCGCAGGACGTCGACACCAAGCGCCTTCCCTTCGCGGACGCCGAGAACGGTGCAATCGGGCTCGAAACCCTGCTGGCGGCGGCACTGAGGCTTTACCATTCGGGCGATGTTCCGCTGATGCGGCTGGTGGACGCCATGTCCACCCGCCCGGCACAGATCCTCGGGCTTGACGCGGGAACGCTGAAAACCGGCGCGCGCGCCGACATCGCGCTCGTCGACCCCGAATATCCGTGGGTGCTTTCCAAGGACGATATCGTTTCAAGGTCCAAGAACAGCGCGTTCGAGGACGCCCGGTTTACCGGCAAAGTATTGCAAACCATGGTTGCAGGTGTCACAGTTTACCGGGCCTGAGAACGGCCGGGAACGCCAGCCAACCGGGTTCGTGGGAGGAAGAACGCGCCGTGCCTGATATGATCCAATGGACGCTGTCCGCTCCCCTGATGCTTGGTTCCCTGCTGTTTGGCTATCTTTGCGGCTCGATCCCGTTCGGCCTGCTCCTGACACGCATGGCCGGGCTTGGTGATGTGCGCAGCATCGGTTCGGGCAATATCGGCGCAACCAACGTGCTGCGCACCGGCAACAAGAAGCTTGCCGCGGCGACCTTGCTCGCCGATGCGCTGAAGGGAACGGTTGCGGTCGTGGCTGCACGCCATTTCCTCGGCATGGAGGCCGCGCTGATTGCCGGTCTGGGTGCCTTTCTGGGCCACCTTTACCCGGTCTGGCTGAAATTCAAGGGCGGCAAGGGCGTTGCGACCTATCTGGGCGTGCTCCTCGGGCTTGCACCGCTGATGGTGGTGGTGTTCGCCGCCGTCTGGCTCGGCATGGCCAAGCTGTTCCGCTATTCCTCGCTGGCGGCACTGGCTGCCGCGGTGGTGGTTCCGGTCGCTCTCTATATGTATGGCAAGCCGGAGGTTGGATCGCTGTTCGTGGTGATGTCGCTGATCACCATCCTCAAACACCACCAGAACATCCGCCGCCTGCTTTCCGGCACAGAAAGCCGGATCGGGGACAAGGGCTGATGCCTGCCGGCGACGAAGGGAGACGTGGCGTCCCCCTTTCCGATCGCCAGCGACTGAACTGGCTGCGGCTGATCCGCTCGGACAATGTCGGCCCGGCAACCTTTCGCGACCTGATCAATCATTTCGGTTCCGCCGAAACAGCCATCGCGCAACTGCCGGAATTGTCGCGGCGCGGCGGATCGGCACGCGCGATCCGGGTGGCCAGTATCGATGATGCAGAACGCGAACTGGAGGCGGCACAGAAATTCGGCGCCGTCTTCATCGGCATTGGCGAACCAGACTATCCGCCGGCGCTGCGGCGCATCGACGGCGCACCGCCCCTGATCACGGCAATCGGCGACCTGGCGCTTTCAACGCAGGTTTCAGTCGGCATTGTCGGTGCGCGCAATGCCTCGGTCTCGGGCGCCAAGATGGCGGCGCGGATGGCGCGGGAACTTGGTGCCGCGGGTTATGCCATCGTCTCCGGCTTTGCCCGCGGCATTGACGCGGCAGCACACCGGGCAAGTATGGAAAGCGGTACGATCGCGGCGCTGGCGGGTGGGCTGGACCAACCCTATCCGCCGGAAAACAACGAACTCTACCAGGAAATCTGCGCCGGCAACGGCCTGGCGATCAGCGAGATGCCGATGGGCTGGGAACCGCGGGCGCGGGATTTCCCCCGGCGCAACCGGCTGATTGCCGGAATTGGCCTGGGGCTGGTGGTGATCGAGGCGGCGCAGCGCTCGGGTTCGCTGATCACCGCACGGCGCGCCGCGGATTTCGGCAGGCTGGTGTTCGCGGTTCCCGGTTCGCCGCTCGATCCGCGCGCGGCGGGAACCAACGGGCTGCTCAAGGACGGCGCCATCCTGACCACCGGCAGCAGCGACGTGATTGACGCCCTTGCGCCGTCGAGCCGGGTGTTTCCCGACGACGCCCCCTTTCTTGAAGAACCGGAGAGTGAAGACGACGCACCGTTTGCGGAGCCGCGTGACGATGACCGGACAAGGGTAATCGAGGCGCTGGGTCCCTCGCCTGCCGAAGTGGATGACATCATCCGGCATACCGGTGTTTCGGCACAAACCGTCTACCTGGTGCTTCTGGAGCTGGACCTGGCCGGCCGGTTGCACCGGCATCCCGGCGGCATGGTGTCGCTGGCCTTTGACGCGGACTAGAAGTTCCGGGCGGCGCTAGTTCTGCTGCCCGACCACGCTGAGCGGCCTGGAGCCCGCCAGCACGTCTCCTGCCTCAAGATAGGCCATCTCGATCAGATAACACAGCATGTCGGCATTTTCGTTGCGTGCAACGGCACCCAATTCCCCCAGCATCTGCCTGATATAGGCGATGTTTTGCTGAGTGCGCGCTTTCTCAAGCTTGTCTTGAGAGGGGTGGGTTTGCATTGACGCTCCCTTGGTGTTGACCGTCCCCAGGCTCATGGAGAGTGGTGCACAGATCATAAAAACACGATACCTTAGTTATCTTAAATTGCAATACAGTTGTAATCGCGTTTTAGTTGCATTCGGGTTGCGAAATGGCCGTAAATCGGAAGATGGGCTTGACCGCACCGATTTCGATGTACATTTCGTGGGCCAAATCGGTACGGCGCGAATTCGCGCGGCATGCCGAAAACCCGGCCGAATGCGAGCAACCTTATGAATGTAGTGGTAGTGGAATCGCCTGCGAAGGCAAAAACGATCAACAAGTACCTCGGCAGCGGGTACAAGGTACTGGCATCGTTCGGCCACGTCCGCGACTTGCCGGCCAAGGACGGTTCGGTGCTTCCCGACGAAGATTTCGAGATGAAATGGGAGGTCGACACGGCCTCCAACAAGCGGCTCAAGGATATCACCGAAGCGCTCAAGGGCGCCGATTCCCTCATTCTGGCGACTGACCCGGATCGTGAAGGCGAAGCCATTTCCTGGCACGTGCTGGAAGTGCTGAACAAGAAGAAGGCGCTCAAGGACAAGAAGGTCTCCCGCGTCGTCTTCAATGCGATCACCAAGAAATCGGTTCTCGATGCGATGGCCAATCCGCGCGAGATCGACACGCCGCTGGTCGACGCCTACCTGGCCCGCCGGGCGCTCGACTACCTGGTTGGCTTCAACCTCTCGCCGGTTCTGTGGCGCAAGCTGCCCGGCGCACGTTCTGCCGGCCGCGTTCAATCGGTGGCGCTCCGCCTGGTCTGCGACCGCGAAAGCGAGATCGAACGCTTCGTCTCCGAGGAATACTGGCAGATTTCGGCTGACCTGAAGACCCCGCGCGGCGATGGTTTCACCGCACGGCTGACCTCGCATGACGGCGAGAAGATCACCAAGATGTCGGTGTCCGACGGGGAGCTCGCCAACAAGATCAAGGACATGCTGGAGGGCGCATCGTTTGTCGCCGACAGCGTCGAAGCCAAGCCGAACCGGCGCAATCCTTCTCCGCCCTTCACCACATCGACGCTGCAGCAGGCAGCCTCCTCCAAGCTTGGCTTCAACGCCTCGCGAACCATGCAGGTGGCGCAGAAGCTCTATGAAGGCATCGACATCGGCGGCGAGACCGTCGGTCTGATCACCTATATGCGTACTGACGGCGTGCAGATGGCGCCCGAAGCGATCGAGGAAGCCAGAACCGCGATCGAGACGCGGTTCGGTGCACGCTATGTACCTGAAAAGGCCCGCCTTTACTCGACCAAGGCGAAGAATGCGCAGGAAGCGCATGAGGCCATCCGCCCGACCGGTTTCGAGCGCGCTCCGGATGACCTGAAGAAGTATCTCGATGCCGACCAGCTCAAGCTCTACGACCTGATCTGGAAACGCGCCACCGCCAGCCAGATGGCCTCGGCAGAGATCGAACGGACCACGGTGGACATCACCGCCTCCAAGGACGGCAAGACGGCCGGCCTGCGTGCCACAGGCTCGGTGATCCGTTTCGACGGCTTCATTGCCGCCTACACGGACGCCAAGGAAGACGGCGAGCAGTCCGATGGCGACGGCGATGACGATACCCGGCTGCCGGAAATCAATGCGCGGGAAGCGCTGGCAAAGGACAAGATCAACGCCAGCCAGCATTTCACCGAACCTCCGCCGCGCTATTCGGAAGCTTCGCTGATCAAGAAGATGGAAGAGCTCGGCATCGGCCGGCCGTCGACTTATGCCTCGACGCTGGCAACGCTCAGGGACCGCGAATATGTGCTCATCGAGAATCGCAGGCTGACCCCTGAACCCAAGGGCCGTCTGGTCATCGCGTTCCTGGAAAACTTCTTCAACCGCTATGTCGAATTCGGCTTCACCGCCGACCTCGAAGAAAAGCTCGACCGGATTTCGGCGGGCGAGCTGGCCTGGAAGGATGTGCTGCGCGAATTCTGGACCGAGTTCCATCAGCATATTGACGACACCAAGGAGCTTCGCGTCACCCAGGTGCTCGATGCGCTCAACGAAGCGCTTGCGCCGCTGGTGTTCCCGGTGCGCGAAGATGGCTCCAATCCACGGATCTGCCCGACCTGCGGCACCGGCAACCTGTCGCTCAAGCTCGGCAAGTACGGCGCCTTTGTCGGATGTTCGAATTATCCGGATTGCAACTTCACCCGCCAGCTATCCAGCGATCCGAGTGCGGAAGGCGAAGCATCGCTTTCGAACGAGCCGAAGGATCTGGGAAAAGACCCGCACACGGAAGAGCCTATCACCTTGCGCACCGGGCGTTTCGGACCATATGTACAGCGTGGCGAAGGCAAGGAGGCCAAGCGCGCCAGCCTGCCCAAGGGATGGGCGGTCGATTCGATCGATCACGAGAAGGCCATGGCGCTTCTCAGCCTGCCGCGCGACATTGGCCAGCATCCCGAATCCGGCAAGATGATCTCCGCAGGCATCGGCCGTTACGGACCGTTCGTGCTGCATGACGGCACCTATGCCAACCTGGAATCGGTGGAAGACGTGTTTTCCATCGGCCTCAACCGCGCGGTCACCGTGATTGCGGAGAAACAGGCCAAGGGTCCGGGCCGCGGACGTGGGACACCGACTGCGCTGAAGGCGCTCGGCGACCATCCCGATGGCGGTCCGATCACCGTGCGCGACGGCAAGTACGGACCTTATGTCAACTGGGGCAAGATCAACGCCACCCTGCCCAAGGACAAGGTTCCGGCTGAAGTGACGGTCGAGGAAGCGCTCGAAATGATCGCCGCCAAGGCCGCCACCTCAGGCAAGAAAACCAAGGCGCCGGCAAAGAAAGCAACCAAGGCCAAAGCCAAGCCAAAAGCTGCGGCGAAGAAGCCGGCTGCAGCCAAAAAGCCAGCTGCCTCCAAGGCCAAGAAGGACTGAATTTGGGACATCCTCCCCGCAAACCCGGGACCAGCAAGCCGAAAACCGGCAAGGGTGACGGCAACGCAGCAGACGCACGCCCGGCCTTCCGGCGCGGCGACCTGCCCGACAGGGAAACCATCCTGCGTTTCCTCGGTGAAAACCCCGATCGCGCATCAAAGCGCGATATCGCCAAGGCCTTTGGCCTGAAAGGCGATACAAGGGCCGAGTTGAAAGACCTTTTGCGGGAACTCGAGGACGAGGGTCTGATCGAGCGCGACCGCAAGATGCTCAGGCGCCCCGGCACCCTGCCCGCAGTTGCGGTGCTCGAAATCACCATGCGCAACAGCGATGGCGACCTGGTTGCCCGGCCGGCGGAATGGCTCGAGGATCACGGCGCCGCACCCGTGGTGACGGTGCGCCAGTCCAATGCAGGGCGCGAGCGCGGCAAATCCCGCTCGCCATCGACTGCGGCAAGTGTCGGCGACAAGGTGCTGGCACGGATCTTCGCGTCGACGCATAGCAAGGGGACGAGCTACACCGCCCGGATAATGAAGATCCTCGACCGGCGCGACGGGCTGATCCTCGGGGTTTTCCGCTCGACGCCCGGTGGTGGCGGCCGGCTGATGCCGATCGAGCGGCGCGGCGAGGAATTTGCAATCGATCCCGATTTCACCGGCGACGCCAAGGACGGCGACCTGGTCGAGGTCGAAACCGCGAAGCTGGGACGGATGGGGCTTCCCCGCGCCAAGGTGCACGCGGTGCTGGGCTCGGTGGAGGGCGAAAAGGCGATCTCGATGATCGCCATCCATTCGCACGGCATTCCGCACGTGTTCCCGGCCGAGGTGATCGAGGCGGCAGAAAATGCCAAACCGGCACCGCTTGCCGGCCGTGAAGACTGGCGGCATGTTCCGCTGATCACCATCGACCCGCATGACGCAAAGGACCATGACGACGCGGTCTATGCCGAGGAAGACCCCTCCCCGGACAATCCCGGCGGCATCATCATTACCGTGGCGATCGCCGATGTCTCCTGGTATGTGCGGCCCGGAACCCCGCTTGACCGCGAGGCGCTCAAGCGCGGCAACTCGGCCTATTTCCCCGACCGCGTCGTGCCGATGCTACCCGAGCGGATCTCCAACGACCTGTGTTCGCTGCGCGAAGGCGAAGACCGACCGGCGCTGGCACTGCGCATGGTGTTTTCGGCCGAGGGCCGCAAGGTCGGCCACAAGTTTCACCGGGTGATGATGAAGAGCGCCGCCAAACTGTCCTACCAGCAGGCACAGGCGGCGATTGACGGCAATCCCGATGACAAGTCCGGGCCGTTGCTTGATACTGTGCTGAAGCCTTTGTGGAAGGCCTATGCCGTGCTCAAGCGCGAGCGCGACCGACGCCAGCCGCTGGATCTGGACATGCCCGAGCGCAAGATCCTGCTGACGCCGGAAGGCAAGGTCGACAAGGTGATCGTCCCCGAACGGCTCGACGCCCACCGGCTGATCGAAGAATTCATGATCCAGTCGAACGTCGCGGCAGCCGAAACGCTGGAGAAGCGCAAGCAACCGCTGATCTACCGGATTCACGACCAGCCGTCTCTGGCAAAGCAGGAAGTCCTGCGCGAGTTTCTCGGCACGCTGGGCCTGTCGCTGGCGCGTGGATCAGCCATCCGGGCCAATGCCTTCAACGGCATCCTGGCCAAGGCCGTTGGCCAGCCCTACCAGGGCATGGTCAACGAGATGGTTCTGCGCAGCCAGAGCCAGGCCATCTACTCGCCTGAAAACATCGGTCATTTCGGCCTCAACCTGATGCGGTACGCGCACTTCACCTCGCCGATCCGGCGCTATGCGGACCTGATCGTGCATCGCGCGCTGGTCGGAGCCTTGGGGCTGGGCGAAGGCGGCATCACGCCGGACGAGGAAGCGGCGCTTGAAAGCATTGCCGCAGAGATATCGACGACCGAACGGCGGGCCATGGCCGCAGAGCGTGACACCGTCGACCGGCTGGTCGCGCACCACCTGGCCGGGCGCATCGGCGAAGCCTTCGACGGGCGCGTCTCCGGCGTGACCAAATCGGGGCTGTTTGTGAGCCTGCCTCAATTTGGCGCAGATGGCTTTATTCCGGTTTCAACTTTGGGACTGGACTATTATCACTATGACGAGGCCCACCAGGCGCTGACGGGTGAGAAGACCGGACTGGGGTATCGTCTGGGGGATGAAGTGGAGGTCAAGCTGGTCGAGGTGATCCCGCTGGCAGGCTCAATGCGGTTTGAGATGCTGAGCGAAGGGCAGACAATGCCAAAGGGTACCCGATCGTTTCACAAATCAGGCCGCGCCCGCCGGGGCACACCGAAGAAGCCCGGCACACGGCCACCTCGCGGACGGCGCTGAGACAGCGCCAGGCGACAAGACAGGCGTCCCAAGCGCCGGTCAGAACCAGGAGAGACAAGATGCTCGAATTTGGCGGCAAGGCAGCCCATGATGTCCAACAGGACGCGCCCAGAGACACCTGGCGCGCCGTCAAGCGCGGTCTGCTCGGCCGCTGCCCCAACTGCGGCGAAGGAAAGCTGTTCAGGGCTTATCTGAAGCCGGTGGATGCCTGTTCGACCTGCGGTGAGGAAATGATCCATCACCGGGCCGACGACTTCCCGGCCTATCTGGCGATCTTCATTGTCGGCCATATCGTCGTCGCGGGCTTCATGGCCACGGACAGCTGGCTGGTTCTTGAAAGCTGGCAGCATCTGTTGATCTGGATCCCGGTGACGATCATCATGACACTGGCGATGCTGCAGCCGATCAAGGGTGGCGTCATCGGACTGCAATGGGCATTGCGCATGCACGGATTTGGCGGTGAGGCGGAAGAACCCCTGCTTGCCGAGCCCACCTACGAGGATGCGCGATGAACGACACCGTCACCGCCAAGACCGCTCTCCTGACAGAGGAACATCAAACCAGGACAAGCGAGAAGCGGTATCCGACGCGGGCGCCACGCGACGCGGCGTCGCTGATCCTGATGGACCGGAGCGGCGATGTGCCCCGCGCGCTCCTGGGAAAGCGCGGCAAGGCCCATGCCTTCATGCCAGATCTCTACGTGTTCCCCGGCGGCCGGCGCGACCCGGGCGACAACCGGGTGCCGCTTGCCCGGCCCTTGCGCAACGAAGTGCTGGACAAGCTATTGGTGCGGACACAGGCCCGGTTTCGCGACCATGCTGCCCGCGGCCTGGCCGTGGCCGCCGCGCGGGAGATGATGGAAGAGGCGCATCTTTCGCTCACACCTTCCCAGCACGCCGATTCATTGTGCCCGGACGTCTCGCATTTCCGCTTCCTGGCCCGCGCAATCACACCTCCGGGCCAGTCCCGCAGGTTCGACACCCGGTTCTTCGCCTGTTTCTGCGACGAACTCGACCTCGATCCATCCGCGGTTCGCGACAGCGATGAACTGCATGACCTGACATGGCTGCCGGTTGATGACCATGAAAGCCACCCGTTGCCCCGGATCACCCGGGTGATTCTCTCCGATCTGGTTCAGGCGCTTGACGAAGACCCCTCTTTACCATTTGGCAAAGCGGTTCCGTTCTACTACTCCCGCAACGGACGCTTCGTTCGCGAATTGATTTAAGGCGAATTCCAGATGGACAACTCATCCTCACGCACTCCCGTGATCCGCGAGGATATCCACTGGCCAGCCCTGATCGCAGCGGTCGCGTCCATTACCGCGGTCGGCATCGCCATCGGACTCGGGCTGCCGCTGTTGTCCATCATCCTGGAAAAACGCGGCGTTTCATCCACCATGATCGGCCTGAACTCGGCGATGGCCGGCGTGGCGGCGATGGTTGCGGCACCGCTGACAACCATGATCGCGCAGCGGCTCACCGTGGTTACCACGATGGTGCTGGCGATCGTTGCCGCCGCGGCCAGTGCGCTCGGGTTTTATTATGCCGAAGCCCTGTGGATGTGGTTTCCGCTGCGGATCGTGTTCCACGGCGCCATTACCGTGCTGTTCGTGCTCTCCGAATTCTGGATCAACACCGCCGCCCCTCCGTCGCGCCGCGGGCTTGTGCTCGGCATCTACGCAACGGTGCTGTCGCTGGGATTTGCGGCCGGGCCGCTGATCTTCTCCGTCATCGGGTCCGACGGTGTGCTGCCGTTTGCGATCGGGGCCGGCATCATCCTGCTTGCGGTCATCCCGGTTCTGATGGCGCGCAAGGAAAACCCGGTGATCGATTCACAGCCGGACCTTCCGTTCATGCGCTACGTGTTCCTGGTGCCGACGGCAACAGCTGCTGTGTTCATCTTCGGCGCGGTCGAATCGGGCGGGCTGTCGCTGTTCCCGATCTATGCGAGCCGCACCGGCTTTACCGAATCACAAGGCGCCCTGCTGTTGATGATGATGGGGCTGGGCAATGTGCTGTTCCAGATCCCGGTTGGCCTGATTGCCGACCGGATGAAGGACAGGCGCCCGCTTCTGTCGTTGTTTGCCATCATCGGCCTGGCAGGGTCGCTCGCCCTGCCCTTCCTGATCCACAACTGGCTGCTGACGGCTGTTATCCTGCTGTTCTGGGGTGGCAGCGTGGCGGGCCTCTATACGGT
>Ga0209345_10004557_pt1 | contig 13314 bp, 9 predicted proteins | sample Cruoilmetagenom7_FD_187294 | JGI IMG/M metagenome (GOLD analysis project Ga0209345, IMG submission 187294) | Oil polluted marine microbial communities from Coal Oil Point, Santa Barbara, California, USA - Sample 7 (SPAdes) (version 2) | ecosystem: Environmental > Aquatic > Marine > Oil seeps ...
ACTGCGTGCGCACCACACAGGTCTACCGCCGCGCCATTGACCAGGCAGTACAAGGCAAACCTTTTGACATGAGCCTGATGAATGAGCTGGAAGCCCTGTCAAACCGCGGCTACACCGAAGGCTTCCTGCGCCGCCATATGCCACAGGAATACCAGACTTACGAACAGGGCTCCTCCTTCCTAGGCACCCAGCAGGTAGTGGGCACCATTACCAATGACGACGGCAGCTGGCTCACCATTGACGTAAAAAACAAGTTCGCCCCCGGCGACCATCTCGAACTGATTACTCCGGAAGGCAACATACTCTTTTCTGCACACACCATGGAAAACCAGAATGGCAAAGCCATGGACTATGCGCCGGGTAGTGGACACATCGTAAAAATCCCAAAGCCCGAACACCTACCCAAATCTCTGGACTTCAGCTACCTGACCAGAATATTGCCAACACCCTGAGATCCCTCGCCCGCCAAAACATGTAAACGAAAATGATATTGACTGTCATTTTCGTTTTTGTAGAATGCCAGCCTTATACGGCTAACATTATATTGTTGCCAGACTGAAAGCTCCCATAAGGATATGACTGGAGCTTTATCCACCTGAAAAACCAACTACTTACCGGGTTAACAAGCGGAAAATCATGGATGAGCCTATCAGGCAGGAAAGCTCAGCTTTATTCAGATCAGAGGTAGTCCAGGCAAAGCAGTCCAGCTATCTAGGCCAGGTACTGATTCATCAGCCCGGAAGATATGCATTCATTGGTCTATCCGCACTGTTATTAGTTCCTCTGGCATTAGCGTTTCTTCTCCTTGGCTCCCATACACGCAAAGCCACCGCGCCCGGATTGCTTGTTCCAAATCAGGGCGTACTCAGAATACTGGCTCCGGCACAGGGGCAGGTTCTGAAGGTGGAAGTAAAAGAAGGCGAAACAGTAAAGGCTGGCGACACGCTATTTATTTTGTCAGACGAACGCATTTCCAGCTTTGGTGAATTACAAACATTAAAGGGCGAGCAACTACTCCATCGCCAGTCACTGATAAAGAAAAACAAAGAACAAGCTACCCGCCAACTCGCCCGGCAAATGGAATTGCTGGATATGCGGTTACGCGCGCTGGATACAGAAGAATCTACACTACGGGCAGAAATTACCCTGATGGAACAACGAGAGTATCTGGCGCAAGCTAATCTCGACCGGTTACGAGAACTGCTGAAACGTGGACATATAGCCATCACAGAACTGCAGCGGGCAGAAACAGAACTATTAACACTGGCGAGTCAGAAGCAGGCCATTAAACGAGACCACGCAAGCCTGAAACATTCTCGTCTCGCGCTGATGGAACAACGCCGTGATCAGGAGAATCAATATCAACGAGACATATCTGATGCAGAACAGAGTCTCGCCCTTCTGCAACAGGAGATTGCTGAAAATAACCTGAGGTCACAGCAAATCCTGCAAGCCCCTTTTGATGGACAAGTTACCGGATTAAATGTCCGCCCAGGCCAGCAAGTCACAATCAACACCCTCATGGCCAGCCTGATTCCCCTGGACAGCAAACTACATGCCCACCTCTACATAACCCCCCGCCAGGCCGGTTTCATTGAGCCAGGGCAGAATGTATCTCTTCGCTATGCGGCTTACCCTTATCAAAAGTTCGGTATGGCTCAGGGGCGAGTGCTGAATATTGCCAGCAGCCCCTATTCGATTCACGAGCTTCAACCCCATATCTCCAGCACCCTGCAAAACAGCAGCACACCCAATGTGGGGGAAAACTATTACCGAGTGACTGTTGAACTGGATTCCCAGCATGTGCAGCTCTACGGCAAACAACAACCACTACTTACCGGAATGCAACTGGAAGCCGACATTCTGCAGGAAAAACGGAAGATCTATGAATGGATTCTCGAACCTGTCTTCTCAATGACAGGAAAAATGTAGGGTGATCGGACAAAGGAAAAATAACATGAGATTGACCAGTAGAGAACGAGATGTCTTTAAACTTCTTGTACAAGGAAAAACAAACAAGCAGATCGCAGCACAGCTAAACATCAGCGACTTTACTGTCAGAGATCACGTATCCGCCCTGTTGCGCAAAAAAGATGCCTCTTCTCGCATGGAGCTGATCGCCGTTTATCATGCCGAGCTTGGAAAAAAAGATACCCCCCTACACCTGTAGGATTGCTACTTAGAGCTTTTATCTTAAAATATTCTGCTTAATATAGAAAAGCATCAGCTAAAAAAGATCCAAAATTATACTTTCAAATACATTATATCTATGAAAAAAATACTGGAATCAAAATTAACAATCGTTTCTGGGTGGAGCTCTGGACTGGCCATAATTTTTTGCTTTTTTAACAAAAAACTTGAGCTATCTCCAGAAACAATAGAATACCTAGACATTGCAATGTCAGTATCTACTTTAGTTTTTATTATATGCATTACAAATGCAGTTATTACAGAAATAACTCTGACAAAAAATGCAAAAAAACACGAAACAATAATTCTACCAAAAATAAATCCAATTTTTATTATACCATGCTTAGGGCTTTTGCTATTAGGGCTATTCTTTATAGAAATCGTTAGAGACAACTATGGTGACACTAAAACAGCTTTCATTATAGGGACAGAATTAATTTCTATAGGCATATGCACACTCTATTTTGGAATCACCAACCTAATAAGAAGGAAATAAAATGAGAAACCTCACCATTAACGAACTCGAACTCGTAGGCGGCGGTGATAGTGCAGGACAGGCTGCCACGGCGGGTGTTGCAGGCGCCGTTGGTGCTACCGCAGGAAAAGTAGCTGGCAGCACAGTGGGTGGCTATATAGGTGGTGCAATTGGAATGTTGGCAGGGCCTGTCGGCGCAGTCGTTGGCGTCGCTGCAGGGCGCTACGTAGGACAATACCTGGGAGGCGCTGTTGGCGCAGGTTTGGGTGGATATTATGGGGCCGAGGTCTATGACAGCATGAGTGGTACTGACTACAACGAAGCAGGCACCAACTACAACTAACAACCAAAGCCTGGCATTACGCCAGATTTTCGAGCTAATTCATCGTGCTTATTCAATTCGACCTTTCTCGTGAAACATTTTTAGCAGAGTACCAGGAGAAGAAACCCCTGCTACTCAAGCAGGCTCTGGCCGTGGATAGTTTCTCTTGGCGTGATGCCAACGAAATCTTCGAGCGCGCCAATGTCGCTTCCAATGACTTCAAATTATCCTGGGACGGCATTCGCCCCAAACAAGAATATGTCGAGCGCTATCTGGATATTGGCACTCCACGCCATCGCTTGATCAAACCAGTGGTCTACGACTACCTGCAAAAGGGTGCAACTCTTATTGCCAACAAAATTTACCATGAGCCAAAGGTTAATTCGCTGGTCCGGCAAATTGCCGAGTTTACAGGGCGACAAACGGTAACCAGTGCCTATGCCGCTTTTGGTGAAAAGGATTCTTTCCGGTGCCACTGGGATACACGTGATGTATTTGCCATCCAGTTGATCGGTCGAAAGCGCTGGGTTGTATATGAACCAACTATGGATTCTCCTCTCTACATGCAACAGAGCAAGGACTTCGAACAACAGCATCCTTGCCCAGAAGTGCCTTATATGGATTTCATCATGGAGGCTGGCGACGTTTTCTACCTGCCTCGCGGCTGGTGGCATAACCCTTTGCCGCTTGGGGAAGAAACATTCCATCTGGCGGTTGGCACCTTCCCACCTTATGCCATCGACTATGCACAATGGGCCTTTCAGCATCTATCCGATTTCGTCGAAGCTCGGCGCTCTCTGCTTGGCTGGGAGCAGGATTGCGATAACCTGCTAAATCTTAGCCAACAACTGAGCACCTTTATCAGCAACCCAGACAACTACCAGCGCTTCATGGATGAGTTTATCGGTTCGACTCGCGTGGATTCGCCATTGGCTATCGACCTGTTCGGCCAGTCGAACGGCGGACAAATGGCGGGCGACACTCCTCTTCGCTTGAGTGCAAACACCAATCATGGCCTTTCAAATGGCTACGTTATTGCAAATGGTACTCGCCTCAAACTGGATGATACGGGACGCCGACTTGTCGGTTGCATTGCGAAGCGCCCAGGCATCTGCCTGGATGAGGTCCTCAATGAATTGAATGACCTCGACAATAGCAAGCTACGCACCTTGATATGGCAACTATGCCAGCAGGACGTTCTGGAACTGGCACGCCACTAAGCAAACCACCTGCCTCACAGGACTCCCATGCGCGTTACACTACAAGCTGAAAGCCACGAATGCGGGCTTGCCTGCCTTGCCATGATTTCGAGCGCCTATGGCCAGCACCTTGACCTATCCACCCTGCGAAGGCGTTTCTCTATTTCGGTCAAAGGCACAAGTCTTCCCCAGATCGTTCACTATGCCCAGGCGCTGGACTTTTCTTGCCGGCCATTGCGCCTGGAGCTGGATGAACTGAAACAGTTGCGCCTGCCCTGCATCCTCCATTGGAGCCTTAACCACTTTGTAGTGTTGGAGAAAGTTAGATCTCGACACGTCATCCTCCTGGATCCGGCTGTCGGCCGCAGAACCCTTAAAATGGATGAGGTGTCTCGCTGTTTTACCGGTGTGGCTGTTGAACTGTCGCCCAACTCAACATTCCAGCCGGCCCGGAAAAGACCACGATTGCGGCTACGCGACCTGACTGGCCGCATTCTGGGACTGAAACGAGCGCTCGCCAATATATTCCTTCTCGCCATGGCACTGGAAGTGGTTGCCCTGCTATCACCTCAGGTAACCCAGTGGATCGTTGACCACGCTCTGGTTTCGGCAGATTTCGACCTGCTCTTACTGGCTGTGCTTGGAGGATGCCTGCTACTCATCATCGACTTTGCCCTGCGTATGGCACGGGGCTGGATGGGGCTACGACTGAACCAGCAGTTGACGCTACAGTGGACAACCAATTTTTTTAACCATCTGCTACGTCTACCCGGGCCCTTTTTCGAGAAACGCCACCTTGGAGACATTACTGCGCGATTTCAGTCTTTGGAGGCTATCCGCAACATTCTCGCTAACGGCGCTATTACGATCCTGCTGGACGCCTTAGTCGCCCTGATTACTCTGGGCATGATGCTGATGTACAGCAAGGGTCTGACCGCCATCGTCCTGATAGCTGTTGCACTGTATAGCTTGTTGCGCTGGGCATTCTATTACCCTCTTCGAAACGCCATGGAAGAACGCATTGTTCTGGCTACCAGAGAAAACGCCTATTTTCTTGAAACCATTCGAGCCGTCCAGCCACTCAAGCTGTTCAACGCAGCCCCATTACGCCTGTCCACCTGGCAGAATTTACTGACAGATGTTCAGAACCGGGACCTTAAAACACAGAAGATGCTGCTGATTTTTAGCGGTTGCAACACACTGATTTTTGGCCTCGAAGGGATGCTGCTTTTGTATGTGGGAGGCCTGGCCGTACTGGGCAACACTCTGACACTGGGGATGTTATTGGCATTTCTTGCCTACAAAAGCCAGTTTACTTCACGCGCCAGCAAACTGATTGACCTGAGTGTTGAGATAAAGATGCTGTCTTTGCACGCTGAACGCCTGGCTGACATCGCGCTTGAAGCACCGGAACCAGACTCGGCGATGGAGACAGATCTTGCCAGAATTGCACCTCGCATCGAATTCAGGAATGTATCTTTTCGCTATGCAGAAGGTGAGCGCTGGGTCATAAAAGACCTGTCATTAACCATTGAGGCCGGGGATGCCGTTGCGCTGGTGGGGCGTTCAGGCTGCGGTAAGTCTACCCTGCTCAAACTCATGCTGGGGTTGCTCGAACCTACTGAAGGTGACATTCGCATCGGAGGCATATCCATTCGGCAGTTAGGGCCTACATCTTTAAGAAAAATGGTGGGAGTGGTTATGCAGGACGATCAGCTAATGGCAGGGTCTCTGGCTGAAAACATTGCGTGTTTTGACCCCACTGCTGATCAGGAAGACATCGAAACCGCGGCCAAACGAGCCAATATCCATAAAGCCATTATCAATATGCCAATGGGCTACCAGACTCTGGTAGCCGAAATGGGCTCGGGTTTATCAGGAGGGCAGAAACAGCGGCTATTACTGGCCAGGGCCCTCTATAAGCAACCCAAAATTCTGGCTCTGGATGAAGCAACCAGCCACCTGGATCTGCATGGCGAACAACATGTTGTTCAGAACCTTCAATCCCTTCCCATGACCCGGGTGGTAGTTGCCCATCGCCGAGAGACAGTTGCTATGGTTCACCGGATTATCCATCTGGATAGAGGCGCTGTCATCGAGGATGTCCGGCTGGATGCCTGTGAAATTGCATAACTTTAGTAAGGACACTTTTATGATTCGTTATATCACACTGATTTTATTCCTCTCACTTTCTGTCCGCATTGCCCATGGAACAGAGCCAGCACCTCCGGAACCGCTAAAAACATGGGAAGGAATATCAGAATACCGCCTGGACAACGGTTTAAACATCCTCCTTGCCCCAGACGCTTCAGCTGAGACAATTCATGTTGATCTGGTTTATCGAACAGGTAGTCTGGACGACCCTGCGGCCAAGAGCGGGACGGCACATTTTCTTGAACACATGATGTTCAAGGGAACAAAACAGAGAACCGGCGAACAGCTTGTGTCCGGCCTGCGTAAGCGTGGCATTCATTTCAACGCCAACACGAGCTTTGATCGCACTCGTTACTCGGCCGTTTTCGAATCAGACATGGATAGTCTGAATCACCTGCTGGCGTTGGAAGCGGAGCGCATGACCAGTCTGCAGTTTTCCGCCGCAGATATGAACAACGAGCTTGAGGTGATCCACCAGGAGATAGCACGGGCAAAAGACCAGCCTCTGGGTGCACTGGGGGAAAGCATGCTCGCCAGGGCATGGGGAGAGAAAGCCTATGGCCGCCCCGTTCTCGGAACCCTCGACGAACTCAGCACCATCACTCCTGAAGTCCTGCACCGGTTTTATGAACACCATTATCACCCGGATAACGCTACCCTTGTACTGACGGGCGGCTTCAGTCCACAACAAGCGTTAGAGGCTATTTCTTTATATTTCTCCGATATCACCTCCTCTCGGCAGACAAGGTCTGAACCGTCATTAACGCTACCAGAACGCGGGAATGGGACTACCAGGGTACATCAGGGCAACGTCAACGTTCTTGCGATGGGCTACGGAATACCTGCAGCTGATGACGATAGCAACACAGCACTGGCTGTATTGGCGGATATATTTGCAGGCGAGCCCCATGGCCGACTCTACCAGGCGTTGGTCGTTCCAGGTAAAGCCCAGGCCGTGTTCGCACTGCAGCAAGCCTTTGAACAGGGCGGCCAGTATCTGTTCGGTGCCATCCTCACAGAAGGCAACTCTCATCAAGAAGTGCAACAGGCCCTGGCAGAACAGTTCAAAGCATTACGCTCAGATCCGGTATCGGCCGATGAACTGGAAAGAGCAAAGACAACAATGCGCTTTCTGAAACCAAGAATCATGGACGACCCCGCAGCCCTATCCAATCTACTGTCCGAGTCTGTAGCCACGGGAGACTGGCAACTGCAATTACGTCGCTTTGATGACATAGAAGCGCTGGATCTGCAGGAGGTGCGCAAACACAGTGAAGCTCTTTTTTCCAGCGAGAAGCCCGTCATAGGGTACTTGGTTGCCGGAAGCGATGCTGCTGTAAAGCAGCCTGCTCGCCAGAAAACCCGAGAGCTGGCCACTGCACCACCTGACGCTACCAGGCAAACTTCGCCCGCAACGCCTGGGAAAATGCCCGATGTAGCCAGGTTCAACGCCCGGATAATGGAGATCGAAAACAGTATTGAACGAAGTACGCTTAAAAACGGCATGAAAGTCGCCCTGCGCCCCTTGCCCGGAGCACCGGGTGTCGTGCAGGGGCGCCTGAACCTGCGTTTTGGCGATCTGAAGAGCCTTCGCAATAAACGCGCTGTCTCAGATATGACGGGAACACTGCTTATACGCGGCACCCAGACACTAAGCTATCAAGAGGTAGTGGATCGTGCGAACCACCTAGGGGCGGGCTTTTCCATGGTTCCGCACGGTAACATGCTGACAGTCAAGTTCGAGAGCCCTCCAGACAGCCTTCCGGAACTACTGGCGTTGATTGCCGACGTGCTGCAACACCCAGCGTTTCCCCAACAGGAGTTTGACTTGCTCAAACGCCAACGCCTGCAAGCTCTCCAGATTCCCCCGGACACCCCAGCCCGCGTTGCTTCTCTTGAAATGCATCGACAGGTCAACACCTATCCTGCAGGTGACATCCGCCGCTATACAGAACCTCAGGAAATGCGAGCGATGATTGAGAATGTTACGCGGGAAGACGTATTAGACTTTCATCAGTCTTTTTATGGAGCCCAGCATGGGGAGCTTGCCATCAGCGGAGATTTTGACCTGGAAAAGACCAAGGCAAGGCTGGAGCCACTTTTCGGCAGCTGGGCAAGCAAAACCCCCTATCAAAGGGCCATCGCATCACATCAGGAACGGAAACCCGTGCGCCGCACGGCGAGGACCAATACAACCGGTGGCTACTACATCGGGCGGCTTTACTTTCCGGCCAATGGAAATTCAGAAGAGGCAGCTGCTCTCTTTGTTGCAGAACATATTCTGGGGCGACACCCCGTAGCCTCACGCTTGGGCAAACGATTACGCGGACAAGAAAAGCTGACATACAACCTTCGCTCCTCCCTGCGGCTCCCAACAACCGGAAACGCTGCAAGAATCAGTATTGAAGGTGATTTTCCCGCAGGGAAAGGCCAGCTCTTCGCAGACATAATAAGAGAAGAAGTTGCCCGGATGGCAGAATCGGGAATCTCTCAGGATGAGCTGGACATGGCCAAAAGAACAATCCTCAACCAACGAAGCCAATATCTGAAAGTGAATAAAAACATCCAGAACATACTGACCGGACAGCTACGGGAAGGTATTACGCTGGCCTCCTGGATCGAACGCAACAATGCCTTCACCTCACTGACTGTTGACGATGTCAATTCCGCCGCGCGTCGTTACTTGAGTACAAAAAATATGATTGAGGTTATCGCCGGCCCGAACGAAACGGAATAACCCGGCTGTCACCGCCCGTATCCTCACTCCGGATATCTGAAGCCTTTCCCGCCTTAAATAAGCCGCACCACCTGCCAGACTTAGCCTCTGGCAGGTGTATTACGCTATAATCGACTTTCCCGCAATTTAATACCTGACTAATTTAGTATGGTATTGTACAATCACGATCAAGAAGCAACAGATCAGCCCCCGCAACCCACTCTGGTTGCCGGCAAATTAAAGGGCCCGAGAGCCCCCGATGAGAGAATACGGAGCGACGATCATGGCGACCACCGACCAAGAGGTGAACGAACTGATCAAACGGGAATACGAACACGGTTTCGTTACAGAAATCGAGACTGATACGTTCGAAGCCGGTTTGAATGAAGACGTTATCGCCCGCCTTTCTGCAATCAAGAAAGAGCCGGAGTTTATGCTGGAATGGCGCCTGAAGGCCTATCGTCGCTGGCTCGAAATGAAAGAGCCCGACTGGGCGCATGTGGGTTACCCGAAAATCGATTACAACTCGATTTCTTACTATTCGGCACCCAAGCGCAAAGAAGACATGCCCCAGAGCCTCGATGATGTCGATCCCGAGCTCCTCAAAACCTACGAAAAACTCGGTATCCCCCTGCACGAGCGTGCAAAGCTTGCCGGTGTGGCCGTGGATGCGGTTTTCGATTCCGTATCGGTTGCCACGACTTTCAAAGAGCCTCTGGCAAAAGCGGGCGTTATATTCTGCTCGATTTCTGAAGCCATGCGTGATCACCCGGAACTGGTCAAAAAGTATCTGGGCACGGTTGTGCCACATACTGATAACTACTTTGCAGGACTCAACTCTGCAGTTTTCTCCGACGGGACCTTTGTTTATGTTCCCAAGGGCGTTCGCTGTCCCATGGAGCTGTCGACCTACTTCCGTATCAACGCAGCAAATACCGGCCAGTTTGAGCGCACGCTGATCATTGCCGACGAAGGCAGCTATGTGAGCTACCTGGAAGGCTGCACAGCCCCTATGCGCGATGAAAACCAGCTGCACGCTGCGGTGGTAGAACTGATCGCCCTGGACGATGCCCAGATCAAGTACTCCACCGTACAGAACTGGTATCCCGGCGACGAGAATGGCAAAGGCGGCATCTATAACTTCGTAACCAAACGTGCAGCCTGCATCGGGAAAAACTCCAAGGTTTCCTGGACCCAGGTAGAAACCGGTTCGGCGGTTACCTGGAAATACCCCAGCTGTATTCTTCGCGGAGAAAACAGCGTCGGTGAATTTTATTCAGTCGCACTCACCCACAATTACCAGCAGGCCGATACCGGCACCAAGATGATCCACCTGGGCAAAAACACATCCAGCACCATCATCTCGAAGGGTATTTCAGCCGGCAAAAGCTCCAATGCCTATCGTGGTCTGGTGAAGTTCGGCCCCCGAGCCGAGGGTGCGCGCAACTTTACCCAGTGTGATTCGTTATTAATTGGCGACCGCTGTGGTGCGCATACTTTCCCTTACATCGAGAGCCTGAATAAAACCGCAATCGTTGAACACGAAGCGACCACATCCAAGGTCAGCGACGAGCAGATGTTTCTTTGCCGTCAGCGTGGTATTGACCCGGAACAGGCCGTCTCCATGATTGTGAACGGGTTCTGTAAAGAAGTTTTCAAGGAGCTGCCCATGGAGTTTGCGGTTGAAGCCGGCAAGCTTCTGGAAGTGAGCCTGGAAGGTTCTGTCGGCTAAGCCGGTGCGAACCCGAAGCATCTTGCAAGCAAACCGGATTCAGACGGTTAAAACAGTTTAAACAGAGAGAAGCCTACAAATGCTGAGCATCAAAAACCTGCACGCATCCGTTGAGGGCAAAGAAATCCTCAAGGGCATAAACCTGGAGATCAAAGCCGGGGAAGTACATGCCATTATGGGCCCGAACGGGTCGGGCAAAAGTACCCTTTCCCAGGTGCTCGCAGGCAACGACGCGTTTGAAGTTACCTCTGGTGAAGTCACGCTGAACGGCGAAAACCTGCTTGAAAAAACAACCGAAGCCCGGGCGCGGGATGGTGTGTTTCTCGCATTTCAGTACCCGGTAGAAATTCCTGGTGTCAGCAACCTCCAGTTTATGCGCACAGCCGTTAACGCCATGCGTCACCACAATGGCGAGCCGGAAATGAACGCGGCTGAGTTCATGAAGCTGGCTCGGGAAGTATCGAAGCAAGTGGATCTGGACCCGGCGTTCCTCAAGCGTGGTGTCAACGAAGGCTTCTCCGGTGGTGAGAAAAAGCGCAATGAGATCATGCAGGCACTATTGCTGCAGCCGAAGCTGGCTATTCTGGATGAAACCGATTCCGGGCTTGATATCGATGCTCTGAAAGTAGTCGCAGACGGCGTTAACGCCCTTCGCTCACAAGACCGCGCAATTCTGATGGTAACTCACTATCAGCGCCTGCTGGATCACATTGTGCCTGATTACGTACACGTACTTGCCGGCGGCCGGATTATCAAATCCGGTGGCAGGGAGCTGGCACTGGAGCTGGAAGAACGCGGCTATGGCTGGCTTGGCATCAAGGATGAAGCAACTGCAGCCAGCCCAGCCAACTAAGGAGATCGCGGAATGAAACCAGCATCCACCCTTTCCACCGCGTTCCTGCACCCGGCGGGCCAGGCATTACCTGAGCCCCTACTTGCGTTGCGCAGGCAGCGTGGGGCCGCACTGGTAGATATGCCATTGCCAACGCGAAAAACGGAAAACTGGAAATACTCCAGCAAGTACCTGAAGCTGACTGACGAGATGGCTATCTCACTGCCAACAGCGGGCAAGGCCGGCAGTGCGTTGGCGGTTCCCGGCTACAAAGTGGTTTTCAACAATGGCGTGATGATGCCGGAAGCCAGTGAGTATCCGGATCTTGCCGACATACTTATCCAGCGTTTTGGTGATCTTTCAGAAGCAGAAGCCGGTGAACTGGCGGAACGTCTGGACAGCACTCTGGATAATAAAACGGTGCAGTTTGCAGGTGTAAACTCTGCACGTTTTGAAGATGGTCTGGTAATTCGTCTGAAACCGAGTGCCGTCCTTGATCAACCGTTGTTCATCATTCATGAAGTAACTGCAGATGCCAGCGGGTCCGCCTTTCCGCGGATTTTTGTGGATGCGGGCCGCAACAGCCAGATCACCCTGGTTGAAGAATACATTTCCGGCGGGCAGGAAGCCGTCCTGGTTAATGCCGTCACCGAATTCATTCTTGCAGAAGGTGCGAACGTTACGAATATCCGTCTCAGCATGGACGGCGAGAACGTACAGCACATTGGGGCAACAGGCGTATTACAACAGCGCAGCTCACGCTTTGAAAGCCACTGCGTTGGCTTTGGCGGCCCTCTCCGCCGCCATGATCTGCAGGTGAGGCTGGAAGGTGAAGGGGCGGAGTGCAAGCTGAACGGTGTAGTGGTTACCCAAGGCACCCAGCATTACGATAACCACACCACCATCGAGCATGTCGCCGCCCATTGCGATAGTGAAGAAACCTATCGCAACATCGCTGCAGACAAATCTCACGCAGTGTTCAACGGCCGGATTTATATTCATCAGGATGCCCAGAAGTCCAACGCGAATATGAACAACAAGAACCTGTTGCTCACCACTGGCGCTGAGATAGATACCAAACCCGAACTGGAAATCTACGCAGACGACGTCAAGTGCGCCCATGGTGCAACCATTGGCCAGCTCGATGAAGAGTCGCTGTTCTACCTGGTATCCCGGGGCATTGGCCGCCGGGAGGCGAATGTGCTGCTGACCATGGCATTCATCAATGAACTGGTAAGCCAGATTCCGGTGGAAGCTGTAAGAGAAACTGTTCAGTCCCGTCTCAACCAGTTCTTTGACAAAGCATTCCAGGAGGCCTGAGCGGCATGAGTGACCTGTCCTTGGCAAATACAGCTACCTGCAAGTCGTTTGATGTACAGGCGATTCGTCAGGACTTCCCTATCCTTTCCCAACAGGTAAACGGGAAGCCGCTGGTTTATCTGGACAACGGTGCGTCGGCGCAGAAGCCAGACGCCGTTCTGGATGCCATGGATCACTACTACCGGGAAATGCACTCCAATGTACACCGGGGTGCTCACACCCTGGGGGACCGCGCAACAGCGGCCTTTGAAGGAGCCAGGGAAACTGTTCGCAGTTTTCTGAATGCGCGCAGCACACAGGAAATTATCTGGACCCGTGGCACCACCGAAGCCATCAATCTGGTGGCAAATGGCCTGGCACCGCGTCTCAAGGCC
>Ga0209345_10004558_pt1 | contig 13313 bp, 10 predicted proteins | sample Cruoilmetagenom7_FD_187294 | JGI IMG/M metagenome (GOLD analysis project Ga0209345, IMG submission 187294) | Oil polluted marine microbial communities from Coal Oil Point, Santa Barbara, California, USA - Sample 7 (SPAdes) (version 2) | ecosystem: Environmental > Aquatic > Marine > Oil seeps ...
TTGTGGAAGATATTGTCCGGGATATCGCGGTTAAGCTCAAAAAAGATCCTAATATAACCTGGTTTGCGGTTGAGTCGGAAAACTTTGAATCGATTCATAATCACAATGCCTATGCCTATATTGAGAAACATAAGTAGCGCCCGAACGAAAATTGTCTTTTTCGTTCGGGCGCTATAGGTTTTTAAAGGAGCAATATATGAGTGATGATCTGAAAAAAATGTATAAAACTGTAATGGATGACCATTTCCCGATTGATATAACCATTTCTTTTGGAAATCAGATACTGAAATATCGCAAACGATCCTGGAAAATCACGGATGAAAAATCAGGACAGACAATCAAGAAAGGACTCCGTTACGGTGAAAATCCCGGTCAGGAGGCAGCCCTCTATGAATTGGTAAATGGAAATCTGGTACTGGGTGATTGCCATTTCATAGGGCCTGGGTATGGCCTGGTTTCCGCCATAACCGAGGAAGAAATGCTTCAATCCGGGAAGCATCCGGGCAAGATTAATCTGACTGATGTGGACAATGCCCTTAATATCATCAAATATTTAACATCCGGTCCGGCTGTGGTTATTGTCAAGCATAATAATCCCTGCGGTGTTGCCATGGGTTCAAGCCTGCCAGAGGCCTACCAGAAGGCTGATATGGCCGATCGGATCGCCGCCTTTGGGGGATGCGCGCTCTTTAATCGTCCGATTGATCTTGCTACAGCCGAGTTGGTGGCAAAAAATTATCTTGAGGTGGTGGCTGCCCCTGATTTTGAGGAAGGCACGCTTGCTATTCTTTCCCAACGGACAAATCTGCGGGTTATCCGGGTTAGCCGCATGGATCAGCTTCAGGAATATACCAGTCGTAGATTTGTTGATTTCAAGAGTCTTATGGATGGTGGCCTTATTATTCAGCAGTCGCCCCAGAATCTTGTCAAAGATGTCTCTGATCTAAAACTTGCATCTACCATATATAAAGGTCAAACCCATATAATAGCCAGAAAACCAGATAAGCAGGAATATGCTGATATGCTGTTTGGCTGGCAGGTAGAGCAGGGCGTAAGCTCCAATTCGGTGATATATGTAAAGGATGGTGTAACCATAGGTATCGGGACAGGAGAGCAGGACAGGGTAGGGGTGGCCGAGATCGGAATTTTCAAGGCCTATACCAAATATAAGGACGCTCTTTGTTTCAAGCGTTATGGCAAACCTTTTAAAGAACTGGAATTATCAGTACAAAAGGGAGAAAGGAATCAGGATCAATTATTGGAACTTGATATTGAAACCAAAGAAGCTTTTGGCGGCCTGATTGGGGCATGCATGGTTTCTGATGCCTTTTTTCCATTTCGTGACGGGGTGGATGCAGGTATTCGGGAGGGGATCAGCGCTATTGTTCAGCCTGGTGGTTCAATGCGGGATTTTGAGGTGATAGAGGCCTGCAATGAGGCAGATCCCCAGGTGACCATGGCATTTACAGGGCAGCGGGCATTTAAGCATTAAGGGTGCCTTGAAAAATTAGAATTTTCGTCTGAGGACAAGGAACGCGAAAATCAAGATGCCCTTAAGATTATTTTGCTTAGCTATGTGATTTTATCATGGACAGGAGGACAGGATTTGCCTGGCCTCATTGGCCTGTGTTCCCTTTTCGGGTACCAATGTCAAAATTTTTCTTAAGATTTTGGCGGCCTTTTCATGATCATTCAACCTGTAATAGGCCTTGGCAAGACTTAGATATGGAGCTGGGGTCTCAGGATCATACTGAACCGCTTTTTCATAGGCATTGGCGGCCTTGAGCCATTCACGTTGATATTCGTACACGAAACCAAGGTTGAAATAACAGGGGGCAAAACCGGACTCATGGCCGATAGCCTGGAGATAGGCTTGAATGGCCTTGTTATAATCGCCTTTATTAACATAGGCCAGTCCCAGGTTGTTATAGGCAAAACAGGGAGTCTTATAGAGTATATCCGTGGTTGCTTTTTGAAAACAATCGATTGCCTTGTCCCATTTATTCATCATGCCGTAAAGGGTGCCAAGATTGTTTAAGGCCTCGGGGAAGCGCGGTTTTAAGGCAAGGGCCCTGCTGAAATGTTCAAGCGCCAGTTCATGGTGTCCAAGATCCCTCAGGACAAGGGCCAGTTTATGGTGAATATCCGGATTTTGCGGTTTAAGTTTAACCGCCTCAAGCAGCCTTGACAGGCCTTCCCGTAAATTTCCCTCTTGTACCAGGGCAGCTCCTAAATTTTCAAGGGCTTCTGCCTGGCAGATAGTATTGACCTTTTTTTGGGCACAGCCGGAAAATATACAAAATAATAAAATAATTAAGAATATTTTATTTATAAACACTCTTTGTCTCCAGATGTTTTATTTCTGCATTTCTGACATTTTTTGGGGAGGAAGCACTGTGGGAGTGATGAATATCAAAAGTTCACTCCTGCTTTTTGTTACAGATTTGGCACGGAAAAGTTTGCCAAGAACAGGGACATCTTTTAGCCAGGGTACTCCGGTTATGTCCTCAGAATTATTTTCTGTATAAATTCCTCCTATTACAATTGTTTCCCCACTTTTGACCATCAATTTTGTGCTGATATCCTTACCGCTTTTGGATGAGGAACCGGTAACGGCCTCATCCTTAACATTGATTACCATGTTTACAAAATTATTAAAGCTGACAGTGGGAGTAACATCCAAAGATAAATCTGCCGTTACTTCCTGTGCTTCAACATTTTCGGCAGCGGCTAAATAAAATGTAGATCCTTTGCTTATAGTTGCTTGTTCACCATTACTGGTAATAACTTTCGGGGCCGAGATTATTTTGGCTTTACCTTTAGATTCGGCCAGGGCAAGAGAAGCATCAAGAGTTAGAGCGCCTAAACCGCTGGAAGTGAGCTTCGCAAAAGTAATTCCGATATTGGGGATCCAGCTTTCAGGGCTATTGGTGGAGAAAGATCCTCCGTAAACACGTTGTCCAGGTAATTCAAAATCATTTGTAGCTTCAGGCGGAACGGTGATGTATTCTGATTGGTATTTATGTGCCCTCCAGCCTGAGCTTTCAGAATCCCATTTAATACCAAGATCTCGGCCAAAATTGGTGGAAACATCCACAATTCTGGCCTCGATCATAATTTGCTTTACCGGAGTATCAAATTTTGCTGCTATCTCCCTGGCCTTTTGGATGGTCTCCTCAGTATCAGTCATAATTATGGTATTGGTACGTACATCAATACTTATTGAGCCTCTTGTACTCTTGATATTATCAAGATGGGGTTTAATATCAGATGTGGCATCGGCAAAATCGATCCTTATATACTCTGTAATCATGGGACACAGATCCTTTATCGCCATATCTGCCTGGAGGGCTACATTGACCTTCTCCTGTTTTTCTTTTTCAAGCTGAAGGATCTTTGACCTGGGGGCAATCCATATAATATTACCTTCTTCCCGTGCGCCCAGATTATTATTATCCAGTATCAGCTGTAGTGCCTGTTCCCAGGGGACATCTTTAAGCCTCATGGAAACCTTTCCTTTTACATCCGATCCCCAGATAATATTCAGGTTGCTTACTTCCCCTATTAATCTCAGGATGTTGGTTACTTCAGCCTTCGCAAAGTCAAGGGTCATGTTTGGTCCACGAAAACGGCCCTGTTTCTTTGGTAGAATTTCACCTTTTTCCTGATTATGTGCTTTCTTGTCTGCTTTGATTTCCGTTTTTAAATCAGCGGCATTATCTGGTGAAGCCTTTTGAGTCTCCTGGATCTCAAGAGGAACCATGGTTTTTACTGGTGGCTTGATTTGAGTGATACCAAAATCCAGTCTGATTTCATCCTCACTTTGATCAAGATGAAAGGGGACTGCTTCCCTTAGATAAATTGCAAGAGTCAGATCTTTGGCCTTGGGAGATTCCACAGGTTTGACCTGATCGAGGGCCCCTTTAAAATGAGAGCTGTCCATATGTCTTAAAAGGAGAGGAGGAATTGAGGTGTCTTCCAATTTAAGAAGCAGTATTTTTGGATCTTTGCGGTTAAGCTGATAGGGTATTTTTTTATCAGTGGTAATAGTCAATCGGGATTTGCCATGATTTAACATGTTAAAATCAATACCCAGCACCTGATTTTTTATTGAACCTGAGGGTTTAAAAAAGATTCTCGGCTGAGCGGGTGTAATATCTGAGGTCTCTCCTGTCGGGCTTAAAAGAGTCAGCATGATTATATTACCCCTTGTTCTTATATGATAATCATTTGCCTTGTCCAGACCCACTACCATTCGTGTTGTTTCATGACCATGCCCTTTTTTCAGCTCTATTCCGATTATTTTCCTGTCATTTACAGATGTAGACTGAGGGATACTGTCAGGCATGACAGCCTTTATATCTACTATAACACGTAGAGGATCAACCAGTTTAAAGGCAGTGTAATGAGGCAATTTGTCACTCATGATCTCAATTACAGTAGTTGAACCAAGGGAATTGACCTTAAGGTCCTCAATGCAGGCAGGCGCTGATTTATTGGGAATCTGCCCCCTGGTGGCACAGCCGTGGATAATCAAGGATGCCAGACCAAAAAATATCGGTAAAAATAATATGAATAGATTCAACTTGTTTTTTTGGGGGGACATGAATTTTTTTCTCCTGAAAACTGGTGAAAATACCATCCTTTGTTGAGGCACTATTTAAGCTAGTCTATTTTTTTGCTGATACGCTTGTTTTTTTCGCGGATTATTACTTCCCTGTCTTTTATTTCGTGAACAATTCCTTCATTAATTCCGATGAAAGTTCCTTTTTTTATAATATACCCAATCCCCTTGGCATCTCTTACCATGGCCCAGTTTCCTTTGCCGCCCACAATGGTGGCAATTAAATCGAGCTGTGACAGATCAAGGGTTTCAAGATATGTTCTGGGCTTTCGCTTCTTCTTTTCTGTTACTGCTTCCTGTTCGGTGATAAAGGATCTAAAGGGATCTGTTTTTCCTCTGGGATCATATATATAGGCTTGGTTGAAATTGTTTTTCGCAAGGATTTTATGCTTTTTCTGGACTTCATGATTTAATAGGCTTTTTTTACCTTTTGGCCCTTTATATATAAGATCAAAGGAGAACCCAATACCACAGAACAACAGAGATATGACTATCAAGAAAAATCCTGTTACAGGATAAAGAATGTTATTTTTTCTTTTTCCTCTTAGCATCATTTTTTCCTTTAAACCGGTATGTTACAGCCTCACATTTTGTAATTAAATTGGTGGAACGAAGCTTGAGAGGCTTCATGGAGACATTATTAATATTTACAATCCGTTCCATACGCCCAACCTTGTAAAAAAAAGTAGCTACGTCATGGAACGGCCCGCTAACCTCTATGGATACCGGTAGTTCGTAATAAAAACCTCTGACGCGTTCTTTTCTGGGGATGAATCGCCTGAATACCAGGTTGGAATCACTTCCCAGCTGTGTGATGCCTCTGAGGAGAGATGGAATTTCTTTTTTATCAGGCAGAAGCTTGAGCGCCTTTTTAAACTGTTCGTCAACCAAGTCCTTTCTGGCCTTGAGTTTATCCAGGTTTTTTGCCTTTAATTTGGCCTTGGTCATTTGTCTGTCCAGACTGGCAATCTCTTCTCCTGTTTTTTGAATTGCTGCCTTTGTGGGCTGAAAACTAAGAAAGAAAAAGGCTATACCAAGAACCATCAAGGTTCCGGTAAAAATCGCAATCCGAACCGGCATCTTTAATTCTTCTATTTGATTGAAAAAAGCATTTTCTGCCATTTTTTCTTTTACCTTACTCCTTATTTCTTTCTTTTTTTATGTTTTCCTTTAGCTTTGATTTTTGGCTTGGCTTTAAATAAATAGGTCTTGCAGGTTAAGACAAATTGACTGACCCTTAGTTTGTGTTTCTTTATATATTGAAGTTTTGTGCTTTTGAGATCCACACTTCTGACATGTTCTGAATCTTCCAGATTAGTCATAAAGAGGGCGACCGTATCATTATCCATGGCCGTGCCGTTTAAGGTAAGAATTCCCTTTTTTTCTGAAAGGGAATCTATCCACAGCCTGTTTCTGGGAACAGCTATGGAAAGCTCTTCCAATAAAAGTACAGGACCGGTCTTGTTTTTCTCCAGCCTTTTTATGATATCGAGTTTATTTTTTATTACCTTTACTTTTTTCTTTATTTTGTCAATTTGCTTGATAGTTTTTTCATGGATTTTAAATTCCGCGGTTTTTATAATATGCTCGTTTTTTAAAGCTGTCAGGGCGCTTCGATTATTCCACCAGAGATACCCGATGACCAATAGAAGAAGAATTACAGAGAGCATGAATATGCTGATTTGTCTCCTGATATTTTCTTTTTTTCGAGCAGCCCGAAAGGGCAGGAGATTAATTTTTATCATTTGTCACCAATGCTTCTTAAGGCAAGCCCCACCGCTACACCTGCCTGGTGGGCCATCTCTTTTAGATATTTGGGATCAATGTGCTTTTCGTCAATAATAAGATTTTCAAAGGGATTTAATTCTTCTACCGGTATCTCTGTCTCCAGCTGCAGATATTCCTTGAAACCAGGTAGCTTGCTTGCGCCTCCACTTATAAAAATCTTTGTTATGTTTTCCTCTACATAGTTACTCATAACAAAATCCAGTGCCCTCTTGATTTCCAGTACCCATTCTGACACCACAGTTGTAAATATTTTTTCGACGGCTTTTTTCTTGTTGCTTAATTCGATGCCTCCCAATTTTAACCTTTCAGCTTCTTTGTAGCTGATATCAAACTCGGACATAATTGCCTCAGTAATCTGGAAGCCTCCAAACGAGGAATCCCTGGCAAAGAGGGAGATGCCATTTTTAATGGCGTTTATACCCAGTTCCTCTGCCCCTATATTAACTATGGCATAGCAGCCTTCTTCCTCATGATTGCCTGCTTCAAAGGCATTTTGAAGGGCAAAGGCGTCCACATCAAGTACCATTGGAGAAAGGCCTGCAACCTGGCTCAAAGTAATATATTCGTCAATTACGTCCTTCTTGGCAGCTACCAGTATAATGTCCATATTTTTATCTGCAGAAGATCCATCTTTTTCTTCATCCATCTGGGACGGAGAAGTTTCATGTCCTGCTGAAAGGATATCATAATCAAGGTTTACTTCACTTATATCAAAGGGAATATATTGTTCGGCTTCATCCTGAATCGTGGATTCAAGTTCGGAAGCCCCTTTGTTGGCAATTGTGATTTTTTTTACAATTACAGAAAAACCGGAGATAGATGTGGCTATATTGCGATTCTTTATCTTTAGATTTTTGATCAGCTTTCCAATAGTCTGGCCAATATTTTCAATTTCCTTAAAAGCACCTTCCACAATTGCATCCGGTGGTAGTTCAATTATTCCAAAATTTTTAAGGACTCGTCCCTTTTTGGAATCATCTATTTCAACCATTTTGATGGAGTGGGAGCCAATATCTAATCCAATTAATTGATTTTTTGGAGAAATGGGCATAATGTCAGTTTCATCCTTAAGGGAAAAGCTTGCCGGAAAGGCAATTTTTTGATTCCTTATCAGGAATCATTCTCTGGTCTTTTTAGCTGCCTTCTTAATGATTAGCCCATGTTTTGTATTGATAGAGCATGAAGCCATCCGAAGTTTGATTAAAGATTATTGCATCTTTTGTACCAATAAAATAATAATTAATGGATTAAACACCTAAGTAGCGCCTGAATGAAAACCAGGATTTTTTGTTAAGGTCAAGTCAGTAATTATTTTTTTTATGACATAAAGGCTATACTTCGAAAGGCTGTGAATTATGCTTTTTCAAGACTTCATGCCTTGCTCTTGATACTCATTGCTCACCGAAAAAAACGCAATTTATAACCTTTCGAGATATATGCCTCAATAATTTGATTGAATAATGGTGAAAATTTCTGTAACTTTTCAACTAATATCCACAGCAACAGGTATAATCTGATTAAATCATGAAAAACTTACGTATAAGAGGTTGTAAAGAAAGAACCCGCTAAAAAAAGTATAATGATATGGTAGAGAATTCTACAAACAGGCAGATTCAGCCCTGATGGGATCTTTCTTAAAGATCTCTAATACTTTCAAACAGTTTCAAAGTTTAATCAAATTATACCTGTTGCATGCCTGAAATCAGCATCTTTGCAATAGCTGAATAGTTACAAATTTCTTTACAAATATTGTCTTTAAATCTTAAACTAAAAAATTCTTTATCAGGAGGTTTTAGTGACTTTTAGCAAATCAAGGAAAAATAAGAAGAAGAAAAGTGTCCTACGTGAGTATACGGAAGCAATTATTATTGCAATTCTGCTGGCCCTTTTTATTCGCACGTTTATTGTCCAGGCCTTTAAAATACCATCAGGATCCATGATTCCCACCTTACTGGTGGGTGACCATATAATCGTTAATAAATTCATCTATGGCGTCAAAATACCTTTTATCGACAAGACCCTGATTCCTGTTAGTAGTCCCAAACGTAATGATGTTATTGTTTTTATCTATCCTGTGGATCAAAGCAAAGATTTTATTAAACGCGCCATTGGCCTGCCCGGCGATCGTATCAGGATTATTGATCAGAAGATCTATATCAATGACAAACTTTTTGATGATCAATATGGCAGGTATGATAATGGCATGAAAACTATGCCTCTTAAGTCCAATAACCAAATGTTTACATCCATTACTGTTCCTGAGAATCATCTGTTTGTAATGGGAGATAATCGGGATCATAGTTATGACAGCCGGTTCTGGGGGTTTGTACCTTTGAAATATGTAAAAGGTAAAGCCATGATTATTTATTGGTCCTGGCCACATTGGAAGCGGTTTATAAACCTTATTCGTTAGTGCCTATCATTCATTAGTCGCTTTTTCAATTGATACATCAGGCTCAGAATAAAATATAAAATTAAAGGGAGATTGGTCATGAGTTCAAAAACTTTTACCGTGGAAGGGAATGAAGCTGCTGCTCATGTAGCTTATGCCATGAGTGACATAGCCGCTATCTATCCGATTACACCCTCCAGTACAATGGGTGAATATTGTGATGAATGGGCCGCTTATGGCAGAAAGAATATATTTGGACAGGTCTTGAATGTTTCCGAGATGCAATCAGAGGCTGGTGCTGCCGGTGCGGTTCACGGCGCCCTTTCTGCCGGAGCACTTTCAACCACCTTTACGGCTTCGCAAGGTCTTCTCTTGATGATTCCCAATATGTACAAGATCTCCGGAGAAATAATGCCCACTGTTTTTCACGTATCTGCCAGGGCTATTGCCACCCATGCACTATCCATATTTGGAGATCATTCGGATATTAATGCTGTTAAACAAACAGGATTTTCCCTTCTGGCTTCTGCCTCTGTTCAGGAGGTAATGGATCTGGCTCTTGTGGCTCATTTGGCAAGTATCAGGACAAGCCTGCCTTTTATTCATTTCTTTGACGGTTTTCGTACTTCAATGGAGATTCAAAAGATCGAGTTCATAGATTATGAAGATATGGCATCTCTGGTGGACTGGGAAGCAATAGATGAATTTCGAAGCAGAGCAATGAATCCTGAAAATCCGCAAATGAGAGGAACCGCGCAAAATCCTGATATCTTTTTCCAGAATCGAGAAGCTTTGACTCCCTATTATGATAGAATTCCAAATATTGTTCAGGAAGAGATGGATAAGGTTGGAAAATTGACTGGCAGATATTATAAGCTGTTTGATTACGTTGGCGATCCTGAGGCGGAACGAATTATCATATCAATGGCATCCAGTTGTGATGTTATTGAAGAAACTGTTAATTATTTAAACACTAAGGGAGGCAAGGTCGGCCTTATAAAGATACGTCTTTACCTGCCATTTTCCATTGAACATTTCTTTCAAAGCATGCCAGCCTCGGTAAAAAGAATTGCTGTACTGGATCGTATAAAGACGCCTGGATCTCTGTGCGAACCTCTTCATCAGGATGTTATTATTGCCTTTAAAGAGATGGGAAAAACCCATCCTCCTGTCATCGTAGGAGGGAGGTATGGTCTGGGCAGTAAGGATTTTACTCCCGCGATGGTCAAGGCTGTCTTTGATAACCTGCTTTCCATGGCGCCTAAAAATCACTTTACAGTCGGCATCAACGATGATGTAAGCCATACTTCTCTTGAAGTTGGAGAAGAAATCCAGACGTCGCCGGAAGGGACTGCCAGGTGTAAATTCTGGGGGCTTGGCGCGGATGGCACTGTGGGCGCGAACAAAAATGCCATAAAGATTATCGGTGAAAATACAGACATGTTTGCCCAGGCATATTTTGCCTATGATGCCAAAAAATCGGGTGGTATCACCATGTCACATCTACGGTTTTCACCACATAAAATCCAGTCTCCCTATCTTTTGACAAATTCTGATTTTATTGCCTGTCATAATCCTGCCTTTGTGGATCAATATGATATCCTTGACGGATTAGCGCCAGGTGGAGCTTTTTTGTTGAATTCACCATGGGATCAGGATGAAATGGAAAGCAAATTGCCTGATCATATGAAGAGGACTATCGCTCAAAAAAATATCCGCTTTTATAATATTGATGGAGTTAAAATTGCTGGTGAAATTGGCCTTGGCGGTCGTATTAACATGATTATGCAGGCCGCTTTTTTTCAGATCTCCGAGGTAATTCCACCTGAGGAAGCCTTTAATTATATGAAGCAGGCTATCAAGAAAAGTTATGGTAAAAAGGGCGAGAAGATAGTTCAAATGAATTATGCGGCTGTTGATAATGCTATCGGAGAACTTACAAAAATCGAAGTGCCTGAGTCCTGGCTAAGAGCAGGGCAGGAGGCATACGCGGATCGAGATGAGCCTGAATTTGTAAAAAATGTAATGCGTCCCATGCTAGCTCAACAGGGTGACAAGCTGCCAGTCAGCGCTATTCCGTCTGACGGGATCTTTCCAACCTCTACCAGTTGTTATGAAAAACGTGGAGTGGCCATTAATATTCCTGAATGGCAGCCTGAAAATTGTATTCAGTGTAACCAATGTTCTTTTGTATGCCCTCACGCAGTTATCCGTCCGCTCCTGGCCATTGAAGAAAGCCTGCAGGATGCTCCACAGCATTTCCAAACCATTGAGGCTAAAGGCAAGGAGTTAAAAGGCTTGCGTTACAGGCTTCAGGTGAGTCCGCTTGACTGCACTGGATGCGGTAATTGTGTACAGGTTTGTCCTGCCAAGAAAAAGGCTATTATTATGAAACCGCTGCTTAGTCAAACTGCAATCCAGGTCCCGAATCATGCTTATTCAGAAACTTTACCGATTATGGATGATCAGATGCCAGTGACATCGGTCAAGGGAAGTCAGTTTCGATTACCTCTTTTCGAGTTTTCAGGCGCCTGCCCAGGATGTGGTGAGACTCCATATATCAAACTGATTACCCAACTTTTTGGCGACCGTATGCTGATCGCCAACGCGACAGGATGTTCTTCTATCTATGGTGGATCAGCGCCGAGCTGTCCCTATACTGTAAATGAAGAAGGGCATGGGCCGACATGGGCCAGTTCTCTTTTTGAAGATAACGCGGAATATGGCTTTGGCATGGGGCTGGGGGTATCTCAAAGACGAGACAAGCTTGCCGGAATTATAATGGAATTATCGGGAAAAGATATCCCTGAGGATCTTAAAGATGCCTGCCAGGGCTGGCTTGACAATATTAATGATGCCAAAAATTCAAAAGATTTTGGACAGAATATCCTTGAAATAATTGAGGACATTCTCTCTGATGAAGACGCATCTATGGAACCGCTTATGCTGGATATCATAGATCAGAGTGACTATCTGACCAAAAAATCGATCTGGGTCTTTGGCGGTGATGGCTGGGCCTATGATATCGGTTATGGCGGTCTTGACCATGTAATTGCCATGGGCAAGGATGTAAATATCCTGGTATTGGATACTGAAGTCTATTCCAATACAGGCGGTCAGGCTTCAAAAGCCACACCAACCGGTGCTGTGGCCAAATTCGCTGCAAGCGGCAAGCAGATACGAAAAAAGGATCTTGGTATGATGGCCATGACCTATGGTTATGTTTATGTGGCATCAGTGGCCATGGGAGCGAATAAAAACCAGGTCTTAAAGGCTATTACAGAGGCGGAAAACTACCCTGGGCCATCCCTGATTATAGCCTATTCTCCCTGCATTAATCATGGTATCGATATGGGGTTAAGCCAGGAAGAGGCTAAAAAGGCAGTTGAATGCGGCTATTGGCCTCTTTACAGGTTTAATCCTGATCTCAAAAAGGAAGGTAAAAATCCTTTTATTCTTGAATCCAAGGAGCCAAAAGGTGATTTTAAGGATTTTCTATTGAGTGAGGTGCGTTATTCCAGTCTTACCAGAACATTTCCTGAAAATGCTGATAGCTTATTCAAGAAGGCAGAGGAAGATATGAAAGAAAGATTTAAAGCCTACAAAAAAATGATGGACTAAGTAGGTAGCACCCGAATGAAAGCGGGAAGGGCTACCTTCCCGCGCCTGTATCGCTGATTCCGACTTCGATAAAAGGTCTTCTTGCCCCTTGTCGCAGCGCATCAGCCCTGTTGTGATATCTATCCTTCCCCGTTTCTCAATTGCCTGGGCTGCGCAAAAAGATTCATAAAGACTTGATTAATTTCCCGGGGGAAACCTTCTATCTCAGGGATCTTTCCATAGCTCTTTGTTATGTCCGCCTTATATTTTAATTCATTCCATACGATCTTGAGAGTACTCGTAATTCCTTTATTTACATCAAAGAATTCCTTATCCTCATGATCCAAACGTGAAAAATTCTTCAGATTAACGACTATATCTCTTATCCTGTTAACTCCATCTTTTGATTCTTCAATGAGTTTATCAAGGTCTTCCATAATGTATTCAATTTCTAGTTTCTTTATTTCCTCAAGCAAATTTGTTCTTTCTTCTTTTTTTCACGATATGGATTTTTTTATATTTCATCATGATTTTTCAGTAGTGTCCGGTTAGGTTTTTGCGAGACTTGTTAAAAAAATTGCACCTGATGCTTCACTGCTGATTTCCAGTGGAGACAGGCCATTAAAAATGGCTTTCGAAGATCAGCTCAATGCACTAATTTTCTATCATCTTAAAGAGCATGTATAGGCTCGCTATCCCATCCAAACTCTTAAAAAGGATGATTTTGCCAGTAAAAACATTGCACCTGAAGATGGCATTAGCAGAAGTAGTTTTTCTGAAGCTATTAATCATAGAGGGCTTAGCAACTAAAATACGTATTTGAAAAACTTGGCATTGAAGCCTCTAATATATTGCCTCATCAGCATGCTGATCTCGGCAACCTTGCTGCATTTGATGGTTCATTCATTG